>Ga0126342_10004727_pt1 | contig 23422 bp, 24 predicted proteins | sample Cyp1metagenome_FD_92528 | JGI IMG/M metagenome (GOLD analysis project Ga0126342, IMG submission 92528) | Coral microbial communities from Lord Howe Island, Old Settlement Bay, Australia - Cyphastrea 1 metagenome | ecosystem: Host-associated > Invertebrates > Cnidaria > Coral ...
GAATGGCATCCTGACAGCGTCGTCCAGCACCGGAACCAATACTTCATGAATAATGCAAAGGAAACCATTCGTCAATTACAGTCAATCGTATCCAAGCTCAGACATCATGAAATTCATGAATTTTGATGAAAAAAAATGCTGAAAAAAAGCCAAAAAAAAAACGCAAAACCAACTCGATTCTTCCGGGTTCATCTTGGGCCTTGCCTCCACTGAGTTGTTGTGCTCTTTCACCTCAGCAATTGCCTCCTTCACCTGGTCAGAAGCCATTTCTGTCGAGAAAACTGATTCGATGTCCCAAATGGAGAAAAAAAAAATGCATAAACTGACCCTTCAATTTGGTTGACAAATTAAAAAGGCAACAATGAGGATGTATCATGATGTGTTCCAAACATTCCAGGCCTTTTGCAGGGTCGAGTCAGCACCTGCGCGGAAGTGCGGTGTTGGTTTCTGTTGGTTTCTGTTTCTCGGCTTCTCGGTCCGTAGCCGCCGTAGCCGCCGTAGCCGCCGTAGCCAAGGCCCGGACTTTGCAGGTCATTCACGGGCCTCGGCGACTCGCTTGCTGATCTTTCACGTAACTCAAGAAGTGATAGTAGGTGCATATTTCTTGAGATTTCAATTATTCACATATCATCACATATCCACATGATACGTGTGTTTTCTATTGCACTTCCACCTCCATTTCTCAACTGTTGATGTCTCATCTGCCGATTGCCAGGTTTTGGACAGTAAAGAACACAGCAATACCAGATAATACCAGCCCTCCTCCCTTAGGCCAAGACAGAATGGTGACACTCAAGCTGGTCGCCCTCACCGTGAAGTTCAGACCTTAGCCGTGCCAGGCCTTGCCAGTTGTTTCATGTTGTTTCATGTTGTTTCACTGATTGAGATGCAGACCCACGGCGTCCAGTTGCAAGCGAACCTGTGCAACACATTCAACACATTCCATGCAGCTTCAGTAAAATTAGGATGGTCAGGATGGTCTTCATAATCTGTTCATAGGTTTGTTGATGGTTTCTTGAGGATTCTCTATGAGTTTTCGGGCTCCCCACCTCTCCAGTCACCGTGTCGATGTCTTGCTTGGAGATCTTCTGCGCTATACCTCGAGCTCAGCTCCTATGGTAACATCATCATTTTAACATCCCAATGGGGTTGTCATGTTTATAACTTGGTTATAACCTCCTTATAACCTGGTTATAAGTTATAACTGTAACCTGGTTATCATATGTTACGAGTATCATGTGTTATCATTGTTGTCATTTCATGTCATTTCCGAAGGGCTGAGATCTTGGATTATCCTTTCTCTCCAAGCATCTTGGATGATCACACGTAGATTTCTCTGTCCATCTGGAAAACAATGAAATTAGCATAAATTAGCACACAAATTCCGTCACTGCCAGCTATGGCAGCTATGGACTTTGGCAGCCTTTGATTTTCAAAGACATCAAAGATATCAAAGATATCAAGAGTAACACTTGGAGCTCAAGCATGTTGTTGCAAAATGTTGCAAAGCCACAATGACCCACCGATGTCGTTGAGGACACGACTCTCAGCACTTTCGGAACTCTCCAAGACCTGCAGAGGTGCTGTCATGGATCGTATTGGAATAGCATTGGAATGGCCGAAAACATCGAAAACGACCAGGAATTCGGATGACTTGGGCTCATTTTTGCTTCAGCCTCGATGAGGTATGCCACGTTCACATTCCCTGCAGCTCTCCGTCTCCACATGGAGAGGAGAATGGCTTGAGGGATGGTCAAATCCACCTGAGCCAAGTGATTGTAACTGTGTAACTCGGAAAGCTTGGAAATATGTCGCGTGCGGCCTTGACATTGGAAGATGTGATGCCACTCACCTTGGCCAAATTGCTGACAGCCTGACAGGATCTGTCAAGATCTGACAAGATCTGACAAGTGAAACCAGCCATTTTCAAGGGAGAACAAAGCCTTGGATGGTACTAATATGTACTAATATGTACCTAGTGGTTCTAGCCAACACTTGACAACGCCAAATCTGTAGGAGTTCATGGCTCAAACATGTGAAAACATGACATCGACCTCATTTTTTAACCATTTTTAACCCATCAACTCATCAACCTGACCGTCCTGACCTGCTGCATGGCCGTTTTCACCCCCGGAAGTGAGACGAACTTGTCAGCGTCATCCACATCCAAGGCCAGGTCACCTCAGCTCCAAGAATCCTTGATCCAAGATGATCCAAGACATTCCAAGATCCTGGAAAGCAACTAATGACTACAGAATTGTTCGAAAGTAAAATTGTGGAACTTCTGCTGTGATTGTCAGTCCGGAAAAAGAAAACTGTCTCAAAGATTGGACTCATCAGCGAGGCTGATACCTGCCACTTCGGCTTTAATTTTGGCATCCTGCCAGAATCAAGTGTTGAAAGTTGAAAGTAGGCACAATCGGACAGAATCGTAAAAATCTCGTGTAAATCACGTTGGACGCACTAGAAGTGAACGTTTCAGCATCTGGTCCTGGCTGAGAAATGGCACCTGGGGTCAGCAAATTCATGAAAGTAAGGCCATCAGACACGATGATTTCATCAAGTGCTCAGAGCTTCTAAGTTGAGGCAAAGGCCGTAAAGTTCTTGGAAGATTCCTCAGGACCAAGAAGCTATTGAAAAATGGACATAGAGAAAGGTCATGAAATCTCCAACTGAGTATTGCTAGTTGAACCCCGAAAAAAAAGCGGGGATGCCAACAGTAGAGCCTGCAAGATGAAGGATTGCCGAGGTTTGGACTGTCATTGGAGTCGAAGCGGCAGCAGCCGACAAATTCCTGTGAGATATTTGCAGTTCTTCTCTGTTCACACGGAATTTCTAAAAATCAAAAGTCCCAAAAACCGAGCAAACACATTAGGCTGCCCTAACAGCTGCAGTCAGCAGCTGACTGCCCTCAGCTTCACTCAGCTTCACTCAGCTTCACTCAGCTTCACTCAGCTGCCTCATGATCTCCAAGTCTTCGGGCGACATCTCACCAGGCTCCTGTATCGGCTGTACTTCACTGCCATCCCTGTGAGATACTCGAGGCTCCACTCGAGGCTCCACTCGAGTCTCGAACTCGAGTCTCGAACTCGCCTTCTGGGCGCGATCGATGACCTTCTGGGCTTTGTCCACCAGGTATTTGTCCAAATCCTTCGGGGAGGCCTTGGACAGGTCCGCCTGGCGTCAACAGCGTCAACGGCATCAACGCGTCAAGGTCTGCCGAGGTGACGAGATGGCCAGATGGCCACGGCAGCCGTTGAAACATGCCAGGACGTGCCGAGAGGTTGGCCATCGCTTCGTTGACCTTGGCGTCATCCGGTTCCACGTCCGGCTCAGCCTGGGCAGCGTCAGAAACAGTTGATTTTTCGAAGACCATCCTGCAGAATCCTGCATTGAAATACTGGTAGTAATTATTCCTGATAGTACTGGTTCAATGTGTCATGGGGTTCCACATGTTCAGAAATGGATCGAATAAATTCATCCCAAAGAAACGATCCAAAAACAAAAAGTCGCATCATGTCGCATCAAACCCTGAAGTCACGTTCACTCCGTTCACTCCGTTCACTCCGTTCACTCCGTTCACTTCCCTTGGGACTTGCCTGCTTGCTGGTCGCTTTTGGCATCGTCGTGCCTTGCTTAAAACTATTCGGCGGAACTTCGAACAGAGATCTGTACAGGGACTGACTACTGATGACTACTGGCTGGTTTCACCCCTCAGCTCCATACTGATTGTACTGCTTGCTAGTTTCAGACCTCAAGGTCTGCATCATCACGCCCAAAAAAGACATAAAAGATATCCAAATCCCCAACAACATCAAATCATATTAAATCCATAACGTTCAAAAGTAGCATAACGTAACATAACATAACAGCAAACACGGCAAACATATGGCAAAAAAAGTGCCGCACTGGTGGTGCTTGCCAAATCTCGTGGATCCTTCGGTGCGTGGAAATGCACGGCAGATCGCTGAGATGAAGGGAAATGCACGGAGATCGTAGCCTTGACAGAACTGAAGTTCTTCATCAAATCGCTGGGGAGAGGAATCTCCTGGAGTCGCTGTCGCGGCTTCTTTTTTTCCGAAAGTGTGGTGGTGTTCTTAAAAGATGTTGAAAGATGATGGAAAACTGGGTTGCCGGATGCCAGTCATGCTGCTTTCCGTGGCGACTTGGGGCGAAAGGACCAGATCCACCTTGAGTGACGCAGGAATTCGGGGGAACGGTGGGTAACGGGTGACTGTAGACTGAGAGTTTTGCGATCTCCCCAACGATCCTCAGTGATCCGCGAGGTTGTTTGGAAAGCCCACGAAACTTCAGTTGAGCACTTCTGGAAGACCCTATTGGATTTACTGCTTGATAAGGATACAGGATAGCCATGATGGGCTGTCAATCAAGAAGAATCCATACCCATTCAACCCGGTAATTTTCGCAATTTGTCACCCCACCCATTGCCGCAGACATCCACAAACATTTGCAGATCCAGCCCATTTGAGAAGCAAACCGCGGTTGTGGTGGTACTGGGTGGAGCCGTGGTCAGGATGGGACCTGTGCCGCCATGGTTTTCCGGATCTTGGAGGATTTGGATGGCGGTCCCAAGGTCCTAAGGGCCCAACACCCTTCAGTGGCGTTGTTGGAGCCGCATTCACCCGACTGCACCATGGTCTCATCACAAGGCCTGGACCAAATCACTGGTCTAAGGTTCCGATGACTCAGATGACTGTAGATAAATCAAAGACCCAAAAGAAAATTTACACACCATCCGATGAAATAGTTGATCTCCAATAAGGGCAATGTTCAATATGTTCAATGGCTTTGACTTTAGTAAATCTTTAGCTTCAAATGTGGTCTCATCGTGTTTCGTCCAATGCATTGATCTGTTTGGGTTCGTAGGGTGCAAGCCGTCCGCCATAGAGTTCAGCCGACTTTACCTGACCCAAATTCGTGAAGCTGCGTGAAGTGCAGCTGCAGACAGAAGTGGCTCAATTTCATGTAGCCGAGTCGCGGAGTAGCCGAGTAGTCAACAAAAAGATGCAAAGGAATGCAAAAGGTACAAAAGTGCAAAAGTTGCCGCTTCAACTGATCTTCAATCCCCAACGTCCAAAGAAAATCATGCGCTTGCCGCTTGACCAAAAGAATTTCAGGTTGTGCAGTGTCAAAATCCCATGCTTTGCCATTTCATCTTTACCTGTCAGCGTCCCAGTGTCGTTAAGATCTGGGTTCTCTGACTCGTGTCCGGAAGCGCTGCCCAATGCCACAAGTGGTCGAGCAGTCTCCCCACTCTTGCCACCTCGGATGGGCCGGTGAATCGCAGCGGGATCGACCCAGAGATCAACAGTTTTTGGTGGCTGATTTTTGATGATGTTTGATGATGTTTGATGATTTTTGGAACAAACTTGCTGATTGCACTGATTTGTTGATGATTTTTGGCACAAACTTCAACTCATGGGCTGAGTTCCAAGATCCACACGAGGAAAATTTGCAATCCACTGGACATGGGTCTTCGTTGCACCCCTCCCTCTCGGTGTTGTTCCCGACCTGCAGGGAGTCACAGACGTTGACCACTTGTAGATCTTACAGATCGTTTTCAAAGCAAGTCATCGCCGTCATCTACCATTTTTCATCCATGTTCATCCATTTTCTGTCTCCAATCTCTTTCGACGAGGCACACAAGGTAGTCCACCGTTTCTCTCCTCTTGCCTCCGCCGAACAAAAAGCAAAACACCAAGAAATTGAAGCACAGCATAGCACAGACTCACCGGTATGCACTATTCATGAGCATAGCTGGCCATGGCATTCAACATATTTTCCCAAGCAGATCCGGAGCGCACTTCTTGACTCTGGAGTGTGTGCGAATGGCACCATCACAGGTCACAGGGCAGGCACTCCATTCCTCGCCAATAAAATAGTTGACATTTCAAATATGTGAAAAAATCTGAAAATATATGTTTAAAATAATATATTGGGATGTCAAGATAACTGGAAACTGAGCTTATGCAGCTGCCAAGGCCCTGGCAGTCCATGCGTCCCACTCGCAGTGTACGGGACCTGAGCGTAGAAATAAAGGTCTGCAAAACAAAACATGCGCAAAATCAGAATATGATGACATCATTACAAAAAAAGACACTGTGGGAATCGGTTCTCATGATTATTCATGATTTTCCTAATGAACTCAAGTGGTTTTGTTCAGATTTGTTCAAATCTTCCAGATTTCCAAAGGATTTCCAAAGGATTTCCAAAGGATTTCTTGGGGCTCCTGGATGATGCTGGATGCTGGATGTTCCTGGCATTCCATGGAGTTGCACTCCGCTTTCTCCTCCGTTGGGCCTAAGGGCATGTCACGAGGTCGCGAGACAGGTATCGGAGATGATCGGAGCTATCCGAAAAGCTTGTCTGGCATTGAATGGTTCTACCCATTGTAAACGTTGTACCCCGCATTTACCGTTTACCTCCGTTTACCTCCCTTTTTAAAGTTCAAAACCGCGCGTGGATCTCTTTTGCACGAAATTATTCCGAAACCAGCTCAACGTCATTCACTTAGAGAGGTTCAGAGAGCAAAGAAGTACCACCAGATCTCACTACAAATCAGGGCTCTGGCCGTCGCAGGAAACTCCTCCGTTTTTCCTGCAAAGTGTGACGTCACGTTTCTGTTATTTAGGCCATAAGTGACACAAACATGACACCATGTGACACCTAATGACACACCTGGTGACACCTTGCGTTTTGAGGGAAATCTTCACACGACACCAAGTGGCACAAATGACGGGAGAATTTGGTCCTTGGAATGGCAATATCTCGAAATCGTTTGATTTCACCACCTCCACAGATCTTGGAGCATTTGGTCCTGTGTCAGACAGGTTACGACAGCAAGAGATGTCAAGAGTCAAGTTACAACCGGTGCAAAAAGGTACAAAAAGGTCACAGGGGCTGAAAGATGCTGAAAGGATGGTGAAAGGCTGGTGAACCAAGGCACCATTCTGTCCACTCAGACCACTGGCAGTCGCGCGGACCTGAGCCGTTGAAATCTCCGGTGGGTCGCTACTGGGTCGCCACTGGGGCCACGACAGCCCTGGGTGTTGCAGAAGTTGGACTCTTCCGAATCGCCGGAGCAAGGCCGACCGCCAAAGGTCTGCCAAGCCAGAACGAAACACATTAAAAAAAAAAAAACATGTTTAGAAAATGATTAAAAGATTTGAAAACATCTGAAAAACACCGAAGCCAAAAAAACATCAAGAAATTGGCAGTGTTTAGTTCTTTATCAATTTTTGTTTTGGTTCTTTTTAGTTCTTTGGTTGAGGTGTTGAGAATTCTGAGTTTCTCAAGCTCGGTGTACAGATCGGCCTCCAGTGGAGACTTCACTCTGTTGCGCGACATGGTCCCTGTGTCACAAGTCTTGGAGCAGAGGGTGTACTTGCTCCAACCTCAGCCAGATCTCCAAGATCTCCAAGATCTCCAAGTGGAATTGAGATTTTGATTTTTAAAAAAATCCTTCCAACCATGACATCTCTCTATGAATAGATCTCTAATATGATTTTGTAATATTATGAACTTACATGACTCAAAATACTCAAATGTAAATCTGAGATGAAGAAAATCCATGTGGGTGATTCACTGAGAAGAAGGCTGGACCACTGGCAATCAACGGGGCAAGGCTGTTCGTTGCAACTCTCCTGCGACGTCGTTCCGTGTAGTGCCTAAAGTCACTGGGTTAACCTGGCTATACCCGGGGGGTATACCTGGGGTATCTGTGATATTCTGTGATCATATGCTGCCAGAAAAAGTGCCATGGCCAGCAACCCTGTAGCTCTGGATGCTCTGTCCGTCTTCTCGTTGGGCGGACCACCCAAGTCGTTTTTGGTCTCACATTCCAAGCCACCTGTGGAGCGTCAGGCAACGAATGGCAACCAGCAACCAATGGCAACGTGTCTCTGAGTTCCCAGCCCCATTGAGGTGCAATCTCCACCACTCGGCTTTGAGTCCTGCGCAATTTAAGGGTCAGCTTCAGCGGAATCCAGAATACAACAATTCGTCAGAAATCCGGATCCAAAACTGGTGAACATTCACGGCCATTCACCAGTTTCCACCGGCATTTTTCACCCTTTCTTTCAGATCGTCCTGGTGCCACCACCACAGGAACTGGAGCATGCAGACCATTCGCTCCAAGGGATCCATTTGCAATCCACTGGGCAGCCCTGGATGTTGCACACGCCATCTTCATCCGCACTACCAACACACGCTCTGCCACCGTGCGCAGCACTCACCTTGCCATCTGCCATCTGTTGCCATATGCTGCATGGAAACTACTGGAAGCACCAGGTCAAAAGCAAAGTCATGAAAGGTTGAGACGGTTTGTGAAAGCTTTTCTCCAACTCTCGCAATGTCCCCCATTGTCCAATTCTATCCAAGTCCATCGAATTCGCCGCCTTCTCGGTTCGTTTTCTGGAGTTGATGCCCCCATTGCAGGTGCGGCTACATCTACTCCAGCCTTCCCAAGATGACCACCTCAGATGAAATTCGTGAAATGTCATATTAGTCAAACATGATGTAGAGTTGATCCATATTGATCCAATTTTCATATGTGTTTTGATGTCTTTTGCTTTATTTTATCTTTGTTGCACCCTTTTGCACCTGGGGCCCCTCGTGTCCAAAAGAACAAAATCTCCAAGGGCTCGGCTGACAGTCCACGGGACATACGCCCGGATCACACTCTTTCGTCTCGTTGAGATCTGCGCTGCACTCCTGGCACAAAAATGACAAAAATGCACAAAATCCGCAGAGCATTGCAATAACTCGCAACGCAACTTGCGACGCAACTCGCGACGCCTTAGACTCTGTTAAGATCTGTTAAGATCTGTTGGGCATTTGTTAAGGACTTAAGAGTTGTCAGAAATTGTAACTGACGAAGTGTGCGATGTGTGGACGACTTCTGTCGAGTGTTAACGAGTTCCATTGGTTCCGTTGGTTCCGTTGCGTCCTGGCCACCATTGGCTGGTCCGACTCGAATGCCACGCAAGCGCAGTTGGGAACCTCCAACCATGGGGAAAAGATACCATCATGTTCAATTGATTTCAATTGGGATATGTTATTTTGCAAATATATATATATATATATGATATATATATGTATACGTGATACCTATTGTGTCTATCATTTTCTCTGTTTCTTGAGTTTCATCAAGCTGATTGACCTACACCTATGTCAACACCATAAGACCATAAGGATCCATAAGGTACATTGAATGACCATGCCCCATTGACCAAAGTGGAGGGCAATGGAAGCCAAACCCCAAAACATGGCTCATTATGGGACCACATGATACGGGGGGTCAAAATAGTTGGCCTCAAAAGGATGGTGTAATACTGTTTAATGCTACAGATTGCCTCCTTCACCCATCCCCATACATCTATATCTGTCTTCATATCGGTATATTATAACATGTCTCTATTTAAATCCACGGATCATATACATATAGTCTTCATATAGTATTCAATATCTATAATATAATTATAAATATACATATAGTATTCAATATCTATGATATAATTATATATATATATACAATATATTTTTTTATAATACATCTATTACTTAAATATATTTTTCTCCAGCCTGGCCCACAGGTGGTGGAGCAAGTGCCCCACTGGGTCCAGTCCTCGCGTTGCGACGCAACCGCGACGCCCCCGCGGCAACGGCACCGAAAGGCGACGCTGAGACTGGGACGCCCATGGTGCAATCCACGGGGCACGGGTTCAGAGTGCACACCTCACATGATGTCGCCCAGAAAAAACGAACTGGACCACATTTGGATCAGTTTTTTGGATCAGTTTTGGAGAAATTTGCTTATCTGTGGACCATAGTGGACCATGATGTTCCATGGATTCATAGATTTCACAGTCCCAAGGTCCCAACAAACATGAAAATACGGAAAGATTAGTGGAAAAAGCTGGTGAAAATATCTGAAAATCATGAAAATATATGAAAATGATCTATAGAAAATTTGCAAGAACTTGATATTCTCTCGACTTCAGCAGGACGACTGCGATGGGTATGGCACCTGCTCGTCATCTTCTGTGCCCCAGCAGATGTGGCCACCATCCCTGCATCGAAACAGGATCTAAGATGATCTAATGATGATCTAATTGTATCTAAATGCTATTGAGTGAAACTCAACTAAAGACATAACATGAAATAACATGAAATAACATGAAATAACATGACATAACATGACATAACATGACATAACTAAACTCACAACCAAAGTCATCTTCACTTGGTTTCGTGCTTCTCGTATTTCTTTCTCTCGCGCGTTCTCCGGGATACCTGGACATGTCCATTTCTCAAGATTTCTCAATTTGTTCATTGATCAAATTCGAAGTTTTCGAGAAACTGAGCAAAGAACCCCCGTGCCACAGGTGGCAGAGCATGCACCCCACTCTGCCCACTCCTGAGATCACGTCACATGGCATACATGGCCACTCCACACTCAAAACATCTCAAAACATCTCAAAACTCGATGGAACAAGCGATGGAACAAGCGTTGCAAAACACCCCTTTTTTTAGTTTCGATCTGAGCTTGCGACGTCCCACTCGCAATCAATGGGACAAGGTGGCAAATCTGGGCAGCTCTTGGTATCAGCAGCAAAGCCCTGAGGACAATTTGATTTCGCTTAGTATGTGACATATGTGGTTGTGCAATGTTGGGAAATGTAGACCACTAGCTTTGCGACAATTTTTTCGTGGTTTTTGATGGCTTTTCATGGTTTTTCATGGTTTCAACCAAAAAATGGGCCGTGCCTCACAAACAGTTCCTTCAAACTGCGGTTGGACAGCAATGCTTCGGCTTCTGGACTGTTGACCTTAGCAGTTTTTGTGCAGAGAATGTGGAGACTTCGACACCTCCACACCCTCCCTCTCCACCCTCCACACCCGCGGCCAAAGGGCCAGTGCCGCACGAAGAGGAGCAATCGGTCCAGGTGGTCCACTCCTCAGAGAGTCAGACATCTCAATTTCTGTCCATCTCTGTCTGTTCTTTACTATTTCAGTATCAGATATCTTACTGTAAGATGACTCCTCCACCTTTTCCAGGTCAAGGTTCGGAAAACAAAAAATGCCCATCTGAGGCTTGTGCTGTCCACTGACAATTCACGGGACAAGGTTTCAAGAAACAACCTGCATCCATCAAAGAAATGCTAGCACACTCGCTGCACGCGTCACGCGATCACGTGCAATCACGTGCAATCACATTCACAAGTCTTTAAAGTATGCATGGCTCAAATGGCTCAAATGGGTCAAATGGGTCAAACTACCCAATGACTGCCAATGACGACCTGTACCTTTTGGTCATGGTCATTCTACCTGGTACCAGCCGCCATCAAAAGATCAGAGGTGGCCAGGCGATAGGGGCTCCACCTCTGGATGCTTTGCTGTCGCCAATGCACTGGCTGCCACCGTAGTCAGCTTCAAGCTGGGACAGCGGGCTCCACGGGCGCCACGGAAGAAATACATGGAAAACAATGGAAAACATAGGGAAATCCTATTGATTAAAATGATGTGGTCGTAAATTCCCATTGATTAAAACGATGCGGTCCTAGTCTTGGTTGTGACAAACTGTGACCCGTGAGAACTGAGCTATAATCGGCTATAATGAGATATGATGGGATATGATTGGATAACATGTGATCAAATGGGATCAAATTGGAAGATGAATGGATCATCGCAGTGCACGTGAGACATGTGAGACATGTGAGACTTCCATAGACTTCCATAGACTTCACCAAAATCACCAAGGACTGGACCGTGATGTGTCTTTCTCGGCTGGAAGTGCCGTTCCCACAGCTGTTACTACAATCAGCCCAGTCATTCCAATCCTTGGCAACACGGTGCAACAACTGTTTTGATATATGATGACTTGGTTTGCAAAAATGGAATGCCCTGGAAATTGGTTTGTTCTCACTGTCGTCTCTGCTCAGTTCTCAACAGCCCACCTGACAGAAAACTTGATGCCAACGCCAGGGCCATCAGCTGAGTCAAGAGCCACATAAGAGCCACCAACGGCACCAACGGCATCAGCGGCTTGAGGCGCCAACGTGCAGTGGATCGGGCAGAACTTCAGATTACACTCTCTCTCCTGAGAGTTTCCGCCTTCACAGTCCTGGTGAGAAACGGGTGACAATGACCACATCATGGCGATGCATTTAATGGAGAAATACTGTGCAGAACTAAATCAAATAGAATTTTTGTGGAAATGTATAGAAATGTATAGAAATAAGATCTGAGGAGGCACTGAAGCTCCCCCTTCTGGTCCTTTCCACCATGAAGCATCGGAGTCTCCACCTCGGAACGTGGATGTGGAAAGAGGTGGAGAAAGAGGTGGAACGGCTGAGAACCAAAGGTGGAGCAATGCGCGTGTTTTGGATAGGTACGTCCGAGGGCGCTGCCACCCGCATGCGAATGCCGGTGCCTTCGCGCAACGCGTTGCAAGGAGCAAGGCACCGTTGCAACGGAATGGTGCAGAGTGATGCAAAAAAAATGGATCAAAGTCACAAGAGTTGAAATCGCAGTCGGCACGGTATGCCTGGGCCACAGGAGGTGGAGCATCCTCTCCAATCTTGCCAATCCTCGAAGGGCTTACAGATGCTTACAGGATTTGGCGGAGATGGAGTAACTGAGTAACTGAGTAACGGATTGGAAATGGATATAGCTTTATATACTTGACAATATATATATATAGCTGATTTAGTGTAGTGCGCTGGAAAGAATCTGAATGCCTTTGCTTCGAGCTTCATGTTGATGAGAATCTGAGGAGGCCACGTACCATTCACAGTCAACCGGACAGGTCTCCACACTGCAGTACTTCTTCTCATAGGTCCTCAGCTCCATGTCTCACAGACACTCCCAAACACTCCCAAATCATCCAAATCAGCACCCTGTCTTCTGTCAACTTCAGTGTTCAATGTGTTCGTCTGGTGAAAGATTCTTAGTGTGATCTACTGTGTGTGTAAGTGGTGTAAGTGGTGTAAGTGGTGTAAGTGGTGTAAGTGGTGTAAGTGGTGTAAGTGGTGTAATAGTGTGAGTCTTGCAGGTCACTTTAGGTTCCTGAGGGCTGAACAGGTTCCCACCTACTGCTCCACATTCTCTGCCACCAAACGCGGCTGGAAACTGTGATTTCTGTTGTTTTCTGTGATATTTACAGTCTTACGTTTCTGAAAACAGTGGATTTGTGTCCAGAATCATTCTGAAACTGCCATCATGAACTTGGAAATATGATGAAATATGAAAGCGCTTGGAAAGTTGAAGTTTGGAATCCTTGCTTAAACGCCTTGGAAAAGATTTTGGAATGGTAAGTTCTTGTCCAATCCCACCTGGACTTCACGATTGCGTTCGGAAATTCCAGGTCCACAGGTGACACCTCGAGGAAAAGGTGGCAAGGTGGCGGGCAAAGGTCATAGATGGTCCAATTTCGAATGTCAGAAAAATGTGGAAAAATCATGCCATCGATATTCATCACGACTCAACTATTCTAAACCGACACGAAATACGAATAAAGATAAATAAAAATGAATGAATACAAACAGATAGGATAGGAACATCAAGAAATCATCACAAGTCCAAGTTTCATCAACTTTGATCAACTTTGATTGATTTTTGGATTGATTTTTGGATTGATTTTTGGATTCTTTGGGAGGCTTTCGCCAAGCCCCCGGGCTGCAATCCGACCAGCCGGTCCAGTCGTAGAGCTGGCAGTCCACCGGGCACATCTCCAAGTCGCAGGTGCTCGTCTGCACATGTGACCTGTCGTGAACATCGTATCTACATGGAATCTTGACGAATTGATAACAGTATTTAACAGTCACCTGGAGAGATGTTAGAATCTTTAACAGATCTTCCTGTGAAGAATTGAGAAGAATTGTGGAGATATTGTGGAGATTCTATGTGAAAATCTGTGGAGATGATCTGAGCTGAGCTCAAAACGTCTTGTTCATGGGGCACGCCTTCCCCAGTTCATTTCCGGCTTCCTCAGTGCGGAGTGCGGACCAGCAGTGAAGTAGTGATGTGAACGAAGCCCTCTGGAAATCACCGAGTGAATCACCACAATTGTGCGGAAACGCTTTCCTGGCACATGGCAGATGTCCAACTGCAAATGAATCAAAGATATACATTTGTTTCGTTTTTCTCATGCCATTTTATTTTCGTCACTTCAGCTTCTTCACGATGATTTTGCTTCGGACCCGGTGCAAGTGACACTGTTTGACACTGGTGACAGAAATACGTCGTGCCAGGGCCACGAATTCCGGGTTCCGACTCTGTCTTGCAGGACCGGTCGCAGGGACTCCATTCACCTCACGGAATGTCCAGGTGGGAAAGAGTGACGAAAAAGACACCATCGTAAAACATCTTAAAGCAATGATTAAAAACAAGCAAAATCATACAAATAACATATCATAATTTATAGCATATTTACCTGAAAGATTGAAATTAGATCATAAATCAAATCTGTTTCGAAAATCGAAGCGAATCTGAGGCCGGCGCCCCAGTCGCTGAGTTCACAATCCACGGGGCACTCTCCGTTGTCGCAGGTCTTGTTCTCTAGCAGCGTTCCACACTCCAGACCTCCACAAAAAGTGCCATGAAAGTGCCACGGGCACAGGAAGTTGGTGAAGATTGCTTCGAAAAATGTTCGAAGTACCACTGACACATCACTGAACCACTGAATTCGGGCCGCAGCGATTCAGCAGAATCGTCGAATCTGAGTCTGGAACCACCATAGCTGGCAGCAACCTGGCGTGAAGCTACACCAAAACTGATCAAAATCGTATCTGACCCGGTGCTTGTCCGGCTAAGGCTCCCATGGTGATTAGCTTCTCAGTCTATCTCATTCTGCCGTGGGGTTCATGCTCACGAGGCTCACCTTAAGCTTGAAATATCGTGAAAATTGGTGGTTCAGATTGGTTCAGCATATTCAAAATGATTCAAGATGATTCAACTTTCGATCCCAATTGGATCCAATTGGATTTAATCAGCCCTTCCTTGGGGGTTCCGATTCACCTTGACACTTCGGCTTCGCTTGGTGGTGCCAATGCCGCAAGTGACGTCACAGAGATCCCAAAGGCCCCAGTCCTCACTTTATCGAAGAAAGCAACATCTGTTTCGATTCGAACACAAATTTCAATGAATCCCAACAAATACCGATCAAGTTTCAAAGGATGTTATCGAATTTTGGGACGATTTGTCGGACTCTGGGATCATCCCAGTTACATGAAACCCAACATGTTATAGTCTTGCACGCGATACAGCCTCAAGCACCACTGTGGAACCAACATTGAAAAAAGAAAGCGCAAGAGTTCAACAAACATCGGAAGACCATCTATAGATTCCTGATGCTCGTGTTTCTTTGTGCAAACAAGTCGCATTCATCACGCAATCCACGGGACAACTGTTCTGTCCACAACTCGTTTGTTCAGAGTTGGACCTCACACAGTGCACAGCAGCACTCGTCATGGGAGGCCATTGGCCGAAGATCCGGTGCTGGATGCGACGTGCCAAGGTGTGGGCCCAATCTGTGCACATGTCTTGCCATCTCCCACTGGTTGGACCTGAAAACGGCGATGGCATCGTTTGGGCGAACAGGTAAAACCAAACATCACTGTTTTCTGAAGTAATGGAAACACTCTTACACTGTCTTACACAACTACGTGTATAATCTATCATAGTATCTATCTATCCATCCATCCATCCATCCATCCATCTATAATTATACACACATATATATATACAGATATATCGAATTCTATCGATACACATTTGATCATACTTGGGCTAGTGGTTTGGGACCTGTCGTGATCTTGATCATATTTTGAGACTTTGAGATCTAAGGTCAAGACAGAGACGCTGCGGAAGCGCTTTCCTTGGTCAAGGTTTTAAGCTTTTGAGTTTCAGCTGAACAGCATTTGTTTCACCGTGAAAGCATGTCAAAGCATGTCAAAGCATGTCAAAGCCACTTAAAAGTCATGGAAATTCTCACAGAAAGCTGCAGATATTAAATACATTGAAATGCAGCGAAACGCAGCTGTACTCTACTAATTTCTACCAATACTTTGTTCAGAAACTGCGACAATCTGCTAATCATTTCTTATCTCTGTCCGAGCGTCGAATCCCTCCGCCACAGGATTTGGAGCAGCCACCCCATGAATCTCAAGTGCTGTGCCGGTTGAAGATGCGAACAAAATGTGTGAAGACATTTCAACGAGTTCCAGAGATGTTCTGTTGAGATTTCCGAAAGATTTTCAAGACCTCAACTGATTTCCAAAACATGTTTCTCGGTTTTTGTTCTGAAAATTCCGACCTGAAGTCGTCAAGTCGTGTCAAGTCGTGTCAAGTCGTCAAGTCGTGGCCATCTGAGGTCATGACCCCAATCTGCATAGAGGCAATCAACGGGGCAGTCGCCCAAGTTGCATTCCCCAAACTGCGTGGCATTTCCGGGGCAGGCCACACCACCGAACTGCGCCACCTGGAGCAGCGGCACATCTGGAAATTTCTGTGAAATCTATGGATATCTATGGATATCTATAGATTCTTATAGATATATCTATATAGATATCTTGTAAATTTCTGTGAAGATCTTTCATCTCAATATCTTCTCAATTCTGTTCATACCGTATTCATACCTTCTAAATCCGTCCAATCATTGTCACTCAAAAAAACAAGTGTATCTATCGGAGTATCAGCCCACGATTCGGGTTCGGGTGACTCTGACCTGCTGAAATCCGCGATTTCGGGACTTTGTGCCAGGACCGCAGGTGACACTGCAGGTGGAGTACTTCCTCGGCGCAACTGGGATCATGATCAATGGATTAACAGAATCTACAGGAAAGCACGGCCCTCCCACAGGCTTTTTATATGGTTTTCTCCTATTTTTTTTTGTGAAACCAATGCTGGGAATCCAATTCTCCCAAGCTTCGACCAGTCTGCCCAAATACAGTCCACCGGGCAGTCGTTCTTGGTGCATTCCTCGGGCAACATTTCACCAATTTGGCAAACCAAAAAAAGATGGACAATCTATATATCATTTATATATCATTTATATCATATATTAAACTCCCATGCTCAAAAACTTTGGTAAAACATGTTAAAGGTGTTTAAAGGTTACTTTTTCATCTTTTTGGATGTTGCGATATCGCCAGTGTGTCAATTGTCATGACGACATGCAGTGTGCAGCATAGTTCAAACATGTTGGAGGCCAACATGAACAGGGGATTGGCAAAGAGCTTTCAAAGGTGAAGAGTGTAAAAAAACTCCAACTTTCATCATCCACTTTCAGAGCAATAAGGCATTGGTTTTCTTGATACGGGGGTTACAAATTGTAATTCATGCGCACCTCTAAGAAATTGGGTGTTCTTCATCGATTGACATTGCCCAAAAGAAATCTTCGCCTCCCTTCAGCTGAGAAACTCTGGTGTCTTTGGTGCTTCCTTCGCAGGACTGCCCCTCTCCCTGAGCCATAATCGTCACCTTTCGAGTCCTGCAAAACCAGACACATCTGGAACAATCTGGAAATTCATGAAATTATATATGAAATTGATGAATTTGATGAAATTATATATATGAAATTGATGTATTTCAATATTTCTTAAAAATTGATTTTGGATTTCAAAAGCATCAAGGGGCCGGGCCAAGTCAGAACATCACGAGGACATCACGGCACCGAGTCACCGAGTCACGTCCGAGTCACCGAGTCACGTCACCGGTCGCTGGTCGCTCTGGGGCTGCGGCCTGATGGACTCGCCTCCGCCACAGGTGAACTGACAGACGCTCCAATCCGTCCAGTCACCCCAAACCTCGGTGGTACTCCAAGCGTCCGAGTGGCGAAGCGTGTGCCACCACCACTGCCACGACAGTTGAATCATGTTGAATCAATTGAAGCTGCTCCGGTTCACATCCATGTGATCCAATTTCGGATGTCATCCGATGCTAAGCGATGATAAGCTGGGGACGCAATCGACGTCGTCCTCAGAGACTCAGAAAATGTCGAAATTCACTTTCTGCGCCGAGCCCACCGAGCCCCGTGCGGCCAACGAATGGAAGGACTCGACTCGTCCTCACAAGCTCCCAGACTCAAAAATGTAGGAAACAAAACTCAAAAATGGATAAAAATGGATGAACATATTCGTGAAAATACGCATGAAATGTTGAAGTGAGAGAGCGTTGATCGCGGAAGTCGACTCAGAATTCGACTTCAGATTCCAAATTTTGATTCAGATTTTAGTGAAGATTCGAAGCAGAGTCAGGGTCGGGGTCGGGCCTGACATGTCGATTGCGGCTCCCAAGTGTCGAGTTGCCTGGCCGAGTTCGAAAGCCCATGGGACGGAAGCCCATTTCTGCAATTTCGGAACCACATCCCCAAGGGGGGCCTCTCTTTCTGCCCTCATCATCCGGCTCCTTAGATCACAGATCAGCTGAAACATGCAAAAAAAATCATAAAAATAAAATGAAGATGTAACAATGTAATAGAATGAACACATCAGGTGACGCAACCTAACACGAGTCCGACAGTTGTTGTTGCATTTGCGACCATTCTTGTCGCATTTCCGGCAAGAGGCTCTGCGGCATCCTCTAAGTCCTGCCGCCGTGAAAGGAGTCGAAAAGAAGCTATGAGTCTACCACAAGATCATACAAGATCCACAGGTCACGAAGGACGACTGCGACTGGTACCCCGGTCCTGACTGGGTGAGGCTATGACGTGTACAACCAACAGGCCCAAAATTCTGTAGTGACCTGGCAAATGTTTGGCAAATGTTTGGCAAACGCCGTGGCTGCAGGAAGGCTCTGCAAAAAAGAGTTTCTCAAGACTGAGCACCTGAAGAGCAGAAATTCATCGGAAAAGGCATTTCAATTGTCGTTCCACTTATGCCTTAGAGCCAAGGAATTGGAGGAAAACCAAGCCGCATCAAGCTGCAAATTCGCACTGAAACATCTTGAAACTCAGCTCTTTGGCAGTGCTCACATCCAGTGTCGCAAGGACACCTAGGCGCACTGGTTTTCCACTGGTTTTCCCAAAACATCAAACGCATCGTGTGGAAAACCTGAACTTTCCACATGTCCAACTCTAGAATCATCTGAAGCTCCCAAGATCAGCACTTGACAAGAAGTTGTGCAAACAAAAATAGGTTGGGCCGGAGCCGACACGGAATGCCGTGGCACTCCCCACTGAGCCAAAAGACCAAAAGGTCAAATTCAGTCAACATAACAGGGATCCAAAATTTCACGATGGCACCATTGATCATCCCCAAAGATCGATGCAGAGATTCCAGAACTTCAAGGTGATTCATCTGCCAAGGGCGTGTCTTTTCAACCACCACACAGCAGTTCTACTTGAACCTATTCTTCGCCGGGTCCAACCTTCGCAATATCCCATCTACGCCGCAAACATGTACATATATATGTATATATTAAATATATATATATAATATATTCTATATAAATAAGTTTCACATAATTTCAGATGGGGCATAATCCATAGCAAACTCTTAAATTACCGGAGGTATTCCTGCCAAACGTGGATCAACATTAGCGGAGTTTTCCACCAAGAATGCTGATAATTCTGAGCGCCACACATAAGGACAAAACTACTATATAATAAAAAATCACAATATCATCAAGCATCAAGCATAAAAAATACCAAACTACGAGGGACTGTTCTTACCGCTTCACCACAAAATACCTCTAGAAGTACTAAAGCACCGGTGGTTGATGCCGCTTGCGAAAGAACAAAACCTCGTCCAACTGCTTATCGGGCAACTATACAATCATCCTTGGAAGTTGTACGTGATGCAAGAGCAATCACAAGAATTGAGCACTCACTTCGTTTCTGCCTATTGCACCACTAGCAGCATGCAGCATTTCTTTCAAATCTGGTTGTTTATTGTTTGCCTGGACTGTAGGCCCAAACAAACAAATCATGATCACCTTACATACCTCTTATTGCAATCTTGCGGTGTCCCCGTCATAGTATTGTATATTATATAATATTATTTTAGTAGGTGATTGACTTTAAAGATGGGATGTTGCTCTGATTCAATCGCCAGGTTTGCAAATGGCGTCCCCGCAACCAGCCAGTGATGTTCATAGTAGCCCGCTGGTTGGTTGGTCGAAAAGTTGATATGTACACAACCAATTTTGTCGCATGGAGCCGGATCTTATGGGATATCACTGAATTAAGCAACACTATGGTATATATATATATAACATGGGTTTATAACATTATATAACCATCCAAAACTGATAATCAACAACAGTGATGTACAGCAACAATACTGGCTAAATGCCTTTCATTTTCGCACACGGGTTTGTCAATTTATGGTACATTCATCAGGACGGTGTTTACAATCCACTCCTGGCATGTGGTTTTAAAAAACCATCCCCCCAAAAAAGAATCATGTAGCAAGGTTGAAAACCAACAAATATTTGAAGCCCCCAGGCACATTGGATTTGGGGTTCCGGGAAAATTACAAACACCAGGCTTCAATTCTTGGAGATGCAGCCCCCACTCCGCATCCGAAATCCGCCGAACCCTGCCTTCGACAAGGCAGGGGCGGCGCCTGGGACCACCCCGCAGGTGTGGAACTTCAAATGCCTAAAATGCTTCGCGGCACATCGACCAGGCACTCTGGCTACAGGCATTTGTTGTTCCAGCGTTCAAGCCTGCCGCTTGCCTCCATAGGCATCGGTTGCTCGAGCGTTCAAGCTTGCCGTTTGCCTCCATAGCCATCGGTTGCTCGAGCGTTCAAGCCTGCCGTTTGCCAGCCTTCACACCCCTAATATGCTTCGCGGCAGCTTCGACCAGGCACTCTGGCCACAGGGTTGTGTTGTGCGTTACAGCGTTCCGCCGCAGATCGGCTTGCTTGGCGCGAAATGCTGCAAGATCAGCTGCAGGTGGACGTCGTCTGAGTTTCCTGCTGGGAAAGTCAAGGGCTCTCCAGTGTTCTTGTAGCGCAGCTTCAGTAAAGTATGTTGCTGGTTGTTGGAACAGAGCCCTTTCGGCTAGCTCTTTGAGATTCAAGGACCATTGCGTAAACATGTGTCGATGGTCCAGTTGTTTGTACAGCAAGTTAGCAAACTGGTGCAAGCTCGTAGGGAGATGCCAGAGTCGCAGGTGGCTGTAATTCGTAGGCCAGTCAAGTGGGCACAAAGTGGCCGTCTGCTTCCACTGCTCTGGAGTGATTCCCCCTTGAGATGGAATGATCACATCAAGAGAGACCCAGATGGGCCGGATTGCCTTAAAGCCGTGCATGGTGGTAGGCTCTATGACACCCATCTGGTATCCTCGTATGACTTCCGAAAAGCAGCCAGAGGCTTTGTAGTCTTCGTCGATACCAAGGTCCAGCGTCCTGAGCGATTTTGCCTGCTTTCCTGGATACCAAGGTGGCTGCCATTGCAGCACAGCCGGAGCTGATGAGACTCGCTATGGGGGAACGTAAAGTCACCCTCATACACTGCGACTATGCATGTGGCGACCTACTGATCCAACAGAGCTTGGGTATAACCTTGTCCTCCTAGAAGGTCCCCAGGGTGAGCAAAACATGCGTATGGCCACCTGCTCTTTGTGGACTTGGATGAAGGCACCCATCGCTTCGATCAACTGCAAATCACTCATCCGAATGTGATCCCGCATGGTGTCAGATGCGAAGGTCTCCTGTGGGTCCTATCGTGGGTAAGTTTTGACCTCCCTGACCACTTCCAGCGTACCCTGGATACTCTCTTGAAAGCAGCTGGTGAGGGGTGCATGGAGTTGCATCTGTGGCCATTGAAGTTCGCATGTTCGATCTCGTGATTGAGACAGAACTGGACCCACAACAAACCCTCATCAAGATGATCCCCATTCCGGGTGGAGCTGGTGAGGAAGGTGGACAGATCATTCGAAACCTGCTTGTAGACTTCTTATTAGGATTCTCACTGCGGGCTCTCATCTTCCTCCTTAACATGGTGTTACCCCAGCTGGATGCCTATCACACAGGCAGGCAGATGCAGCACCTACAGCCATGGATCAGTGTGGCTCTGGCTCAGGGCCAAGCACAAGGACAATCAGGCAGCGGCTCACTGCAACTTCTCATTATGAAGCGTATGCTGGATTCTATGTTTTGACGCTTCGCACCATTGCTGCTCTTGGCGGACTGCTCTGCCTCAATGCAGCCCCTGCAGCTATGTGAAGAAGCGGGTAATCCAGGCAGTATGGAATCCAACGTAATGGCAGGACGAGCGCTGCTAGGGATGTCTACAACTCCCGACTGGCGGCGGCCACGACAGGTATGCCATCTTTCTGGTGCTTGATAAAACAATGCAAGGCTCCAATAAAAGTGCTGCTTACAGAGCCTACCGGCGAATTGCGCCGAAGTCCATTGAAGTCATCCTCCTTCTATACTTTGTAGCTCGTGCATTTTGTGGTCGCCTCATCGAAAAGCATGCACAAGACACAGAATATTTCGACCCGGGTCGAGACTGGCCGCATCCAATAGAAGGGCATGGGAACATCCCATTGGTTTTGCAACAGTTGTCCTTTCTGGGAGACACGCGAAGTCGCCGAGAGCTCTTGGTCTTTGCACAAGCCAATCCGTCGACTACCGCTATGGGTATCTCCCAACCTGGCATTCCAGCGACGCATGACCTCGGACAGGAAAACGAAGGGTACAGACGGTCAGGATATTACGCCGATTTCTCACTCCAGCAGCAATCCTCATGGATGGGCAGCATGATCAATTTTATCGAGATGTACTGCTAGAGAATGCTGGACATGGAGATGGACACGTTCTGGCTCACTGTGGCGCTCCTTCTTGCCATTTTAACAGGACGCTCTGACCTGTGTATTGCAGGAGTATTTGGTGCTGGCAAAACCAGGTCCCTGGCAATTATTCTGCTTGTCGCCCTCAGCTGTGAGCTTGAAGATTTCTCTGCAGTGGTATTCAGGAAGGAGAACGTTGCTGCAAAGGCGCTAGCTGATCAAATCTGTGACCTGCGGCCGCCGATCGAGGAAGGTAAAGGCGAGGCTTATGGGACGCGCATGGATGTCCGCTGCAGTGATAGGAATCGCATAATTGCCCAAAGACGGATTCTCATCGCCACTGGCGGATCTCTACGGCTGAATTGTCAATGAGGTACTCTACGTTCAACCTCTGGCTTGCCAAAGTGTGGTTTGCCTTCATAGACGAGAGTCAGCAGCATGGCAACTTTCATGAAACAGTTTCTCTTGCAGCCAATCCAGCAGCCCGCACTGATTGTCTTTGTAGGTGACCACAGACAAACCCCTGGGGGACTCTTGAAGGGGCGTGCGGCAGGAACTAATCGGAAAAAGCTGCTTCAGCGACCACTTGGCTTGCGTGCGCTGAATCAAGTCGGAGACTACCTGCCGCCTACCCGACTCTCTATATAATATCATCGC
>Ga0126342_10004728_pt1 | contig 23422 bp, 23 predicted proteins | sample Cyp1metagenome_FD_92528 | JGI IMG/M metagenome (GOLD analysis project Ga0126342, IMG submission 92528) | Coral microbial communities from Lord Howe Island, Old Settlement Bay, Australia - Cyphastrea 1 metagenome | ecosystem: Host-associated > Invertebrates > Cnidaria > Coral ...
CTGCTATCGAGAGCAGAAAGAGCAACAACAGTGCTCACAGACGCAGAGCTGCTTGGTGCAGCAACAACAATTGAAGAAGGAGAGAAATGGACACAACTATGTAACAACCTCAAATACATCCTCATCAACATCACCAGCGGCCCAGCAGCAACAGTTTGCAGACAACGCCAAGACGCCATGGGCCTAGAAGTCAACTTTGCAACAGGTTTGCAATACCTGTTGAAACAAGAAGCATAGGCTACCTCACACGACTCCTCAAACCAAAATTCGACCAAAACAACTTCGAAGAGTCCTTCTCAACAGGGGATTTGAGCTGGCACGCTATGAGCGTGACAACAATGCACACCTTCCAGACCAAGCAAAGATAGCTGTTCTCATGAATGAGACAACAGGACCACTTCAACAACACTTACATCTCAACGCAAGCGCAACACCCACATATGCAGAAGTGAGGACAACAATCATGGAGTATTACAGAACCACAACAGCGTTCTCAAGGCTCCAACAACACTCGTCCTCAGCAGTCAGCACAAACCTTGGAGGAGGACCAGCTCCAATGGACATTGGAGCAGCATACAAAGGCAAAGGAAAAGGAAAAGGAAAGAACAAAGGAAAAGGATATGGTAAGGGCAACAAAGGAAAAGGATACCAACAAGGAAAAGGCTACGGAGGCTACGGCTCATACAACAAAGGAAAGGCCAAAGGAAAACAGCAGCAATGGTACCAACCGAAAGGAGGAGACAAAGGCAACAAAGGAAAGGCAAAAGGAATGCGTAACAAAGGAAAAGGGAAGAATCCAACAGCAGCGTGCTACAGATGTGGCCAACCAGGCCACATGGCAAAGGATTGCCGAACAGCGGTGTACAACATGTCAGGGACACCGCAGGAACAAAACCTAGATGGAACAGCACAATGGTATGACTCAAACAATGGGTATGACAACTATTGGTACAGCAACGACCAATCAGGCAACTACAACCCTCATCCAGTCCAACAACAACAACTAGCTTTGCCAGCACCATCAACAGACAATCAAACACCATCAATCCAACTTGTGGCAACACTGGGCCACCAGGCAGCGAGTGCCCACAAGGAAGCAACGGCAAATATGCAAGCAGTTCAACAACAAAGAGGAGACATAGAGGCAGAGATCATGATCGACAGTGGTGCAGCAACACACGTTTGTCCAACATGGTTTGCACCAGACACACCACTGTATCCACTGCAAGGACAAGGTCCGAAACTCAGGACAGCAACAGATGAAGACATCCCCGTGTATGGCTATAAATGAATGTAGATGCACAACACCAACAAGCAAACACTGGTTGTTCCCTTCTATGTGTGTGATGTGACACAACCCATCATGTCAGTGACAAGACTGGCAGAACAAGGGTTCAACACATGACCCAACGAAACACCAACAATCACACACAGCAAGGGATTCAACTCAGCACTGAGACAACGTGAAGGCCTCTACTTCTTGCCAGTTACACTGGTAACACTTCCAGCCAACATGAGCTTGAAGTCAACCCAACAACAGAAGGAACAACAGCAAGAATAGCACCGGTTACACTCACACCGACAGGCATGGAGATCCTTCGAAACAAGAACGATCTGTGGACATTCAACAGCCAAGGGTTCCTGGTAAGAGTCCACAGAACACAACGCAAGGCACTTTTCATGCCAGACAGCAGATGTCCAGTTCCAACAGGAAGATTGGAGAACTATAGAAGGACAGTCATACAACGACCAAACAATAACACAGAGGTCATCGAAGAATTATCAAGACTTTGACAAGAAGCAACAGAAGAGAGTCATCCAAGGACACAACTGGACAGGAGAAACATGGTTCAAAGTCAAAAGGGGAACACCCCTTCCAGGCAACATACCACCACAACCAGCACTTCCACTAGCCACATGGCCAACACCAGCAACATCTCGACAACTTTATATACACATATATACATACAAATATTTACATATATATATATACATTTATATATATATATATATACATTTATATATATTTTAGTGTATATATATATATACATATGTGTATATATATATATATTTAATAACAACGGCTTTTCGTGATTAGACAATACACTGTATATATATAATATGTATACAAGATATTATGTGTTCCACCGGCAATCTTGCCCCTTTTCGGATCAACTTTTTCTACAGAAATTCTCGGCCCAGTGGCATCCACTCGGACATCAAGGAAGGTTTTGCTGATCACCACATCACCAGTGGCAGCCCAAGACTCTGCCTTGCGGTGAAAATCTTCTCCACAAAGTCTGGAAACATTTATTTCTCTAAGTATTTCATGTGGTAAACCCAATGCCATAAAGCTATTTTATGGGTGATAAAAATCATCCCCAAATGGTAGGTTTATTGTTGGGTTTACCACGTGAAATGTGTATATATATATACATATATATATACACACACACACGTGTCTTTATTCCCCGATGATGGACGTGTCCTCTCATTTTTTGGTCAAAGCCAAGTCTGACAACACAAACTCGCTGGATATTGAAGGATCTTTTCCAAACAGGGGCGCTAGAACTGAGCCATCTTGAAGGCACTACCGGGGGGCTGTCCGCCAAGGTACGCCCAACTCTCCGTCAAACATGGCTGTGCGGGAAGTAGGGCAAGGAGCTTTATTCTAGCTTCGCGAAGAACGGGCTTTCAGCAGAAGGGCTCCGGGGAAAAAAGGGATACAAATGCAAACACAGCCACCCTGGAAGCCGATCTTACAATGCCACGGTAATGCCACGGGACGTCTTCTCAAGAACTATGTAGTTGATCCAAGTTGGCTATTGATGGCTATTGTTTGTAATATTGAAACATCCAGTCTGGCGACATCCGGTAGAAGCTTAGAAGCTTGCCACTCAATCCCGTGGCAGTCCTCTCGTTCCAGGCACTGGCCAAACCCAAGCCTGGTAGAGGTTTAAGCAGGGCATAGCTACCACTCTACCCTATCCACCTTGCATACCATTCACCCAACCCACTTGTGACGCAGTGGCTGCTGTACCAAGCGAGTCAGAACCCAACTTTTTGAACGCTTAGTCGTGCAGTTTGAGCTCAAACTCCTCTATCAGCGGCCCTTATACCCAGGTCAAAATGGTCAAAAAAATCCTTTGATTTCTCGGTTACATCACAGTTGCATGTGTTTTGTTGGTAGCTCTGGGTACAAAAACCCCTGCTATTGGCTGGGTACCCATCGGTCTTGGGCCTATACGAATCCCCCAAGTCAGACGGGATCCAACTTTACAATGAAGCCGCAGTCTTTTCGCGGCAACGGCAAGACCGCGCTTGCGCTCAACGAATTTGATGCATTTTTTTCCAACGACACTTTCTGGTCCTTTGGGGAAAACAAAAAAATGCAACTTGGAACGTTCAAAAAGACGGGCAGAAGGCAGGTCCGCGCCAGCCAACCCCTGAAATCCGCACGCTACGTGACATCGCCATTTGCGGGTCACCACGTGTCGGCGTGGTCGCTGTCCGCGAACATTTAATTAGATGGGGCTGAGCACCTCTGCAAAGGACCTAGAAATTTGGCCCCGCCAAGCTGCTCAACCCAGGTTTCAACGATTTAGGAAGGACACAACTTCCAACCCTCGTCCACTGTACTGGAATCTGTGGACCACAAAATACTTGAGCTGGGGATCGCTCCGCTAGGACCCTTGGAACCTGAATAGCGGCGACAGTTCACCACCACCGAATCGTAGCCAGCCTGGCGATGTCCCACTGGATGAATTTACCTTGATCCTTGCATGACCAAAGCCACACTAAAAACCGACTGGTAGTTGAGCCCACCCATCCCAGATATGTGTATATTTACAGACTACATTTGTATGTATAATATATATATATATACATACATACATAAATATATATATATATATATATTAATGTATATATATATATTTAATAATATGTATATATATATATATATTGTACAGTAAATGTGTGTATTATATATATATCAATACACGTATATATCTATCCATCCATCCATCCATCCATCTATCGATCTATCTATCAATACACATAATATACATGTATGTATATATATATTATAACAATTATATATCTATATAATTATATATATAACAATGTGTATATATATATATACATATCAATATGTATATAATAATATATATAACAATGTATATATATATATATCAGTGTATGTATATTATATATAGAGGTCGTTGGGGATGATGGTCCCATTTCTTTAGTTGCAAATAGCCAGCTATGTGACACCCCAAACCCCAGCACACCTCAGTGGAGAAATTCTCCACCCGCAACGGTGTGGCTACTGCAGCGTTCACCGCAATGCGGCAGCGTTCGTTGTTGCCATAGGCGCCAGAGTCGTATCCCGGGCTGCTCACACAGCCATCTTCATCGACCGTGCAATCCCCAGTGAGGACAACAAAGACCTGACCTTTGAAGTTCACCTTGACCTCGTCCTCGAGAAATCAAAGGTATAACGGCCACAACCGCCACAGCGCCACAACGGCAATTTCTGAGGAAAAAATGATGTTCGAAACACCCTGTTATTCGGAGCACCCTGTACGCAGGAACTAAGGGGATGTTCGAAGGAGATCAACGTGGCCACCTTTTTTCCGTTGTTTGAATTCTCAAACACCCAGCAGCTGTTTTTCAAATCCACAAAAGTTTAACGCTTTTGAGTTTTGAACCATCCAAATTCAAATGCAAATCCAGCAGCTCATCCAAAATTGCTCATCGTGACTTTCCTTCAACCCAACCTTTGTTCCTTTGTTTGCAGGTACGATTTTTGCAGTTTCGCCCCTTCAATTCTTCTAAACTCATCCCATCTATTGCAACCCCCATTCCAACATCTGCTCCTTCCATACCCATCCCAACTATCCATTTGTTAACTGTGGATAGATACCCCCAAAAAGTGATGTCATTGGCTACCCTGGTATCCTGATCAACAAGAGTTGACATGACTGTAACATCATGTTGTTGCTTAGGACCTGCTAAACAACCATTTTTGCTGGCTAAGAAGCTACAAACCATCCTTGTTTGTTGTTGATGAACCAATCCTTCGTCCCATCTGAATATTTTCATCCAGGACTGCAGATACTAAGGGGATCAACTTTCTAGGTCAGTCCACAAGCTATGCATGATATACAATCATATAGATATAATACATCATAATTAATCATACATATTCAAATCGCATCTCAAAATGCCATTTCCTCACATTACATATCAGTATTATCATATATATATATGTACAGATACATTATATAGATATCATGAGTCGGGTGAATCCTGGATTGCTGAAAATCCTCCCAATGTCGCTCCTCATGGGCCACCGCTTTGGGCTTCACCTTTCCTTCCAAAACATCTTCGATCCACGCCAGGCTGCTGGCCACCCGCGCGTAGACCCCTGGGAAGTTCGGCAGGCCACAGCCCTGGCCCCACGAAGTCACCCCCTGCACTGAGTAGCGACCGTCGCCCTGTTGGCACACCAAGGGACCTCACGACGTGTTTCTGGGAGGTGTTTTTGGATGTTTAACTCGAGGTGCTTGGAGGTTTCAGAAAATTTGGATGTCTGAAATTGGTGAAATTACACATGGCGAGTTGTACATTTTTCAATGAGCAATGGATATGGGGAAATGATGATTCACCATATCACCATAGAATTTGGATGGACTTGCGGTAGAATTCTTTTTCAAAAAATGTCCGAAAGTCTAGGCTGACAGAGGTCGTTGCTTCAGGTTTTTTCAATTTTGGATCAGAGTGAAGGCAGTGAAGGTATGCAAAAGCCAGACAATTTGAAGTGTGGTAACCTTTGATCTTTCCGGCTTGGCGTCGCCTCCACTGTCACCTTGACATGAGTCCGTGATGCCACCTTTGGAACGGCCGGCAGCACACATCATGGAGGCAGTGATGGTATCTTTGGTGGCGGTGTAATTCTCTTCGCAGCTCTTTCTATTGACAAACTCCACCGGAGCCTGCGAACGGTGGTCATTGCGAACGGCAAATGTCTAGCAAACTCGAAGCCCACATGCAAGTTCAAGATATTGGCACATATTGGCACGATATAGGCTTGTCTCGAAATTTGAAGCCAAAAATCCCGCGGTTGACCAAAATGTTGGAAATTGCACTTGTGGGGTACCCCCAATTTTGAGAAACGCCCATTAGGTTGGATCGCTGTCCTTCAGCTACCTGCACTTCCGCACTTCCCCTGCTGTATTCCAGGTGCCACAGGGGAAAAAGTTGGAACAATGCTGGAATGATCCCTTGAAGCCTTGATAGTAACTGATAGTAACTGATAGTATGAAGGAAGATGATTGGTGGGGAAATAGCACATCCCATGGCCCATTCTGTGTCAGTGGCTTCCAAGTCGTCGTTTATTCATCCACCAACCATGCACTAAGTTTCCGAAATCTCATCATCCCAGTGCCTGTTGCAACACTTCAGGTTGTCCACCTTGCGAATGCAAAGTGCCCCAGCCCGTGATGGTGCAATTGCTTCCGACGTGCGCGTCTGTGGGCAAGCACGCTACACCAATACATCCTCAATTCAGCGACTACTGGACAAGGAAGAAGAACTCGAGACTGAACTGGTCAATTTCCATTCCAAGCTGATGTTGAATACATTTGCAGATGTCCTAAAACACAAAAACAGAACATGGTGGTCACCATTCTCTCGGGCAACTTCTTTTGGCTACCTCTTCCCAAGATGTCAGCAGGTCAGCCAAGCATCTGTTGATGGGCACGGCTTTGTCCAGCCTGATGAGAGCAAAGTCGTAGTCATGGTTCACGTTCTTCTGATAGAGCGGATGTATGTAGATCCCCTGCACCCTCCGCTCCACGGAATGCTCGTCATTGGCCAACTCCTCACTTGGGACAATTTTTATCGGAATCTGGAAGTTGTGATATATGAAGATATGGAAGGGTGGAGGGTCTACAGAGCAACCCATTGAAAAACAGCAAGAGAAAAGAGGGCTCTCCATTCATCTGGGCTCGTTTTTATGCCCAAATCAGATCAAAGCACACATATGTTCAGAAGCCGTTGCTGTTGGTCCCACAGTCCCCTAGTCATGCCAAGGCTCGCGCAGGCTCCTTGAATAAGCCCCAACACCTATCCTCAGGCTCTGCACTGCGCATGGGCTATGAACATCTTTTACGCAGTGAGCTGCTGTCAGGATCCAGTCTGAAGTGATCAACGTGGCGCCGCAGAATTGACCGTACCGATCGGTATTGATGCTCGCCTGGCACCGCAAAATGAGGAAAGTGGGACCTTGAAATATCTTGAAATATCAAAATGCTGGAGATTCCATCTGAATCTACAGCTTGGCCCTATCCAAAATCTCAAAAGCCTCAAGTTGACCTCAAGTTCCATCAAGTTCCCATCTCCATCCAGCCTGCCATCTCCAAACGCATTCCCCAGCATCCTGGCCATTCACGATCCTCTGCCGTTCCCGGCCCTTCACCCCGCACTGGGTCCAGGCACCAAGGCCCGAGCCCACAACGCGATGCAGCTCACCCCAGGCACAGCCAGAAAGCAACGCCAGCAGCTGACGCACCATGGCTGCGATGGCTAAACAGCTGCGACCCAATCAGTTCCCATGAATTTCCCAGATACATTGCCCTGCACTTCCTGCACTTCCTGCACTTCCTGCACTTGCATTGATTTGCCATGGACATGACAACCTATGACAAACTTTGAAGAAAATTCCTGATGAAAAGGAAGACCACCATCACCACCGCATTTTTTTCCAATCCCAGCTTCCGTCCCGGTTTCCCGCGCCTTGCCCAAGGGGCTGCTCAATCCTGCCATGTGACCCAAGTCAGATCCCCCATCCATCGCATCCATCGCATCCATCGCATCCATCGCATCCATCGCATCCATCGCCGGCTGCGACCTGTTTGTTCAAACGCGGATCCAGAATGTCTGCCGGGCTGCCCTGCCTGCCTGGCACTGCACTCTCTGTACAAAGCTCAAAGGCCTCGAAAGACTGTACAATCAAAAGTCTTAAGGAGAGCCGCAGAGATCGAATTCGGTAAGATAGGCAAGTCACTGTGGATAGCCCCAGGATTGTGAAACTTGAGCTGGTCGACTAACTGGCTGCACCAGCTGAGCTGATGGGCACCAGCTGAAGCAAACGAGCTCAGCTATATAATTAATTAGTTCCTTGACCCTGGCTGAATCTTTGCATGGCTAAGGTCATAAAAAGAGGAAACGAACCCTTCTGTTCTCAGGCCAATTCCTTCAATGTGTGGCGTACACTAAGTGTACCTTGATCCAGACCAGCACCAAATTCAGTTTCCCATACATAACAACAATTCATTCAGTACAGTAATCTTCATCCCAACTGGCCCCAATCATATCATATTCCTACAGTCCTACAGTTTCGAACAGAACTTGGCCTTCTACGAAGTCATGGCTGTCAGTCATTTCTTCCCAGGACACAGCTTCCAACCGGCACTCGTGAGACTTCCATCCGAGGTCCAATAGATGTCGGACTCCGGGACAACGCCAAGGGGACTTCGAGTACCCGAATACGATTCACAATTCACCTGTGAGGGATGACATCATGTTGGAACTGGGTAACCACGGTAACCATCATGTGGGGTTGTTAAAATATGTTAAAATCCCCGTACCAAAACAATCAGTTGGATGAACAGGAATTGTACAGAAACCCTCCTACCTTTAGGGCAAAATCAGCCGGTTTCAACATGTTTCAACCATGAATTTCGCCGTTGAGATCACCATGGGGATCAGCGTCAACAGCCATGATCTGAAGACACCTTTCAGTGGGTCCATGTTGATCTATGATCTCTGTGGTGCTGGGTGAACCACTGTTTCAAACCATAACACATTAATGATAATGGCAAACCCGCGATAAACTGTGAATCTGGCTACCAGCTTCCATGATGTGGCCATCAACGCCAAGTCACGATCAGAGAGTCATAGTTCATCTCGGTGTCGAATTTCTCCACAACTATTGGCACAGCTACTGAGTCATTCACAGCAATGCGGCAAAAATCTGCAGAAGTGTAGTTCTTGGGAAAGCCTGGGCTCATGATGCAATGCTTCTCATCCATCACGCAGTCTCCATCGACCACTTTCCACATGGCACCCCCATAGTCCACATTGTCGGGCTCAAAATCCGATTGCTTCACCTTGCCATCCATGACATCGTGGATCCAATCGAGGGCAGAAGTCACCCGGGCATAGACCCCTGGAAAGCCTTCCATGCCACATCCCTCGCCCCAGCTGGTGACGCCACGCACCACGAAATGACCATTCTCTTCGCAGACCAAGGGGCCACCACTGTCCCCCTGGCAGGTATCGGTGATGCCGTGGGCGGAGGTCCCCGTGGCACAGAACATGGTGTCAGTGACCTGTTGTGCAAAATCTGCCATCCCAACTTTTTTTGTTGAACCAAAAAAAATGACCTCTGAGGTTGGAAACAGATAAAGATGACTATGATAGATAGCTCTTTATCATCAATCTGGTACAACTTTCAAGAATTTCATCTCCCACCTGGTTTCCATGCAATCTTCCAATCTTCCCCAACATTAAAAAAAAAGACATGAAACATCCAAAACCATCCAAGTGGCGGTGTCATTCTGCTTGGCGTAGGCCTTGACACAAGCCGTGTCATTCAGCACAGTCACCGCCGCCTCCTGCAGGCTATCGGGCAGGGGCCCTGAGGACGACACCGTGCCCCAGCCGGTGATGATGCACTCGCTGCCTGTGCGGTCGGTGGGGTCGTTGGCACTGGGCAAACAGGCGGGGCCGATGCACTCGGTGATGGGCATCGGAGCATCCAACTCAATCAGCGCGAAGTCGCTATCCGACTCAACCTGGAAAAAAACGAGGGCGCCATGGCACTGTAGGCATGTAAACATACTGTGAACTATAGAAGAAGCGACTAGCGATGCAAAACAGGGGCAGCCTAATTGCGGATGGGGCAGGGCATTGGTGATGACCAGCTTAGTCTGTACGCCCCTTCAATTTTGGACCAACGGGGAGAACCGGCCGGGACCTGCACGTTGTAACTCGGGTTGCTATAGATCTTCTTCACGCGACGGGTCACGGCACTGTTCAAATCCCTTTTCCAATCTCCTCCGGCGATGAAAGTTGATGGATGATACCGATTAAACAAAGCCCTGGCCATGGGGATGATGGATATAGACTATATAGCTGCTCATCTGCCGTTTTCCTCTGCCATTCCTTGGTTTGTTCTCTGCTGCTAGAAGCATCTTTGCTTCTTGCCTTCTCCCCAGGAGTTTTGTACCCCCAGGGAGGGTTGGGAGGGCAGCTTGAGCGCACACGTCAATGTTGAATCACAGCTAAATTCAGCTGCTCATCTGCCGTTTTCCTCTGCCATTCCTTGGTTTGTTCTCTGCTGCTAGAAGCATCTTTGCTTCTTGCCTTCTCCCCAGGAGTTTTGTACCTGTCTTTCCCATCAGTTGACTTCTGAAAAAGGACATGCCATGCAGTAGGAGGGACATGGATACGCTTCAAGTTCTTGATGGTACTGAGCAATGCAGGAAAAGACGTAGCCAGCTCGAGGATCTTGTCTTTCACTTTACTGGGAAGATTCGGGAAGTAAACAGTGGCAGAGCATTCTTGGATGTATATGTCCATTGTCCTGAAAGCTAACCACCTACCCCTTCTTCTAACCAGCTCTGCATCTTCGCTCACCATCATGAGAAACGTCGCCCCACCTGCACGGAGCGACCCCAAGTCTAGGGGACGCTCAGAGCCTCTTCTTTCATTTGTCAAACCCAGTGCTCCCAGGAGTTGTTTGAACCTGGTCCTCAAAAGCTGCGCAGAAAAAGGCCAGAGGCGCTCCCCCGGCTTCATATCTGAAAAAACCAAGCTGACCATCTCGACCAGATCCGCATAATCCAGTCGTGCAACTTGATGTTTTGCAGCTCTATACCTTGTTTTAGGCTCTCGCACTCGCAGAAAAACTGACGTCGAAGTGAAGCCAACGTCAGCTGGTAGCACCAAGTCCCTGCGATAGGCTTGCAGCACCTCACCAATGCGGCAAACTGCACCCCATGTCAGTGCAATGATGCCCCCAACAAGAGGCCAACCCCAGAGGATGCTGACGCTCAAGAGCGCAAGCATGATCTGGAACGGGCATGCCGTATGATGCTCCCCAGGCTCCTCACGCAGCCAACTGAAAGCCAGGTCCCACGCACCAGTCAGCATTCTCCTGATGGTGGGCTTGGCAGCAGCTATGGCGTTAATTGTTTCTGAGAAGTGGCTGTATGGCCTCCCTGAGGCATAAAGCTCTTGTCCATAGCTGACCAGTTTTGCCACAATGGTCTCTGGGTTGACATACGCACCCGCCAGAATTTCTTGGAGGTTATCACCCCTCGCTGTAAGCCATGCCTTGAATTGGTCCAGCAGCTTGTCTCTGTTCGTCCTTGTCAGAACCTGCACTGGCCTGCCAGAAAACAAAGGCTTCTCTCCCCTGAGACTGGCACGGCGCTGATCATCACGATGCCGCGGGAGCATTCCATGGCAGCTAACTACGCAGAGAGCGAAAATCAAAATCCAAAACCTACCTGCTACTGCTACATGAGGACCTTCACCAGGGTAACCCAGGGTTGCATCAAATTCCAAAAGATGCTGGTAAAAATCCACAGGAGGCAGGCTGGATCTGAAGCGGGGATTGGAAATGGAGAGAGCAGCATGAGGGATGGCATGGAGAGAGCAGAGCCCCAGGAAAAGTGAAGTCCAATTTGAAATCCAACGTCTGAGCCTGGGAAGCTCTGCCAGCTTGAAAAGTCCATCGGAGTCAAGGTCAGCCAGGAAAGTCTTGCCCCGGAGGGGATCTCGGAGAGGAGCAGAGCGTGTTGGATCATCAGCAACGTTGAGGCGGGTTGGAACAAAAAGAATCGCAATGAAGATTCCAAAGGCCAAGGAAACTGCCATGATCTTCCGCAAGAGAGAGGCAAGTGCCTTTGAGGAGGATCTTCCTTTTGCAACTGACCTCACAACCACATTTGAGTCCACCAAAAGACAGACCCTTCCACCTCCTCGTCTTGCTGCTGTCTTGATTGCCTGAAAAACGCTCGCCATCTCCAAAACATTTATGTGTGATTTCCCTGTCCATCTCCATGCTGATCCAACTTTCCAAGCCTGCCGCTTCATGACCTCATTCACAAAAACACTCTCCAAACCTTCTGCTGCTATCTCATGCTTCTGCAAAAATTTCTCCTCAATCTGCAAGTGCACATGGAAGAGGTTTGCCAGAGCTACGGCCAGACCCTTGCAATAGACAGCACTGCCCTTTGTGAGCTGGCCTTGGATTCTGACATGCTCATGGTCTCTTGCGCACGGTTTGCAAATCCCTCTCGCCCGCATGTTGCATGTAAGGAACTTGGACTCCTTCTGGTAAGGTGAGCCAAAGGAGCAGGAAGCTGTGAAGTTCTCTTCCACATTCGGCAAAGACAAAAGATACAGCCACTCCTTCAACCAACCCATCTTGGAGCGGCGCGGCGTTTCCAGCAAAGCCAGGACCATGCTATGCGCTGCTACAAGTATCAGGCTGAGACAGGCAAAAGCCAATCGATTGCCAAGCCAAACTTTTCTGCTCTTCTGGTTCCAACCTCTGGGCTGTTGATAACTTCGACAGGCAGGGTAGGCAGCTGCAGAGAACGTAGTGCAGGGTGGTTCCAAAGCAAGTGCTCTCACTCTGCGATTCTGCACCAAAAACATGAGCCACTCCAACGTTCTGACATCAATCAAATCGTATTGGGCTGAGTAGGTGATGTCAATGATAGGCCCAACCACATAGCCCAAAGCATTCATCTCCTCGGAAATGACGCCCGAGCCACCACACACTTCAATGAAGTCGAAGCGTTGAGCCAAAGGTCGGCTGGGGCCTGGTTGTTTCTGGGCCTCACCAAAAACATCTTCATGGTGCTCTTCATCCCCAAAATCATCAGCATCCTGAAGGGTCCTCTTTTGCCACACGTCCAAGGGCATGCTGTCGGGTCTGTGGCCGTTCAACATATCTCCATGGACTGTCCTGTCAATGGCCTTCTTGCTCTGGTTGGCCCGCTGAACATACCTCTTGTAAGCCTCAAACTTGACAAAGTTCTGCAAGGGCATGGGGGGCCAGACAATGTTTGTGCGGCTCCTCTCGTAGGACACTGAAACCTGATGGTAATAGTCTGACCTGTCTGTGACACACAGTCTCACCCCGTGACCTGGAGGAATGCATAGGCGACCTATCAAAGACCCTATAGGTAGTGCTGCTGATGGTCCCGGGATTCTGCCTTCCCAGCTGTTTCTTTCCCTCCTGTCTCCAATCTGGCGGTCACAATCCACCGCCTTGAACGCATTGAAGATTGACACGGCCAGTCTGGCCGGTCATGATGGAGCTCGGCGGATGCAACTCCAAAAGTCCAAGCTTGTCCCATTTCTCAAAAAGCTCCAGAACTGTCGAAGGGCTATCAACCTCAAAGTTGGGGATGCCTCGGTCAAAAATGGGCTGCTCTAGCTCAATGACCTGGGGCTCACAAAACGCCATGTAAAGCTCTGGCTCAATGAACTTTGAGGCGTCCCACTGGCCGCGGCCAGTGATTTTGAGACGCTCTGGCACAAGGTTGGAGAAGGGCTGCAACTGGGGAAAAGCGGTGTTGTTGACTGGTACCTCAGCATGTTCAACAACTTCTGCATAAGGGCCGGAATGGATGCCCAAATTTTCTGCTGCCAGCGCAAGTTCTTGTAACCGACAAACTAGCTGCAAATTCTTCCGACCGCTGCTCGACACTTGTATTGGTGAACCACGGTCACACGCCTCCAAAAGCAACCGCAAGTTGGAGATGGCCTTCGCCTGAATCTCATTGGGTTGCCTCCGAATCTGATCCAACGGCGGCATTCCTCTTGACCAGTAAATATAGTTCAAAGCACTCACTAAGACGTGCAAAGCTCGGTCAATGGCAATGCTCTTGGCTGTGCTGCTCTTGGACCTATCCGGGCCTGCTGCAAAGCTCTTTGTGGGCATCGGCAGAGGGAACAAGGCGGTAGGATGGGCGATGGGCCCGTCCCTTGAAAGGCAGAGGGTCTTGCTGAGGAAAAAACTGAAACCTGTACGTGACTTCAAGCACCTCCTCGCAAGCGACATGCACCAAGCCTCAAAAGTGAAGGAGAACGTTGAAAGCCTCTCCTTCTCCGGAAACTTCTCAGAGGCTGCATTATCAAATTCATCAAAGACTGCCTCTGAATTGACTGAAGCAGAATCTTCCATGCAAAAATGGTGTGGCTTCTTCCGCAAACTGGATGTCATAAAAGACACATCTGAAACCGAAACAGGTTCGCAAAAGTTGCCTGCTGTGCTGTATTGCTGATGCCCCGGGCTAGACGTCCATGAAGACAAGCCTGTCTCATGACTCATACTGCTCTGTCCTCCTCCGATACCTGTGCATTCTGACCTCCCTTTCCTTGATTCCCGTGGTGGGTGTAGAAGACGACAGGTCTGACATAGGATCTGTGCTTGTACTGTGGAAATGGGACATGATGGCCTGTAGGGCTTTGGCCTGCTGCAGCAATGCCTGGGCCATGGGAGAGCCAATGTTGTCGGCCTCTGCCATTAGGGCTGGGTCGAAAGGCTCGTCCTCCTCTAAGGTCTGCTCCGGTTGTATCGGGGCGGCATTTGCTGGGGCTGGTCTGGCAATGGGAGGGGGCCCTGCTAATGCACTCAGTCTGGAGAAGTCTGTGCATGGATGGCCTGCCACTAAAGCAGAGACCGGCATCGCGGCCTTGGCTCCTGCCAGAGGTCTGAAAGTGGCTGGGGGGCCAGGGGGCTGCTGCTTGCTTGTTTTCGGCCGGGGGTTCTCCTGCTGCGGCTGCCCATGCTGCTGTTGCTGCTCCTCGGTCCTCTTTGCAAGTGCTGCCAGCTGTTCTGAGATCTCTGGAAGAGCTCCCATGAGAACCTCCACTTGTTCTGCTAGGGATGCTACCGTGTGCTTCCTCGCTTTTGGTGCCGCTCCTGCTTTTGCGGGCATGGTAGAACCAGGAACGGATCCTCTTGCCTTTGTGGCAGCCTTTGGACTGGTAGGGGGGATCTGCTCCTCTTCTTCCATGGCTGTGTAGAAGCCGGCTCTGTCCACCGCCTGCTCGTCCAGCCACTGCCGAATCTGAGCCAAAGCCTCTGGAAAGCTGGGTCGCGCACTGGAGTCGAAGTGGGCAAAATGGTTGATCAGATCTGTGTCCTCTCCATCCTCTGGATACGGCTGCAAAAGGCCGCTTATACCTGGGAGGCTCATATCGATTGCCAAAAACCTGACCTCCTCCCCTGCATCTACCAGACCTCCCTCTGGAGAAGAGCAAAGAAGTGGAACTGAAAAGGTGTTGAACGGACCCACAAGAGGCTCTGACCCATCCTCTGGCGATACTGAATGATCCATCAAGACTTCTGTATCGATGACCTGATCTGGGACCATCAACAGAACTCCTCCAGGCCTCCTCATCACGACATAGGCCTGGATTTGGTGCACCAAAAGTTGATGTCCAGGTGGCCACGAAAGAATTGCCCTGACTGGAACTCCAGGGTCTGCCTGCACACTGAGGTCCATCATTGAAACTGGTGCTGACATGGCACCGTGATGCCCAGGGCCGCACAGTACACCTCCGCCTCGGCAAGTGATGGGAAGCCGTGGCAAATTGTCTCCTCGCAAAACTTTCCTGTAATCCTTGCCAAGTCAGAAGCTCTGCTAACCCTCGTAGGGGCTGACAGCCCACGAGCTTGGACAATGATATAGACTGCCGGCTTGAGGTCAATGGGCAAGGTGGCTCGAGGGCACCTGATCTTCTTGCGCAGGCAAAGAGAGGCCCAATAGCCTGCTTCCCAGGCACGCCTGGCTCGGTACTCAACGGTGTGTGACCCTCCTTTGAGGCGTGAGCACACCCCCAGTAAACGATCTGGGCACTCAGGCAAAAGTTCAGCAAAACTGTTGTAATCACCAAAAGAAACCCGATCTTGCTTTTCCTGGTGTGGTTGCCGAGGGGGCAACAGGCCCAGCGTCTGGGCTGATGACCTTCCACTCACGCTCTTGGGAGCTGCCTGAACTGCCTTCAATGGCCAGGCTAAGCCGATTGATGGCCAGGACCAACTTGTCAAGGTCCTGATGATTCTCACTCATGGGCAGAGGGCTGATAGCCCTCTAGCCGTCTCCTGGCACGTTGAGAAAACCTGACTATGGCAGTTGGCAATGGAGAAGTGGATGAGGAAGATGGATGGCCACAAATCCAGAGCCAGATGAGTAAGGGACAAAGACAGCCAGTGAGAAGTCCAAGGAGAAAGGAGGCAATGATGGCTGGAATGCTGCTCCCCCCGCAATAGAAAGGACAGGCAAGTCCAAAGAGATTGGTGGAAAGGGCTTCCCTGGTGAAACCTCCAACCTGCAAAAGGAAAGCGCCCCAGTTCATCAGCTTGAGCGCACACGTCAATGTTGAATCACAGCTAAATTCAGACTATATATAGATGGATATAAGTTGGATATACCACCTATAGATTAAGATAGATCAATGGAGTGTTTTTGTTGGAAAAGTCTACAGTCAAAACTAGTTGAAACCATTGTTTTTACTACCAGATTGGGGGTTCCGGTTGTAATTTTCCCTTAAACCCATTCTGGGACAGGGGAGTGCGGTGGATACGGCTCCCCCGTTCGCATCCTTTGGTTTTCATGGATCCAGACACTGGCTGCATGTTTTGGGAGAACTTGAGTTTGATAAAGTCCATCTCATGTTTTCAACTTGAGACTTGAGACTGAAAGGGTCGTCACCTTTAAGACCTTTAAGGTTACAGTTCAACTGTTCAAATATTCTTCAACTCGTATAACTGCAACTGCTGTCAACCGTCGGCATTTCCGCGCCTGACACCACCCTCAGTTTCTTAAGCTGACACACATTGGTCACCTCTGCTGCACAGTGTGCTGCAGTCAGCACCCACTGAGGTGTAATCAGGGTGCCACCACAAAAGTGCCAGGGCCGATCCTGTATCATAGATTGAATGCTCACCTGCCACCTGTAAGCACATCGCACAGCATTTCTGCCATGAACAATCTTGGTCCTTCGGCCATTTACAGGATTTCCGATCACGCCACACTTGTTGAAGTCTCTTGTGTCTCCCCGAAGATTTTTGGTTTCGCCCTCCACCAGGTGCAGTTGACTTAAGAAGATCCACCAAAGAACTGTACCTGGTGACTTCAACGACAACCTCAACAGCACCATGGCGTTGCGGCGTTTCGTCAACTCTTAGGACTCTTCACAGACGCCTTTGGCTACTTTTGAGCTGCGCCCCCCCTGCCCAAATGCGGCACGTGCTTGCAGTATGCTGGATATGCTGGAGGAATGAGAAGTCAAGAGGACTAACAACATCTTGTATGATTTGTATGTATTAAATCTTTGTGGAGACTTGCCTCTCACTGAAGATTTAAGTCAGGAAACCTCATCGTCTTATCCATTGGCCCTTGGAGGCTTTCTGCAAAACTTGCTTCCATCCCTGGTGTTTCTGCCAAGTGGGTGCAGGTCAAATTTGGGACCCTAAAATCCACCGAAATGCCTCAGTTTGGCCGCCGCCACGCGCCCAGCCGCGCTAGTACCCAAGGTGGTGGGCCTCGCTATTTCGCGAAGCCATGGCCGAAAAATGGGCCATGGTTTCCCATGAAACCTGGGGATTTTCCATCGCCAATTCACTAGGACAGTATATAGGAAAGCTATGAACGGGGAATCCTGGCACAACTTGACCCTACCAATACAGTCCTGAGACCCGGTCCAAGCTAACGGTCATTGGACTTATTACTGGGTTGGGTGTGGTTTCCCTCTGACAATTCTCCGTTTGGAAATAGACAGGTGCGACTTTTCATTTTGAAATCTGAAAGTCCATGATGTGTCAGTCCCGACCCAGTTTCCAACAAGATACTTTCTTCAAACTTGGGGTCTGTGTCAAAAATGGTAACCAAATTGGTCCCAGAAAATTGCTTCAGAAGAATCTTCAATAATTGACCCCTAAAGCAATCATTGACCCACAAAAATCCTCAAATTAGTGACTCCAGAAAGGAACTCAACTGGATTGGACATCCAATTTTTAGGGCCAATAAACTCAAACAAACTCATCATCGAAAAATTGTTCCCACTACAATGATAAACATGTTTTTTCCATATCGTAAGTTACATGTCCTATTATGTGTATACATATATATATATAGCCTTGGTATATATATATACTATACTATACAGTGTATATATATATACATATCTGTATATATATATATATACTATACTTATATAATATATATATACATTATACTCCCATGAATTTCATCCATTTTCAGGGTCGAAGCGTTAAGAACTCAGGGTATCCCATTGTAGCAGTATGATTAGTCGTCCTGAGTTTCCAACTCACCAGGCACTGAAGGAGCCAAAGATGGGGATGTGTAAGCCTCGCAAAAATTGGGATATGGGGATATCATGGGAAGATAATGGTGGAACAGTGGAAACCGAAAATCACCAAGGCCTCTACAGGTTCCTGAATCAAGAAAAATCTGATCTCTGTTTGCAGACTTTTCGCCTTTCATCTCCAGAGACATCGACCCCAATCTAAAAGTCGAGAGATAGGCTCCAGAAATCCAGTGATGACCTTGAGATGCAAATTACGTAAAACTGTATTCTTAAAAATCTGTCATGCAGGGATAAGTCAAAAATCTATAAAAACATATTTTCATGGCAGGGACAACCATTGCAACAATTTTCGCTTCGCTTTTACGAGCCTCTCCGAACTGCAGTGGAGGTATGCCTCCCAACAAAAGCAGTTCTACCAAGAAGTGCAGTCACAAAACCATGGCTCATGAGAATTTGAGTCAGGATTCTATTGCAGATATCTAGCCAAGTCAACATGTTCCATATTTATTATAGCAAAAAAAAAAATGCCAAAAAAAAATGGCTTTGGGGGGACACTTGCTGACCCAAGGAGACCAAAACCACTCAGAAGCCTTCGCGCTCCGGCATGCGTTCCTGGACAGTTCTGGACCCAAATGGGTCTGAGTCTGGGGCAATTTTTTTCGTAGGGGACCACAGATATCTTTTGGGGATGTTCCACATATTTCCGCATGATATTTAATAGGGTTTTAATGGGAAAATGATCAATGGGGGATTGTTTGCCATGGTTGCTTACCAGAGGGTACTCTATTCCAAATTCGGAGCATGTGGCGAATACCAAAACCATCTCCAATAGCCCACAGAACCATTACAAGAAGAAGAAGAAACAGAAGAAACAGAAGAAACAATGCACATAAGAGTGATAGTCATAGTAGAGTTACAGTATAAGATTTTTTTGTAGAGATTCCCAGAGCCACAAATGCTTCTGTCGCCCCGAACATTGCACACATACATTTTCAACTACAGCTTACTGAGAAGCAACAAAAGCTGAGAGCCACCAGCACAAGCCTCGAAGTTCAGAAAGTGAACAGCGCCTCAACCCACAAGTCATATTTCTTCTGCGTGGCATGAGTCATTGATGACATGATATTCCTATATCTTCCTCACATTCTGATGGTTCCCTAGATTATTTGTGAATCATCAATGCCATCAGCAACTGCCCCATATCCCCAATTCCACCACTACTAAATTCGCATTGTTTGTGACTGATACCCTAATCTGTGCCAAACAAAATATCTCATTTTCTTATATCTCTTATGTATCCCTGTGTTTGTTGGCTTTATGTTCCCATTTGTTCCTACACAGATGTGTCAGTCATCCCTCCATCATACACTCACGCCTTCACCCACACGGCGAGGTCCAGGAGATCCAATGGGCCTCCAGGGGTTCCGAAACGCCGGGCCGGCTGTTTCTTTGGCCTTCTGATGTTCGGTCGCATCTAACATCATCTAACCACAACTTGAAAGTTCGGGGAAGAAAATGATGTGGTATTTCAGTTCTGAATTCACAACTCGTTCTTGAAAGGTATTTTCAGGCTTGCTATGTGCAAATTCTGCGAGTTACCCTCAGCAATAGGGTTGGGGAAACTGAAATTTCGACTGCCCACACCTTTGTGGACACTTGGACCTCAGGATGTCCAAGGAGTCCAAAGTCACAGTTTCAATTTCCGTCGAATCCAAGATATTCCCAGGGTTGAAACAAAGTGGTTGGTGGTTTTAACCGTTTTAACCGTTTTAACCGTTTTCATCCATCCCAACATCAACCAACATGAGTCAATTAGTGGGATAATCATCTCAGGACTGAAAGATATTGAAAGGCCACAGTTTCAACAAGCAGTTGAAGACCCGCACAGGGCTGTTGGCACAAATTGCGCACTGAGACCTTGCACGATGGGTCAAGCATTCCAAGACCAGAAATATGAAGCACTGAGTTAAGCAGCATTGTTAGTCACCATATCCGATATATCACATATATTATATATATATATCATATATCCCATGGAGTAGGTGAACTAACCCCAGTTCCGATCGCCACTTCACCATGCGGTGATCCCTCCAAGTACTCTCTGGCGAAAACGATGAGCATCCCATGGATCTTAATGGGGAAAATGGCCGAAAATTTCTAACCACGACCCAGTTGAGAGTGACTTCGAGCCCCGGCCTGGATGTAGCGGACTGCCACAGGCCTTGCCGAAAATATGGTCCCATGAGTATGCCATCCCACTGGGGACCGAAATGAGCTGTACATTTGGTTGTATAGACATGTATAGACGAAAAAGACCATCCAAATTTTAAGCTGTACCCATATAAATGAGGTGATCAGTGTCTAGGACCAAAGCATCCTGCTCGGCAAGTGATTGCAATCCCATAGACACCATCCCATTTGGGGGCACTTGACCCAACAGAAATTGGGAAATGAGGTATTTGAACCAAGAGAGGATAATAGGATTCCACATTCCAAGGAAAATCTGGGATGGGAAAGGCTGTGCAGCCAGCCCTGCCTGGGTTACTGGCTCAAAGAACATGTGTCCACCTGGCAGGTCGATACGGGCTTCATGCAGCCCAATGGTCGAAATTCAACCAAATGAAAAAGCAATGAAAAATTACCCAGATACATTGGCCATACATTGGCCATACCGGCCATACCGGCCATACCGGCCATACCTCCATAGCATGGTACCTCCATTTCTGGTTTGGCAACCCTCATCAGCCCACCGGACTGCCGCACCTGTCTCTGCCGTCCTTCGCACGTTTGAAATGAACAAAGGTTGGTCACTTTCGATTTCACCAAGTGAAAAGCTTATATAACGTGTTTAAAAGCTGATGATATTCATTTATATATATATATATTATAACATTATATAAACATATATAAACAATGTTTATCATCCCAAGCTGCTGTTGGACGATGATGATGATCCAAAAGCCCACAGATTCGACTGGATGCCGAGCCTTTCGCCATCCGCCATAGCACCTGGTAACAGCAGCGCCTCTTTGAGTTGTGGGATGCATTAAATGGTCGTCTTGGAAATAAGTTGATGTATCCTACTTGGAATATCTTGGAATATTTTGATCATTGACCAGAACGGATATCACTGGTATTCTTTCGTGCTTAAATACATCGCCCGCAGAACTATGGGGATTCGTTCGTTCAAGGGAGCACAGCTGATGTTGGCATTTGAACAGCTCACGATTTTGTGGTGTCTACAGCCGTACAAAAGGTACTGGGTCAGAATTGGGCATCCCAAAATCAAAGGCTTTAGCCACTTTTTTTGGGATGGAGACCAACATCAAATAGGTCCGTAGTCTGTATCCCCGTTCCCCGGCACCTCATGCTGCAGTGGTCACTCCAACAGCGGTTCAAAGCAGCCGAACCGCCCAATGGCTGAGGACTGTGGACTGGGAAGTCACAGAAAATCACGTCAAAAATCAAAGTTGGGGGGTTTTGTGGCAAAACCAGGCAACAAAAGCTGGAGTTAGCGTATGTACCCAGCCAAAGTTGGGATTCAATCGACAAAAAAATGGATCTCAACCAGCAAAAACCTCTGTCCGGTTCAGAATATCCACAGCAGAAGCCATCCCTCTCACCTTGTTGCATGAGCTTTTGGCTCAGAGTCCTTCAACTCCCGTCGGATCTTACATCTTACATCTCCCCGTTGGCCAACGAAAGGGATCATTTTGCCGTTACTGGCCCTTTGCTGTTTCCTTGAAAGAAGTTTGGGGAAGTTCCCCAGCCGTTGGAGTTGGTCAATTACTTCGTGATTTTGGGATCTTGGGGTCCATGCAGCCCTTGAGGCCTTAAAATGTGCACCCCAGTGTTTTTTCCTCCCCTTGAGGGTGACTAGAGTCGAGCCATGACATCCCCAGCCAGAAACGGCTAGAGCTGGGCGGTGCCAGGCCGTTTCTACGCAGCACTTGGTGCGGCGGAAACAACATGCCAATGGAGGAGCGATGGGAAAGGATCCTGGAAAAAAAGGAACCACTGGGCATTAGCGAACATTCATATTAACGAAAAACATTAGTGAAGAACATGAATGAACGTTGATGAACAATCAACATGCATCACTTTCATCAAACCATTCCTGTTGCAACTCCAATTAGCATCCCGCTGAGCTGGAAAACTGCCTCACGGAGCAAAGCTAAGCCCCGAGGCTATGCAGTTTTCCAGCACAAGTGGCTTTGGCAAAAATGTCAAGACTCAGTGAAAATCTGCCAAATGAGAGATCCGACACTTGACCAAAATTCTGAAATTGTGGTTGGGCATACTTTGTCAATTTTTTACCGGAGTTACAGCATGTTACAGTATGTTACAGTAGTCGCCACACCCACCTGATTGATCTTCGTCGTCTGTACAGGTTTGCAGTTGCAAGGCCCAGTTTCTCAGACTCACCTCGACTAACCGATCGTCCATGGCCACCATGGTACTCACATCGGAACTCGTGGGTCCAGGGTAAAAATTGGGCACCCAGCAAAAGATCAACAGGATATGTTTGAAGTCCACTATGTGCAACGTAAAATGAGCCATATCATCCAATATCTGGGTCATTGAATAATCAACCATTGAAAAAAAAACACTTCACAAAACATCAGAAAAGTCAGTGAATCTTATATCACTGATATCAGTGATAATGAGTATATCTGCCATTATTTGTTCAATGATCAATGATATCGAATTCACTCATGTGATATATATATAATTTACCCTCCAGTAAATTAACATAGACCCTGGCAGATGGGGGTTGGAAGATTAGTTTCCACTAAAAATTGGTCATTTTCAGAATCTATGTGTATTTACCATAGGGTGTATATGTATATATTGCGGAAAATGCAGTGGTGGCGTTCCCTCTGTTTTGACACCAGCAGTCAGTCCATGGCCGGTCTGCCATGCACAGGTAAGAATCTAGGGGCCCCTACGCATTGGGCCAGATGGCCATAGGATCTTGCTTCTCTGCAAACGC
>Ga0126342_10004729_pt1 | contig 23421 bp, 9 predicted proteins | sample Cyp1metagenome_FD_92528 | JGI IMG/M metagenome (GOLD analysis project Ga0126342, IMG submission 92528) | Coral microbial communities from Lord Howe Island, Old Settlement Bay, Australia - Cyphastrea 1 metagenome | ecosystem: Host-associated > Invertebrates > Cnidaria > Coral ...
TATATATTATATATTATATATTATGTATTATGTATTATATATTATATATTATATATTATATCATATATTATATATTATATTATATATTATATTATATAGTATCATATATTATATATTATATTATATAGTATATTATATATCATATAGTATATATTATATATTATATTTTATATATTATATATTATATATTATAGTATAGAGATAATATAATATACAATATAATATAATAATGTATATATATATATACATACATAATCTCTTTATTTGAGAAGTATGAGATATACTGCTGTCAGAACCAATGGCCTGTGGCTGAAGCTCTCCTCTTAGGAAATGTGTTCAATTAAGATTTAGAGGGGAAAAAAAAAAACATGGCTTATGATCACTTATAACATATTTAAGCAGGATTAAAGTGGAAACACTGTTCTCACTGATAATCCCCAGGGACAACTTATGACTCATGACCCCTGTTTCCCCATTCCCACAATTTCCCACCTCCCTTGATGATTTAGATATATGAGTTGATGGTCAATCAATGTCAATCAATCTCAATCATCATATATGGTGATATCAATATCAATCATCAATATCAATCACCAGTATCAATCAATGTGAATCTGGGTGATTGATATTGATATTGATATCACCATATCACCATATCACCATATCAACTGGTGCTTTTACCCTCTGGTAATTTAACATAGCTATTGAAAATGGAATTTTTAGAGTGAATTTTCCCATTAAAAACTGTGATTTTCCATAGCTATGTTAGTTTACCAGAGGGTAACCATTTTCCGTATTAAATACAGTGGCTCTGTCGTCCAGATCAAGCGGCCTGCACCACCCATGCAAATCCCATCCACCAACACATTGGGTGGCACGATCGGCTTGCTCCTGCTGAGTTTCACCAACGTGGTTGGAGAACCCTGATTGGTTAATATGTTTAATGGTTAATGATGGTGAATTCCAACCATAAATGGAGGTTTTAATGGGTTAATATACTGTTAATGTTGGTTAATATGTGGTTAATATACCTGGTTAATAATGGTTAATGATGATGGTTACTATATGGTTAATTGATGGGACATAATAATCTGGTGGTATACCTACCCCCCTGAAAAATGATGGAGTTCGTCAGTTGGGATGATGACATTCCCAACTGAATGGAAAAATAATCCAAATGTTCCAAACCACCAACCAGCTGAAAGTTGTTATGCCCCAAAATTGGATCTAAATTCAATGATTACGGCTGACAATGGATGTAAAATGAATAGGATGACTGATACAAAAAAGAAATGGCCTACCATTAAATGGCCGCTGTACAGATATAAAATGATTTGAACTGTGATGGTTTATATCAAAGGCCTACCTTAAGATGGGTATCAACTTGTTTTCCATGGGTCAAAATTGGTAGCCACAACGAATATGATACAGTCGATTGAACATGCCCATGTGGGAGCTGGGAGCATCTCTGGAACAACGTGTGACAAAATGGGATTGGAACTGGAAACAGAAGGTTGTTGGTTACCCTCTGGTAATTTAACATAGCTATTGAAAATAGTGAGTTTTCCCATTAAAAATGGTGATTTTCCACAGTTATGTGAACGTTTACCAGAGGGTAAAAAAAGGGCAATGCCCGTCTGAAAACTTGCTTCATCCCAGCTTCACACATGAGGTCACTAGGCCAGAGGCGGCGGGTCATTTCACCCTCGACGTTGCAAACATCTCAAGGAATGTGCAGAATGCCAAAAGATAGAAAGGGAACAGATATGAACAAAATTGAACAAATCATGTTGGGATGTCTGTCCAATAATTGAACCCACCCCGCAAAAAGGCTCCAAGGGCCCCCTGTTTCATGTGCCCACGTGTTGACAATTGATCATTCGCCCTCCTTTTCCTGCCAAGAAATACTCGGGGTCGTTGGTTAAGTCTGGTCGTTGGTTGGGAAAAAAAGCGAGACCCATTCGAAATCGCCAAGCAGTTTTGTTGGCTAAGGGCTTAAAGGGAAAACTTAGGAAACCCCTGTATGTTTTACCCGTGTTCAAAAAGAGTCCCGAAAAATGTCCCTTCAACCGGTCGTCAGGATGTCCCTTCAACCCTTCCAATGGATGATCATCATTTTTCATCATTTTCCCCCTTGAAATTGCCATTTGAGGGTATACAAAGGGTGCGCATTTTCAAACCACACCCGGGGTTGAAATCAAGCCATGGCTGTCTGTGGTATGGCTGGTGTTTCGAGTTTTTTCCGCCAGTTGCCAAGCGGTTGATCAACCCACTTCATGAATCTGAGTTCTAGAAATATCAGTGAAATATCATATTTTCATATTTATGGTGGATAAAATATCCATAGAACATCGATTTATTATGGTTGATCTACATTTATCATTAATTTTATCCATCATAAATCCATGTCGAGCCCAGTGACTCACCGGCCACCAGGCTGACTTCCCCTTGGGGCCAGGTCCTGGCAGCCACATAAGCCAAGCTTTCGGCCATCGAGGCTTCTCTTTGAGCCGCATACCTCGGTTCCCAAGATCTCGGGCGAGCGTGCCCGGGGGGTGTGATCCGGCCACGGGTGAAGAAAATGGGCATGTTACATGCCTTGTACTATGGTATAACTATGGGATGTTAACCTTCATAAGTTGCGAACTATGGGATTTGAAGCTGCAGATAATGATATATGATATATAATATATGATATAATATATATATATATATATTAACCCCTACAACCATGGTGAAATGTAGGCCACTTATGATGGTTCCACTACACCCCCAAAGTAGCTTCGTGGGGCATTGATGGAACAAATCATCCAACGATTAGCGTCTGGCATCTCTGGTTGTTGAATGAGTCAATTTTGACCCATAATGAACCGGCATGGTACATGGGCAATCCCTTCCAGAAAACTCTCCCTGATGGACGAAACGTGTTGAGGGGTGACGTTTGGTTTACCATGAATTCCATCATTAATTACGTCATTTACCTTTTGCTGGTTTTTCATCGAACCCCTGGGAAAATCACGCTCACCCCAATGCACGTGGCGGCCGACTTTAAGGCTCCTGGCCAAGTCTATCCAAAAAATGGTGAGCAATCCTCACTTGCCCAGCCCTTTACTTCTCACTGGATTCACTGGATCTGAGCATCCCCGCTGCTCTTTAATCTTCCAGAGCGGAGTGCCCGAAAACCCTTCATGGCCACCTGGACCAAACACGACGAACAATTCGGCTTTAGAGCCAGTTTTAGAGCCTACCCTCCGGCACATGGAAATGGAAAATCCACATCAACCTTTAAATCGCCAGGGACGAAAACCCTTGCCATCTGGCGACGATCCAATACTCAAATCATCCCAGTCTAGGGAAATCCCAAAAAATTGATCCATTCACTGGATTGGTTTAAGGGAAAATTTACAGGAAAGCCCTATATTTCATGGAAAAATCTATGGTTTCCTGTTAAGATTTTCCCAACAAAACCAATCCATTGATCCATCCAAAAAAGGAAAAAACACCTGACCCCACCAAAATCCTAAGAAATTCATCGAACATCCAAGCTTTAGGAGACCAACAATCCTGCAAAACTACGCGCCGGAGCGCCTTGACCCTGGCTCACCTGGGAAGAGCTGAGATCGATGTCCAGATGTCCCCAAGATGGTGAGCAAACGCCTATCGACTTAGATGTTGAATGTTGTAAGCATGGCTTGTTGTGGGAAGATCCTCTTTTGATGTCTTTTGAATTTTTGTGGGTTAATGATGGCCAATGTATATGTTACAGTAAAAGTATTCATCCATTGCCATCTGATGCCATCTGGTTCTTTTCGGTTGAACTGGGAGAATATCCCCAACAGGACCAACAAGATGCATACATTTATTTGACCAACAAATGTGTGTGTGTGTGCATAAGTCAGATTGAAAAGGCTGGTATGTTATCAACTAAAATATCTGAGTTTTTGTTTGGGACTTCGGCGAAATGACATCATGCATGATGAGTAGCCAAGGGTTTTCCTAGTTTCCCTAGGGAAATGATCTATAAATAGTCGGTTTTCCACATCTGGCTGTCTGTTTAAGGGAGGGTAACTTGTGTATATCCCATTTTACATGGGTTTGTCTGAGAATGCTGGGAATCCCCTTTCCAAACATCAATCTAAATGGCCCAAGAAACATTGTTCTGAGATTGATGATATCTTCTAGAATTGAACCTGGCCACGGAAAATCCTCCAAGTGTTATCTCTGGGTTTCTGCAAACAAAGTACTTTTTAGAGCGGAAAACCGTTCACGACTTGGATGCTTCTCTTAGCGAAACCCTCGATGTGTTTTTCTTACAACTGGATCGTGAACATCTGGTTGTGTCTTAAAATATACTGCGGGATCTACCCCGACCAACTTGCCAAGTTAAATCCTTTACCCTCTGGCTCTTTAAGATAGCTATGGAAGCCATGGCCCATAGAAATAGATGATCAAAATATATCAATCCATGATGATTGACCGATTTACCAATTAAAAACATGATGTTTTTCAATAGCTATGTGAAATAACCAGAGGGTACCCTCTGGTAATTTAACATAACTATGGAAAATCACCATAGAAATAGTGAATTTTCCCATGAAAAATGGTGGATCTTTCCATAGTTATGTTAGTTACCAGAGGCTAAGTCAACCTTTTTAATGGGAAAATGTGAGGATCCACTGGGACCCCGGACCATCCTGGCCACGCAAGCCCGCCCGGCGGCGCCGGGCTGCCACTTCTGGAGCCGTTGCGGCCGCGCAGAGGATGTGGCGAGAGCGAGGCCCCCTTCTGTATACAGATCCACCTATTTTGGGGCTGGAAAAATTGGTGCATCTGGCTTTGGAAGTACAGTTCCACTCTAGAAGACCTGCCATCAAACTGGTTGCAACGTAATCTTTCTGATTGGCGACTCCACAAACTCATCCACATTAAGGTCTGGTAGCAGAAACCCGTTCTCTTGAGCCGCAACGCCCAACTCCCAGCGCGCAACCGGGACCCTTTTTCGCATCAGAGGTCCATGGAAGCCTCGCCCGCACGAATCTGCTTGAAGTAGTGGGGCCTCAGAGACGCACCATTCAGGCTGCAACTTGCTACACAGCATCTCCCTAATACCTGGTTCCACCTGCTGCGAATTGTCTATATGGCCCCCATCATAGTTTCTTAACCCATAGTACTGTCAAATCATATCCTATAACATTGACCCCATGGATGTGCTCTGCTACCGTAGCTGGTTGACCCGTAATAATCGTAATGAGAATGATCATCATGACGATGATAGTGATACGAAATAACAATTACTAAATAATAAATCATCATCGTCATCATCATCATCATCATCATCATCATCAATCATAGTAAGTGATTTCACTAAACATCGATCAACAATCCTTGTGTGTGTGATACAATTACTAAATGCCAAATAATCATGAGGATACATTAATGGATGTACCACAAAAATCATTGATACTACATGATACTACAATAGGTCATAGGCTCATAGGTAACAATCACTGGGATGATACTATCAATATACTGGTTATAATTGCTCAGCATTAATATTACTATGATGATATGGCATATCAACCATTTTTACATATTATTACTATGATTATGAGTATTATCAGTATGTTTTACCATTAATATGTAAACTAATCACAAGTATCATCACAATTAATGGTAAAATTAGTGCCATAATCAACTATTAATTATTATTCTCATTACTATGATTTACTATTATTATGATTATTATCATGACTATGTTATACTATGATTACGATTACTACAGATAATGTGTTACCACTATTGTACTATCTTGTTGGTGGTTTCAATCCCTCTGAAAAAATATTAGCCAACGGGAAGGATTATCCCATGTAGTATGGAAAATAAAAATGTTCCAAACCACCAACCAGTATATAACCATCATATTCCCATTGTTGTTGGTTTATACCCTATTAACCACTATTAACATCTATTCACCATCACTATTAAAAGTCATCCAAATGTTCCAAACCACCAACCAGCTATCATCATGAATATCTTGATTATTACTTCATCAGTCACTGGGATGCCCGGCGCCAGCTCCACCAACCACTCGGGCTGGATCCGCGTGTTGTGGAGCAACATGGCCTCGATGAACAACTCGACCACCGTTTTTCACGGTTTTACTCGTGAAACAGTGGAGAAAACCCTGCGTTTTGGCATGTCTTGCGCCAAAAAAAATTGAGAAACCCTAGTTGCTTAGCCATCAAATGTGATAAATGTTGGGAGAAAGCCTGCTCTTTGGCATCAAATGTGGGGTATTGTCCGATGTCCTCGACCAATTTTCAGGGCATTCTGAGGTGATCGAAATGGGATTTCACTAAGAAAAACTGGCACTTACCCTCTGGCCATTTCACATAGCTATGGAAAATGCTCATGTTTAATAGGTTCGTAAATCATCATGTTTATCATCTATCGATGGGCCATGGCTTCCATAGCTTTGTTAAATAACCAAAGGGGTAAATCCAAAGTTGAGCCATGCCATGGCTTCTGAAGAATGGATCTGACAGGTTTGATCCAGGAATGCGCAGCATTAAGGACTGTCAAGTTTAACGTTGCTATTTTTAGAGCCTTGCTGTACAACAAGTATACAGTCCCTTTATATGTCCCAGATTTTACAAAATCCCGATTTATTCGTTGAATCATTCGGAGATAGAAATCCCATTTTTGATCCATCTTCTGGATAAAAGCCCCCTTGTTCTCACCACACTTTTGGCCAAGAATACTTAAACCCCCATTCATCAATATGCTTGTATTATATCATTATATCCCTACAATATTGGATGAACAATACGTAATATCATTAAATAATATTAAATAGAGGAATCCCAACAATCTTGATACCCTTTGGTAAACTAACATAGCTATTGAAAATTGCCATAGAAATAGTGGAATTACCCATTCAAAATGGTGGATCTTTCCATAGTTATGTTAGTTTACCAGAGGGTATCCCTACTAGTATTGCCAATCATTAAACCACCTCACTGTCTGAATGTCCCTCTCGCCTGGTCGCCCGTCCCCTGCGCTTCCGCAAAGACCACAAAGTCCGCCGAGGCGTGGCCGGCCACCTGAACAAGGCAACGTGGGCCGGATGGGGGATTTCGACACGAAGAATCGTCCGGATGATCCCGTGATCCCTGTGGTTTTTCAATGGTTTTTGATGGTTTTTGTCCATAAATCACCCCATCATTTTCATTCAGGATCAATGATTCACCATTTGGGGGGTCAAGACCTATTTTTGGGGGGAATCAACATCCAGCACCAGCTATGACTGGATGGGTACCATTTGGGTGCCTCTTGACGAAAATAGCCATTGAGTTCGGATTTTAGCAACGAAATTTCGGTTCAAACATCAATCACTGGGGAATGAAACGACAATCTATGGAAAATCAATAGGTGTTGTTGGGAAAATTTACATGACCCCCATTTTTTACTAGGAAAGCCCAGCAAAACGTTGGAGATTTGATGAAAAAGTTGGGACTTGACCAGCGAGGGATTCAACCATCAATCCCGAGATGTAGGGAACAACTCGTCCTCTTCACCTGGCGTGGAATCCAACCAACCCAAAAAGATGTGGAAAACCCATGGGTTTTTTCGAAAAATCGTCAGACGCTTGATTTTCCACATCTTATGGTAGTTCTACCCTATAGCGGAGTAGCATGATCCAACCATCAATATTGATATTAACATATTAACCATCAATGATCTAGATATATCTAGATCCAATAGATCTAATTAGCATCTTTTGTTGCTTCAACAGCCATGTTTTTCTGGAAACGCCCATCTTCTTCCCCACCTTCGCCAGGACCGAGTCGTAGTGCAGCTGAAAGCGCGCATGAGGAGCCCGCGCCTCACCCGGATAACCAAATTTTCTATGCCAGGGTCGATGTAAAAAATGACTGGAGAGTAATATTGGTTCACTATCCAGTTGAATAATTCGCCAATTCGAAGAATTGAATTTGACTGGGGATAGAAAATTGGGGATACCATTGGTATATCATATTGAATGTCATTAAAATATATATTTTGAATCAACCATCATTGATCAATAAAAATTGGGATCTGAAACCAACCACACTGGGTTATGGAGATTATTTTTAAATGATTTACCAATCTGAAACATGAAAAATCAATGCCACCTGAGAAAGCCGGGTGGAATATATTGGATTACGCGCTTAGAGGCAGAGAGAGAGAGAGAGAGTAATGACAGTGGCATTGGTATAATCTGTGTTTTTTGCAGACCCCAAACACATACAAAAGTAATTTACCACTTTTTAGTGGGATGTTGAACCTTTTTTTCTCTTTTTAGGGGTAACTATATGGGTATGGGTCAAAATTAGGTACCCCAATAACTGGATGGTTAATACTAAACTAGACTAACATCTGTGGTCCCCTAGGTCTTCCATTTTGACCCACATCCATATGTATTTGTATGTTTTTAACTACTGATAATCACTTATGAATTATCAGATTGTATCAGCAGACTGTCGCATGCATCAGCTCGTGGCACCCCATCGGTCGCCTCGTCAATTGCTCGACCTGAGTCAACCCTCCATGTTTTTTCGTATGTCAAAATCGCCCCAGATGGTAGGCTTGGGGTAAATTGGGTCTGATTGTTGGGTGTTCCGCAAATTCACAAAATTTGAGTGTTCGAAATACTCATTCAACATCACCAAAATCTGTGGTCCCCGGAACTTTTGGCCCACCAATTATCTACTCTCTAGGACGAGATTCCAATAGTATCGACCCCTGATCACCAACCTTGATCTAGCCTGGCTCAATGAGACTCATTATTGACATTTTTGAACCATCTCCAACACTTTTGAAGGGTGCCCCGATATCAGTTTTCTCAGTCTTCGGATGTTTTCGGAAGACATATTTGTTCCGAAAGAATCTGAATTGATGCGCAAGTCAGATCATTAAAACCCTGCATCCATCTCATTCATTTGGAAGCTCCGGATATTGACAATGTCCAGTTTCCTCCATGCACTCCAACCGCAACTCAGTTTGACCCCAAAAAAAATCCGTCAAATATCCAAAAAAAGGGGCATTTTACCATCAATTTCGGACCCATGGGATTTGGAACTCAAATCCCCTCAAAACTCATCAGGCTCGCGCAACTCAAGGCGGCCTTTTTGTTTTCGGTGCCCTGTTGCGGCGAGTCGTCTCATTGGCTAAACATGACATCGGCGGCAAGTGCCAGTTCTGCGGCGGTCTCCGCACCGAAAAAAAAAAAGGTCTTGAGGGGGAAGTAACTTGAACTAACACTTAACTGAAATGGGTAGATGTTGCTAGATTTGCTATAGTTGAAGGATGTTGAAGGTATATTATGAATCTTCTCTGGTGGAGCAACCCCGATTTCTGTTCACCCACAGCCATCGATTTTTTGCACTGACCATTGCGCCACTGAAGGAATCCTACATTTTTGCGGCTCAGCTGAGACCAAAGCCCTGCGGACTGGAACCACTGGAACCATCCGAAGGGGGTGGATCGGTCAATTCATCGACTTGTGGGAAAAAAACCCAAGAAATAGACAGAAAAAGATGGTAAAGTGTGATATAATCGTGATATAAGTAATATAGATTTTTTGTTGACATGTCTTGACCTCAGATTTTCCAGGCGAAACCATGCGAAACCAACAGACTTTTCTTCAATCAATTCTGCCGCTGCAAGTGTCAGAAATCCGCAGCTCCCTCTGCCATTTTTTTGGTTCCACAAAGAAATCCATGGTTCTATGGTTGCTCACACTCCCCCAAAATCTCCATCAATCGGTGGTTGAAACTAACTGCAAACACCATTGGGACCATCCCCAAATGGGAGCTGGAGCTTTCTGATTGGGTTTAGCGCAATAATTCCAGATAGTCCATGTGGTTGAAAGATGTTGAAAGTACATTTTTTGGAACGCGACATTCCGAAAAACTGACCTCTACACAGAATTCCATTCCATAGAAATCATCAAATTTCCAAACACATCAAACTGCAAGTCAATATGTTGCTGGGACAGTAGTTGCTATCAACTTATCAGATTTCGTCCACGGACAAATGTCGAAAATCCTCAAGTTCATCAAATTCATTCTGAAAAATTCCCAATTCGTCGTCTCAAATTGGGATAAACATCCCCCAGTTTTTAAAGCATCAACAATCAACAGTTAACCAAGTTATAGGGATTGATGGTTTTGCAATCATAATAAACCCAGTTTTCACCAGTGATACAACCTATGGTCATTCCATTGGATGGTTGTATAATTGGCCATGACCAAAAAGTGAATGGTTTATTTCATGCTTAAATACCATGGTATTTAATGTATTTAGGGTTTTTTCATCAATTTTTCTATGGTTTTTTCATACCATTAAAAAATGGATAAATCGGGGTACCCTCTGGTAAACTAACAGTTCGCTATTGAAAATGACCATAGAAATAGTGGCTTTACCCATGAAAAATGGGTGGATCTTTCCATAGCTATGTAAACGTTTACCAGAGGGTATATTCCCATCAAATCCCATCAAATCCCATTAAACCACCATTAAATCCCATCAAACCACCATTAAACCACCATTAAACCACCATTAAACCACCATTTTAGGAACCCCATGGAATTTCCACCGATCATTTAGCCCCGGGCACCTCCGTCTCAGTGATGGCCGCCAGGAGTCGATGCCGCAGCAGCTCTCCGGAGGAGTAGCGGGGAAGAAGCAGCAAGGTGAAGCAGGTGTAGGCCTGGGAAAAACTTGTGGTAATGATATGAGCCATGGTCGGCCTACTCACAAAAAATGGTTGATGGTCATCCCATCCATAATAAGGATCCAAAAATCATGGTTATTATAAATCCCTGGTAAACTAACATAACTATCCTCTGGTAATTTAACATAACTATGGGGAAATCACCATTTTTAATGGGAAAATCCACTATAGATAGCCATTTTCGATAGCTATGTTAAATTACCAAAGGGTAATTATACTGAAAGAGCGTGACAGCTCACAAACTTTTTCCCATACTTCGGGCCGAGACCGGCTGATACCGGGCAGAATCCACACTAACCCCCTTTGGAGCTAGCGCTGCCTGCTGCTTTCAGCGGCGTTTCTGTCGGCAGATACCTTCTGCCTATACGTCCGCTTCCTTGCTGCGGCGTCAGCACGAAGTCTCTTGGCCACCTCGGTGTCCTTCAGGGCCCATCTGGACGTGGAGAGGACCGTCATCAGCTTCTGATTGCCACAGAGTTTGGTGAGGTCGTCCGCAATGATCTCCTCTCCAGGGACCCACCTCACCAACCTCGCTGCTCCATCCTCATGCAGCGATTGCCTCATAGCGGCAATGTCAATCGCCAGCCTCTTGTCCTCCCCCAAGCCGGTGCCGTTGAGAAGGTCGTATCCCGTACGGGAGTCCAAGACCAGCACCAGCTTCCATCGAGCCACATGTGTCAGCCACATCTTTAGGCTGAACCCTTCGTAGATCATCTCGGCCAAAAGCGCCCTGATGAAGTCTCCCTCCTCCAGCGTATGCGCGGCCTGACTGATCTCTGCAGCCAAGGATGATCTAACCACCCGTTTCAAGAGCCCCGAGTGGTAGTGCACAACATTGATGGGGGCCGATCCGGCCAGGATCTCGGGGTTGGCAAATCCCACCGCAAATCCACCAGATCGGCCTCTGGGCATGCCTGCGAAAGAAGCATCCGAGGTGTATATCACCACCATGTCTTTGATGTCGCATCCCAGCGCTGTGAATTTCACGGTCACAGGCATCCTGGCCCGTTCCACCAGCACCCGCAGCTCGGTCAAAGCTGCTGGATCCGCGACTCCTGCAAGTTGTTGGACTCGTGATACCCCGAATGCCAAATCGGCTCTACATTGTCGAGCCATCCAGTTCAGCTGTCCACAAATGGTGCCGATCCACTTGCGTTCATTGGGCAGCAGTGGATGTGCTTCTCCTCTGGTTCTCTGTGGGGAATCTGATAGTCTTTCTGAATAGTTGTCCATCTGCACCAAAACCGTGCCATCCTCCAACTGCTTCTCAAATCTTCCACAAAACTTCGTCCAATCTGTCGGCCTGTTCCAATCTCCAAAGGTGAAGAGCGAGTTCAGTCGCTCAGTGACTTCTTTCTCCTTCTCTGGCTCAGCAATGAGGCGTACATCATCCACATGTACTGCAAGGAGAGCAATCAACCTCCCCCCTTGGAAAAAGGAAAAGACTCCTGGACATAGTTGCATCTCTCTTCCTCCAATGGATTCGGTTCCACGCTTGAACTTCTTGTACCACAAGCGTGGTGATTCTGCCAATCCGAACCCAGCCTTTTTCATCCTCATCAAATCTGTGCGGGCTCCTGGAGGTAGTTGTTGAGTAAGAAATTGTCGGACGAACATCGGGTAGTTGGTAGGGCAGCGGACAAAGACTCTGCGTTCAGATGGCAGATAATCGCCCTGTAGGAAGGCCGACGCAATGTCTGAGAAAGACATCTTCCATCCCCACTGAGCTGCCAAAAAGCAAAGGAGATTGTGAGCCAGCAGACTTGCCGTTGGTGACTCAGTCTCAAAATCTCCTGCTCGTTGATCTTTGTGCCCAGCAATGACAAGTCTGGCCTTCAACTTTGCATCAGGTAGATCCGCATCCTTGGGGTGGTTGTTCCGCGGATCCGATTTGTTGACCAAGACAAATCGGCTGGGCAATATCTCCGAATCATCAACCGTCTCTCCAGGGAAGACCGGGGCCAGGGCGTCATGCTTGAAGTAGATGTCCAGCGCGTCCTTGATTGGCTGCTCGAATGCCTTCTGCCAGACAGCTGACAAGTCACTCCACTTCAATTCTAGCCGCACTTTGCCCGTCTCCGGCACTGTGGTGTCGATCTTGTCCTCTGGTAGGTGAGTAAGTTCAAGTTGCCCACTGTACGGCGACCTCGGCTCTGGTCTTCGGATGTTCGTGGCCTCGATGTAGTTGAAGAAAGTCTCCAACATCTCATTCTGAACTGTGAGCATTGAATCCTTGGCCACCTTGAAGGATTCTATCGCCTCCTGTGTATCCTGTTCTTGGAGAGGTCCGACACGAGTGGCCATCAAGGTCTCATTTGGCCACCCCATCTCCTTCTGCATCCCCCTGTACTCCTCCATGAGATGTTGTCCTGACCTCCAAGCTTCTTCTGCAAAGTGCCTCGCTTCTAGCCAGTGCACCAGGTGTGACTCGGTCTCCTCCGGGTCTTGCAACTGGTATCTGGTGATACCTTGCCAATAACCCAGCAGATGTTGCTGAGTGTTCCATCCATGCCATTTCAAATTGTCCACAATGAACTCCGACATTCTCATCTGGCTTACGGTCGGATGCATGAACATGGCTGATTGCGGCAAGGGACCTATCCCTAGATAGTTCCTCGGCTCTAAGGGGTTGTTGACATAGTACACCTGAGTGGCTCTGGCTCCAGTGATCCATTCCCTATTGACGCCGCCTGGCATGCGTAGCAGATAGGGTTGGTGATCCGACTCCTCCTGATGGTACGCCAGGCAGTCAAACAGGTGGAATCTTGGAACCACATGCACCCTGTACAATTCAGACCGGTCAGGGCTGATCATCCAGTAGTCTCTCTGTGGTGCAGGGTCCTCTCTCTGCCTCGCCACCACCTCCAGTTGTTGTGTTGCCGTCAGGGGTCTCCTCAATTGCTCTGGTATCTGATGCATCACTTTCCCAGGTGGCGGGGGCAGTCTCGTCCTGGTCAACGGGGATGCCGGGTGATACTCAATGCTGTACCTGTTGTATGCCGTCCTCCTGTACAGCACCGGTTCATTCTCGTTCTTCAGGATTGACATTCCCAGTTGACCATCCTCATCCATGACCGGGGAGACTGGGGGTCTTCGCATCTCCTGCAAGCTCTGCAATGGAAGATGTTTCAACATCTCCTCATTCAAGGACCTCTCCAATGCTTCACCAAACTCAGCATCTGAGTCCGAGTATTCGGTGTTCTTGAAGCGCTCGAGATTGATGTAGGGAGGTTCATCATTTCTAACCTGAATGTCAATCATCTCAGGGTTGTCATCTTGAGTGGGTACTGCAACCTGCACAGTCTTGGGCTCCAGCTTCTGCTTCATCTCCTTGAAGTGCTGCTCTGTTTTCTTCATGGCCTTGTCGAAGTATCCACGTCTTTCGACAAATGGGCGCGTTGAAGGGTCAGCTCGTTCTCCCTCCTTTGTACGTGCCTTCTTGCTCGGCCTTGAAGAAGTCGCAGCTGTGGATCCACGGGTAAGAATGGACATGGGCACATCGTCCAAAGCCGACGCTGATGATCGGACCCGATCGGCAGAAACTGGATCCTTTCCCTCATCTTCCTCATCACTGAATTCCACCATAGGATATCTAGGATCCGGAGGTGACCCTTTCCTCTCTGGTCGGAAAGTGACTTTGGCTGACAGGGCCTTCTTCTTCTTCATCTTCCTCTGCTCTGTCTCTAGTGAACTCGAGGATGACGATGACTCCTCCTCAGGCACCTCCGCATTCACTCTTCCTTGCTCCAGCTGTTTGGCGAGGTCCTCAAGTGCCTCCTTGGCTATGGCTGCTGCCTCATGTTCTTCTGCAACAGCCATCCTGACAAACTCCAGTGGAAGGCCTTTGAGTTTGTTCTTGTACCTCACCCAAACTCTCTTGATGGCTCCATCCTTTCGCTCTATTGCTGCCACAACTGCTGGACCAAACCATGAGACATCGTCCTGTAACCTCCTCGACATGCCTCGTCTGTGGGCCGGTGGTTCCCAGAACATTACTTGAGAACCTTCCATCAACAGCTCCAACTTCGGCAATCTTGCCCTCGATCCTGCTGCCTTCTTTAGCGCCTCACTCGCCTCCATCCACTGGAAAGCTTCGGACGCGGCTTTTCTGATCTGGTTCGCCCGGAAAAACGACTCCTCTGGTGAAGTCGGCCTTGCCAGTTGGAATTGAAAGTGACCTGCCAGTGCTTCCATCATGTTCGTCGGCAGGGTGGTGTCTCGGCCAAACACTAGCTGTGTTGGCGAGTATCCTGCAATCCTTGCCTGACTGTTTCGGGCTGCTGTCGCCGCCACCACCGCCATTTGGAGCTGCTGTAGGCCGATGATGGACTGCTCCTTGATGATCTTCATCAGCAGAACCTTGAGGACGGCTCCATGTCTTTCTGCTAATGACATGCGCCAATGAGCCGTCGGTGGTACCATCTCATGGAACGTCCCAAATGTTGTCAAGAGAGGTTCCAATTGTCCATGAAATTCGGAGCCCTGGTCCGTCATCAAGACTGCCGGGGGCCCAAAGACACCAATCCATCGATCTCTCAGCAGCGCTGTGGTCCCTTCAGAGGAAGGGTCTTGTGCCGCCACCGCAATCTGATACAGAGAGAAGGTGTCCAAGACATGCGTCACCGCATACTTTGTGTTCTCACTGTCCCAGATGTAGAAGGAGTCCGCCACAATCCTCTCGTTGAACTGCATGGGTCTCTGAAATGCAGCCTTCGGGGTTGCCATAGGACTCCTTACCTGCTTGCAAATCTGGCACTCCAGGTGATCGATGATCGACGCCAGCTCTGGTTTCGCTCCATTGAGCAGCATCATCCTCTTCAGCTTGTCATCCGTGACATGTCCTAATGCCACGTGCAAATGTGCCAAAGTCGACCTCATTGTCTTGTTGACCATCGCCGCATCACCCGAGAAGCTGATGTAATCGTATCTTGTGCCATGCTCTTGTTGTTGTAGATGCTGCCTCAGCTGTCCTTCAGGCGTCGGTTCCAGCTCTACTGGGACTGCCTCCCAAATCTTCGTGATGGGTACTTCCCGATGCAGCTCCAGATGAAACGTCTGGGCTGCTTCCTCCTGAACTGCTTCCAATCCATCAAGAAGCCATCCACAGAACTCAGGTGTCCACTCGGCTGCTAACGTCGATCTCCTCACTTGCCTGTAACGACGTTGCTGCTCATCCCATATCCTCACATGTCCTTCGATGGGCTGGTGTGCTCCTGGTGGATGGTCGCATTTCCTTTCGGGAAAGACCTCTGTGAGGATCACGGGGTGGTTCATCTGAACTGCCGTGGACTTTTTGTGCGGGTCTCCTGAGACCCTATCCACCAAGCCCATTTGACACATGTGCACCTCCTTCTCGTACACCTGCTTCCGCTGTGTCATCTTGGGCATCCGCAACGCATCACTCTGTTTGGGCTGTTCTAGAACTGCCAGACCTCCATGCGCGGTCTGAAAGGCCCATATCCAGCATACCAAATCCCAGAACGGTTGATGCTCTCTCCGCAGCGCTTCCAGCAGATCTCTCCTCTTTCTCATCCTCTGCCAAGAACTCCAAGGGCCGCATGGGGGGGAGAGCACGACCACATCTGGCCTCTGGGTTTCAATGACATCTTTCAGCCATTGCTGGTGCTGTTCATCCTTCAAGTCCAACCCATAGAGAACATCCTGAGGGGGCAGCACCTCCCACTTCGTCGATTCATTCGCCATGCTGGATAGAGTGGCCTTCCCAGCAAACACCTCCAGCAGCACCCACGGTCTCTGCTTCATGTGTGCTGCTGCATATATCCTCTGTTGCACCTTCAAGGCCTTCTGCACTCCTTGCCGAATGCTCCTGGTCTGCCTTCGATTGAGGGTGATCCGCTTCTTGCCTCCTTGGGACTGGGCTTCTCCATGAAGGACTTCCTTCTCTTGATATGGCTCCTCCGGAAGGTCTCCACTTGGATGTGGCTCCTCAGGAAGGTCTCCACTTTGATGTAGCTCCTCCGGAAGGTCTCCACTTTGTTGTGGCTCCTCAAGAAGGTCTCCACTTTGAAGTAGCTCCTCAGGAAGGTCTCCACTTTGACGTAGCTCCTCAGAAAGGTCTCCACGTTGATGTAGCTCCTCAATCCCTTCTCTGAAGAGCTGCCGTTGTTGTGCTGGGGGCATCATCAATCCTTCTATCCTTTCCCTGTCCTGAGGGGACAAAACGATTTCACACCTCTCCATGGCTCTCCTCTTCTGCTCAATGGTGGTGGGGGCATTCGGGTCTGTCAATTGGATCCCTTCGATCCCTGCCTCTTCTGTGCCGGCTCCTCTTCGGGATAACCCAGGTGATAGATCTTGGGGTTGAAGCATAGTTGACGTGCGCTCCCGATATGTCCCCACAGACTGGCCAAGAAGCGTCCGTGCATGTGCAACACCCACCTGGGGTTCTTCTTCCATTTCCTGCGGGCAGCCTTGTCTGCTTCGACTGCCTTCTTGACTCGCAGCTGCAGCAGCATCATCTTCCACTTGAAGGTCAGGGTCTGCTCCGTCAAGCTGCCGAGAATGTTGAAGGTGAGGTCGTAGCTGTACCTGTTGGACAGAGTGGGAAAATCCGCTTCTCTGCCTGTGAGTGCCGCCCGCTTGTTCTCCTTGTTCCCCTTGGCCCGGGTGGTACTCTGCCCAGACTCCCCGGGCTTGCCCTTCGCTTTGGCTTTCGCCGTCGCTGCTGTCTCCTGAAGCTGCATCATCATCGCTGCCATCTGGTTCATCTGCGCCTGCAGGTCCAGCATGTTCTGGTTGATCTCGGGCGGAGGACTGCCTGATCGCCTCCTCGTCTCTGACAGCGTTCGTGATGCTCGACGACGCACCGATCTGCCCGCCGGTGGCGGAGGTGCCAGCTCCTCCGAGGATATGTCCTCTGGCCCGTCTGCTATGCCCACGTTTTCCCATTGGTCGCCCATCCGACGTGGAGTGCACGGTTCGAACGAGAGGGCGCGACCGTGGTGAAGTCTTCACCGTTGATCCACTGAAGTTCAACGGATACACTTCGCAATGAGACGGAAAATGAAACTCAGAAGGAACTGCCTGCAACCTGTGGACCTCATCAATCGGAACGACGTAATGACCACCTGCTGACTGTTGCAATCCATATGTCTTGACTCCGAACTTGCTAGAACTCAATGTGTGAGATGATGTGTCAACCAGCAATCCCAAAGCTGTGCAAACTGGCTTGGACAGAAGTGGTGGACAATCTCCCGAAACAATCGAAATACGCAGCAAACATGAGATACCAGCTATGTTGACGTGCAAGATGACTGCAAAACGACTGTGATTGACATGACCATCACCAAAACGAAAAGATTCCTTCTCTGGCACCACCTTGCAATACCATCCATTCTGTTTCCATTTGGTCACCATGGGGTTGATCCACGTAGTTCCTGCAACTGTTTTCATGCACCCTAAGTCCACTATCATCTTGTTTCCTAGTTCCGCCATAGACCAGTAGACCTCATTACATGCGATAGTGTCAGATGTAGATGACGGGGAAGTGACCAAACAATGACGTACCCCCACCCCCTGTGGTGCTCCCTTGTACTTCGCATCGGACTGCGCGCAGTGTTGCAGCAAAGCCCAATTGGCTTCTGAGACGCCAGCGCTGGGAAAGGTCACATTGGTGGCATGAATGGGTGCCTTGTTCCTGTACGGGCACTCCTGCGACCAATGACCCAGCTGCCGGCAAATGAAACAGGGCTCCGTCTTCTGCTGTTCTCGAACCCACTGCTTGACCTGTTCACGGTCTCGTCCTCCCTGAGGTTGACCTCCAGCCTCTCGCTGGAAGTATTGCCTCATCTTCTTGATCTCTTTGACACGGTTTCGAGCTTTGTACTCCTGCGCATAGATCTCGGCCATCGAGAAGTCGGGCAGCGAGGAAGCTGAAGACGATGTCGTTGACGTAGTCGTTGACGTATTCGACGCCTCCAACGTCGGTGTGGCCGTCGATCCGCCAAACGAAGTGATGTCGTCTTCGTCATCGTCCATGGACTCCTCTCCCATGATCTCTGCCATGAAATTGTCCTCCTCCGCTGGTTCTTCCATCGCCTCCTCATCCTCCAAAATGGCCAGCAATGCATCTCGAAACCGTCTCCTCCCAAAGAATCGCCGTCGGTTTCCTCGTCGACCACCAGGACCACCGGACGAAGACTGTGTAGCGCTCTGCAAGGGGGAAGCCATAGAAGACGATGTAGCCTTCTGTACCAAGTACTTGTCCTCTTGGTCCAACGTCGGCTCGCCTTTTCCAATTGGACATCCTGCTTGTCCTTCAAGTTGTTCAGACAGGTCCATCAGTGAAGTGGTCACTGCATCCTCCTCTGCCAGTGAGCCTCCACTGGCTGCCTTTATCAGCGCCAAATCCCTCTTCGTGAGCTTGGCGGCATCCAGCAGGTGTCCAATGTAGAACTTCGAACCCACCTGGTAGGCCGGGGAAGTTTGGTTTTCCCGTCGGTAAATCTCTGCTCTATTCAAGAAGCTCTCAATTGATTCACCGCTCAGCCTTGCCAGTCTCATGAACTTCTGCCTCCTCTGGTCGATCTTCTTCTGATCCAACAGCTTGATGATGGGACTGCGCTCCATCACCTCCTTGATCTTCTGGATCCCATCGCTGCCAGAGACGTCCGACACCGTCAAGTGCTGGACTATCTTGGCTGCTCGCTCTCTCAGCTGTTGCATCAGCCTCGGACCCTGCATTTCCGCAGGTAGTGACTTCCCTTCGGAGGCCACCCAAAAGGTCACGCTCCTCCAGTACTGCTCCCAACTCTCGCCTGGACGAGCGTTGAAGATCGGCGGATAGGATGAGCTGATCTTGCCTGACACTCCTGGCGCCTGCTGTTGGCTATTGTTTCCAGCCACTGACGGAACCCCACTGGGAATCTCTCTCATGGGGCGATTGTCCTTGTCTTTCAATCTCTGTGCCTGCGGTGACGTAGGTGACAAGGGAGTGGCTCCTGTTCCTTCATCTCCTTGGGGTCGTTGATCAGGTCGTTCACATTCTTCCAAACGATGTTCTTGTCCATGGTCATCTCGAGGTAGAGCTCGGCCATCAAGTAGTTCACCTGAATTCGACCACTTCCTCCATGGATCGTCGTAGCCAGTCGAAGACCTCCATGTCCAATTCGAGTACTTGCCTTCTTCCGACTGGTCATCTTGACTTGCCGAAGACGACGTATCCCAATTTTGCCATTGCTCCCACTCTCGTGCTGACCATCTGGATGATGACCAACTCCATGACGAGCCATAGTCGGAACCACTCGCTGAATGCCTATCGGAGGTCAGGTCTGACCAGTTCTCCGCTGCATTCACCTGCCAGTGCTGTTGCCTTCCCGACCATGGATCGTTCTCCATCCAAGGGTCCTGCATTGGGCTCATGTTTCCTTCTCCAGTGCCACGAAGAAGTCCTCCATCCAGACTCCCATGTTGTTCACGGAAGCCTTCTTCCATCATGCCCCATCCTCCATTGGCTCCATACGAACCACCGGAGCTAGAAGCACCCACATCCGAGGCTCCTCCCACTGACTCCGCTGAGTCTTGAAACCTCAGTCTTCTAGCTCGCCTCCTCGTCGCATCGCCAAATGACGGCATCGGAATGTCTTCTTCTCTCACGAGGTCTTCGCCCGTGACACTTGGTGGGGTGCTCGGGGCAAAGTGCTCGCTTCCATCTAGCAAGCCCATAGCCCCCATCGGCTCCGAAGTAGGGACCGCCATGGTTTTAGGCTCAGGCCAAGGTGTCTAACACCCACTACAAAAAGGCCAACGACGTGGCTCCGCTACCACTGAAAGAGCGTGACAGCTCACAAACTTTTTCCCATACTTCGGGCCGAGACCGGCTGATACCGGGCAGAATCCACAATTATATGTAATTATACCCTGGAAAGTGCTACCCCATGAGTTCAGAAATGTTGTTTTTTTTTGGCTTGGAACATCTTGAAACATGAAACTGTTGGGTTAGGGTTGTGGATGTTTCTGATGTCGTTATGTTCCGTTTTGTTCCGGTGGGTCAAACCGTGGGTCTCATCTCAAGTGGGTGCCCCATTTGATCTACGGTTGGCTGAATAGATACTGGCTATGAACTCTCCGCTCTTCAGGAGGGAATTTTTATTGAATACCACACTTTTTTTCCAGAATTTTTCAGCCCCAAAGAAGCATGGACAGTGATTCATTTAAACTGATCGGTTACCTGTCGGTTTTGCTGCTTTTGTCGGAGAATTTTCTCCCCATGTGTTCACCCAAAAGATTCATATCGAGCTGGGTCAAGACACCGTTGGAAGACGATCATCTCCATCTCCGTTCCTGGAAGCGGGTATTAACTGAGGCGAACTCTAGATACCTCACAGAAAAGTCAAAGTGATCGTTTTGAGTGACATGACTTTCCCTTTGGCATGGTCTCCGACTCAGCAAGATTGCTTTCATCTAAGTCTTCTCGAAGAATTCTGTGCTAAGGCTGGAAGATCACAGTTTGGCCAGGAAAACCCCCAACTGGCCATATCTGGCCATGTGTTTTTCTTGGGAAAATCCTCCAACTGGCCATGGGAAAATCCAACTGGCCGCCTCTGCACCTGCAACTCGAAATGCTGCCACCCCTCGGGAGGCCGCCTCGGTTGGTGCCCGATGCCATAAATGCCATTTTTACCACGACCACAGGGGTTAATTTCATCCCACCAAATGGATCCAAATGGATCCAAATGGCACTTCACTGGGGATGGTTTATTATTGGGATTACCATGGTTTACCACAACCACCCCTGGATAAATCTGATAAATTCAGGGCCACCCTGGTTGATGAACTGGGGTGGCCACCCAACCAAAAAAAACTACAATTGATGTGAAATTGGAACCCCCCAACTAACCGACTAGGGGGTGCTTGATCAACATGGTCCAAGCTTGGAGCTCCCCAACTAAATTGACCAACCATTTTCTGGTCCCAAAGTGGTATCACTCTTGGGCCATTCCACTATGTTGAATCCTAGTTTTTCGTGCTCAAATGCCCAATTATCATGGTGAAATTCCCGTGTTGCTTGCTTAAGTCCCACAATTTTCGATGATAAAATCGGAATGGTTCTTACTTCCCCATATTTTCCCGTGGTTTTCCCATGGTTTCCTCCCCTGGTTCCATGGTCAACGTCGTCGTCACGCCTGCCACAGGCCGAGACGAAGACCACAAAGCGGCGCTTCTGCTCAGCATCCAGGGACTCCAAGACCGACCAAAAGATCTCCTGAGGTCCCCCCTGCCAGAATTCTACAATGTGAGGCCCACAAGATAGCTAAGTTGGTTTATAAGTGGCTCAACAATGGTTTATGATAGATATAACTATAGTTAATGGGGATTATAATGGTTTATAAACCAACTTATAATTGGGGGGGCCCATCCTGTAGTGCTATTGGGGAATATGGAAGACTACCATGAGATGTGGAACATGTTCCACCATCAACCATAGCTAAGTTGCATCAACCCTAAGTTGAGATGTAAGTGGCTGAATTCTATGGTTTATGGTAGACATAAGATGATATAACTGTAGTATTCGTGGGGGTTATAATGGTTTATAAACCAACTTATAACTGGGCACCAGCCTGTAGTGCTATTTTTGTCAAAACCCCCAAATGGTACCCATTTGTCATGGCTGATTTTCATGGTTGTCTATGGATAGTAGGTTTTGACCCATCTTTATATCGGGATATAATGGGGTAAAAAAAACAACATCAATGGGAATCTTGGAGATCGAGAAAGCGGAACTGGGGGTCTCCACCCTTTGAATCCAAGATCCAAGATATGTTGGGTTGAAATTAGATGTGAATCTTGGGTTTCACCTCGGTTTTCGTGTCCCAAGAATGAACCCAGGTGACTAATTTGAAATGGTCAAAATGGTAAAAAAAAATTGGTCAAGATGAAGCTTGATTTTGATGTTCCAAGATGAGTAACTGGTTTCAACTGAAACATTAGCCCAGCAACTCATCTTGGCTTGAACTTTCCTGATCCATTTCCCAAAATCCACCATTGACTTCGATGATTTTCGCCATCGCCACGCTCCTTGAAGTCCTCATCAAAGCCCTCCATCCGCGCCGTCAAGCGCAGCTGCTGTACGTCCAAGGGCTCTTCCACGCCGCAAAGCATCTGCTCCTTGCTGGGGATCGAGCAAGTTCGATAAATATATGGTTGATATGTGGTTAATATGTGGTTAATGGTTAATGATGGTGAATGCAACCATAAATGGAGGTTTTAATGGGTTAATATACTGTTAATGATGCTTAATATGTGGTTAATATACTGTTAATAATGGTTAATGATGATGGCTATTATATGGTTAATGATGGGAAATACTAATCTGGTTGGTGGTTGACCTACCCCTCTGAAAAATGATGGAGTTCGTCAGTTGGGATGATTATTCCCAATATGTGGAAAAATAGAAGATGTTCCAAACCACCAACCAGATATAAAATAGGGGTCCCAGTAATTACAATTAAAATCAATTAAATAAGTACCCAAAAAATTGGCATTGACTATTAAATAGGTATTTAACTTGAGAGGGAAGGGTGAAAGATCGAAAGGTAGGCGTGGGTTGGAACAGGAGAAGAGAGCAAGGGAACGAGGCATATCCGCTGCGGACGGACGTGGGTGGAGTTGGGGCGGATATCGAA
>Ga0126342_10004730_pt1 | contig 23419 bp, 23 predicted proteins | sample Cyp1metagenome_FD_92528 | JGI IMG/M metagenome (GOLD analysis project Ga0126342, IMG submission 92528) | Coral microbial communities from Lord Howe Island, Old Settlement Bay, Australia - Cyphastrea 1 metagenome | ecosystem: Host-associated > Invertebrates > Cnidaria > Coral ...
AACCGGCAATTCCTTGCAATGGTAACCTCTGGTTCCCAGGTTGGGAACCGTAAGTTTCAAGGTCTGGGAACCGGCAGTTCCTTGCCATGGTAACCTTTGGTTCCCACGTTGGGAACTGAACCACGTTGGGAACTGAACCATCAGTTCCAACCTTTTCTATCTGGGGTCTATGCCGGTGTAATTTTTTTTAAAGAGCTGTAATTAGTACTGGCCTCGTTGGTGCCAGGTCTTACATCCGATGTACATCACCCTGCCCAAGAACAGCTATGGCCGTATCGAGCGGCGATCCCTCAGGTGGAACGTGGTTTCGGTGGTTACCAAGGGCAGCCCACCAGAAATGGAGTGGATGATGTTGCGAACCGTGGAGGTTGGTGATAAGCTTGAGACTACACTAGACACATGGAGAGTCTATGCCTGCAGCTGCCTGCATGGTCGTTTTTTTTTCAGTGGTTGTATCATGCAATATCAAGCTGATATCGAAATTGGCGTTGATTTGCGCAGATACCTGGCATACCGCTACTTCCACCGGAAGTCCGCTTTGGTAGTGCATGGCTTTGAGTTCCTTGGCCGAATTGTGAGGATTTTGGATTCGGAGCAAAAGGGCCGCAAAATATGGGACCCCGAACATCTCTGAACCGATGGGTGGCTCATTGCTTTGCTGTAAGCATGGTCCTTCAGGTGCGTATTTCGAGACCAAACCATGGTGTATGGCAGTATCTCATCTGATCTTTGTTCGAATCTTTTGCAGCGAATCATTGATCCATCTATAACTCTTCCACTGCCAGGCCCACTCGAGTTGTGAATGACTCCAGCTGGGGCGTGGCTCAAATCTTGAGTGAGCAGGCAGTTGACAAAGTTCTTTGTCCACCTTTGTCCAAACTGAAAGAACTTTCCAAAATGTAGCAGGATGCTTCAGTCTTCGCGGCCTACTGGGTGTGGCGAATCAACATTTTAGGAGCACCTTCAACCCACTTGGAGGGTGCAACCCCCCCACATCCACAAGAACATCCCAACAATATTTGTTGATCTTTGCTGGACGAGTTTGGAATCCTTTTTGCAACTGATATCACTGATATCAGTTGATCCAGTGATGCAGCTGTGCTTCGACGCAGGTTCCTGGCTTTGTGGAATCAGTGCTGCAGTCTACGTCAGAGCATGGCTTCGACATCCGAGATGCAGCACTCATGGTGTGGTCCCCCAGGGATCCCCAGGGATCCCTAGGGATCCCTAGGGATCCCCAGGGTAGCCAGGATGATGACAAGTTCTCAAGATTTACTGGTGGTATGGATGAGAACCTATAATACCAACCATATTTGGGGGAATGAACTTCCATTTAGATGTTCACAGGGGTACCAGAGTTTTGACGAGGGTTGTTAGGCTGGTTTGAATGGTACACGTATAGCAAGCCACGGAGGATTACATATATGATCATAGGGAATGGGTGTGCTGGCACATTGTATTGAACTGTTTGGTTCACGGATGGGGTAAAACTCCACGACCTGGTTCGGTGGCGGGGGATGTCGACGGCCCAGGTGAGCACCCTAGAGCAGTTGATCTTCGATTCGGAGAGCACTCTGCTGGGGAAGGTGCTACAAGGGGGGACGACCATGGAATGCATGGAAGCCGAAATTGGAAGCGCTGAAAGGTTGAGCTGAGAAGCTTAATCTTCCCTCCCTTTGTTTAAGAAGGATCCGAAGGTTGCAGGCACACAGAAAGACCACGAATCCGAACGAATCCTGCATTTTGCTCAGGACCGGGTGGGGATCAGATTGCATTCTGAATGCATTCTGCACGAGTTTTTTGGCTCAAACATGAACAAAGATGGTGAGCAGGTGAGCCAAGCCCAAAACTCCAAAACGGTCCCATAGCCAAGCAGACAGCATCAAACTTAAAGGGACCCGGTAAACCGGCAGCAGACAAGATATTAGACACACAATTTTACTAGAATTTGACACTTTGCGAAGCTGCTATGGAGAGGTCTCGCAGACAAACGCTTTCGTTTCTGCATGTTGTCAGAAAATTCTGCTCAGATTATTTACAGAACCAGAGGAACAGATACCTCCCCTGAGTGTTGCATCACAACAAACACCATGTCTGGACCCGGGATGGCCAAACTTCCCAATGGTCAGGCGGGTGTCCACTTGGGGACACAACTTAGCTTGATGCCTGAAGGCTGCAACAGCTACAAATCTGCATGTCGTAGAAGAACCCTCTCATTCTCAACACCGAGCAACCAGCCAGATGGAACAGGCTGCATCACAGCATATCATAACGATGCCCCTTGTGCACCCATACACTGTAGTACTGTAGATGTGTGAATTATGCGTACTGATTTAGTGTTTATTTTGAGCTGTTCGGACCATCTTCCTGCCAATGCCTACTCGTATCTACTCGTGCTGCGCAGACGACAATCAAGAGCTTTGGGGCGCTTCTAGCGAAGGTGTGGCGTGGAAGGGATATGATGGGTCAGGCTTCGTAGAAGCTGCGGACATGCATTTTTGTCTTCCACGGTGTGCTTCTCCAATTCTGAGCAGCATTTGTGGTGCGTGAAGAACAGGATAAAGTTTTGCAGGCAAGGCCCACCATATTATTGCTTCCCATTGCCCCTACTATTGAACCCGCTGCAAGTCACGATTGATGCTTGCAGTCATATGAACGGAACACACTTCGAGCATCAAAGTCTTAGGTGAAGATAGGTGAAGTGTGATCAGCAATGATCAGCACCAGATGTCACCAGTTGCGCATGGAACGCAATGGCACGCCATTTTCTGTTCGACCGGTCACATTTTGAGTCTCGTCACTCGCCCGTAGACCGTCCTCAACGGTCCTGAGCCTTGGCGGCTCGGCCCGGACCGTCCCCTTCGCTCGAGGCCAAGGACATCAACGATGCTGACGTGGCTGCGGAGGCCGAAGCCGGGAGAAGCCTGGAGAAGCCGTGCTGCCGTCCTGTGACTTTTCGATTTTTTACAAAGTTAGAGCCTCAAATGTTTATATTGTTTATGCTCTCATGGATCTAATGGATCTAATGGATCAAATGCAGTGTAACACCGGTTCTTTCAGAAGGAAGTTGAGTCTTCGCAGGCCAAAGAGTCTGTCAAGATAAAGAAGGACAAGGCCGGTTCCGAGTTTGAGCATTGTGAATGCTCTGATACCAGCGATTCAGCACTTGCGTTCCAACAGAGCTTGTGTTGGACAATCCAAGGCGGAAGCCAAGCCAAAGAAAAAGGACGACAAATCAACCAAAGCAGCCAAGCCAACTAAGGCAAGGTCCGGATATGGGAAAACAATGGGAAATGTTCCAGGTGAAGAGTTGATGGAACCCAGGATCACCCTGAAAAAGGCGAGATGACTACTTTGTAGGACCACTTTCTACGTTCTGTGCACAAGCCGAGTATGCAGGGTCTCTTGTGCTTCAGGTGTTCAAAGTTAAGAAAGAGGCCAAGGCAAAAGTGAAAGCGAAAGCCTCCAAGACTGCAGCCAAGGTGTGGAGTGTTCAGGAAAGGTCACCTGTGAGCAGTCTCGCAACATCTTGCACGGAGTTGACAAAGCGGAGTGAGCGTTGCGATGCAGCAAGGCCAAAGCCAAGAGCGCAGCAAAGGTGAAGAAAGAGAAGGGAATAAAGGTCAAGAGTGCGGCAACCGCCAAGGCCAAAGCAAAGGCCAAAGCAAAGGCTAAGGCCGAGCCCCAGGCGAAAGCCAAGAGCAAACAGCCAAAGTCCAACTGGATCAAACGGAGGCACTCTGCAGTGAGCTTCCATTTTTCAGAATGGTGAAACTGTTGGTAGATGGCGAAACTTATCATGGCCAATTCACGTATTCAAAGCGAACATTCTGATGGTTTCTGACGTATAGCTCTACTATTTCGGTGAGTCCATGGCTTCTTCGGGACAGTCACCAACTCAAGCCGCAGGAGGGAGAAGGTGGCTGAAAAGTCGGAAAAACAAAAGAAAGAAAAGAAAGAGAGCAAATCTGAAAAAGCTGGGTCTGGCACCCCAGATTTCTCTTCCGGAAAAGAAGACACACGGCCTCAAAATCCTCAACATCTCATTTGTTGGATTTCAGTCAATAACCACTCGAGTACAAAAAAGCAATGAACGACACATATTATTTCATCATTTTTTCACCCTTATTACCCACGTGGTCGCTTGTCAAGGTCTGAAAAACCTTGTAAACTCGAGGGTGAAAGTGGCCTTGTACGGGGCCCAGTTGGCTTGGAAAGTGGCAGCAGAGACTGGCACCATGTGATTTGAGGGCCTTGGCATGGGCAGTATTTCCCGCAGATGACAAGTTGACTTTTGACCAGAGTGACTAGATCTTATTACCTATTCTATTCAAAAAAAATAGCCTGGAGATCTTCAGAACATGATGTGCCTGGTAAAGCTGGTTGAAGATGGTCTTAGCAAAACTACTTCAGAGATGACAAGCTTGTGCGGATCATGTTTTTTTGAGAACCTTTGAATCCACCAGATTCCACTTAAAAAACGAACCCGAGGGGCATTGGTTCGCAGGACTGGGGCAAGAAGTTCTACAAAAACCAAGTGCAAAACCCAGCGGTGCTGCGGACAGCTGCAGAAGTCCTCGGATGACGTTGACAATGGACTCCGAAGTGAGAATTTGGTGAAGCATGGTGAAGCATTTTATTTGGGAGACTGGTGATTTGATTGAAAACTCTGGAGCTCCTGGTGGCCCTCAGAAGTGGGTTTGGGATTTGGAGAGTGATTGGGGGTTCAGTCATCCATAAACTACTCATAGAGGATATTATGATAAATGACAATAAATGACTGCAAACATGGAAAGATAATCCATAGCCATATAATATCATACAATGTCATATATGAATGTTCAATAAAATTCAACGCATATCCATAAATAATCCCATTTTTGGGATCACCGCAGTCCCAGGTGGGCTTCATCAACCAGGCCGGGTGGCCCACTTTGACGTATGACTTGCTGACTGGGTCCTGGGTCCTTGGTGTGAAAAGATTCTGAACGGACATAGTCATTTTGCCAATGCGATGCAAATTACGTTGTGATTTGAGGTCGTTGATGGTGAGTGGACCATATCTTTTGGAGCACTGGGCACTGGTCTCGTGGGCGTTCGAATGCGATCGAAGGTGCTCACCATGCTGAGATGTGTGTTGCTGCAAAGTGACGAAGGGTTTGCGACTTGATCCTCTTGTGTAATATGTTCCACGTAACGCGGCTAAGAAAGTTGAGATTTAGAATTCAGATCAGCCTATCCCGTCCTATCCTGACGTCAGCTTTGCATTTTAAGCTGCTGCCATCATGAGATCCATGGGTATTGCCCCAAAATCAAACGAATTTCTCGTGGGTCCCTTGGGTCTATCCCTTCTTCATCCTGCACCGGTGGAGGCGCCAGTTGCACCTGCCATGGCACCCCCGGTGGTACCCCCAGCGGCGGATGCTGAAGCGCCGGTGGCTGAAGCACCAGCTGCTGAAGCCCCGGTTGAAGGCTGGCTGTTTTACCCCTGGATCGCAGGATCATAAGGCCAGCCGCCAGCCCTAAGAAAAGTGATGAGAAGGACCCAAATCAGGATTTTCCCATATTTTCCCCATCAGGATGATTTGGATATACTGTTGATATCTGTTGATATATTTGGATGATTTTTTTCATCAAAAAGGTGAGGAGCCGATGGGAGCCGGTCCCTCCAGGCGATGCTGGAGCTCCTGCCGCAGGCGTTGCAGGCGCCGAAGGTGCTGTCGAGGTGCCTGTCGAGGCGCCAGTCGAAGCCAAGGCTCGCAGAGCAGGGGCACCCAGACATGTTCGATGCTTGAGCTAGGGGGAAATCCACGGGAAATTCATAGGTTTTATATGGGTTTTATATGGTTTTATGTGGCTTTGTGCATTTTACAAGGTTCTACCATGTTTTACCAAGATACAGGAGTTTCATGTTGTGATGAACTTTCCTTCTGTAGCCTGAGAAAGAGTCATACGGCAGAAGAGAACGCTAGGTTTGAAAATAAGTTTGGCTCCCGCTTGTGCTTCTATTGACCTCTGAAACTGGAACCTGAAGGTCTTTTCGCTCCCAGGCTTGGTACATGTGGACATCATGATTGTGCCGCGTCAGCTGGTAAGGTCAAACTCCAAAAGGAAGACCTGCTAGTGCTGTCCAGGCCTCAGTGGCAACCATGCGAGACAGATCCTGAATTTTCGAAGAGGTTGGTAGAGGCCTTGGTAGACCGCACCTGGGAGAGTCCTGGAAATGCCTCCGGGCCTCATCGGGCTACTCCGGGTATGTCCATCAGAACGAAAAACCCGCTCTGAGGTTTCGCAACGCCCCAGCTTGTGGGGCACAGACGCGAGGCAGCAAGACTTTGGAACCTCGTCGCTTAAAGTTTTGAAGGGTAGGATGGATATGCACACGGGGATGCCAATGGGGTAGCTATGATATGTATGCCATTTTTTAAGAAGCCACCAACACGCACAGTTTTTGCTGAGCAGAAGGGATTGTTGTCAAAGGAGTTTCAGCGTCATAGATTGTGTGTGGCGAAGTGTCTTGAAACTTGAGTTGAAATCAGTTGAAACTTCAAGCCAAGGCCGGCTATAGTGGCGGAGCACTGGATGTTGATGAATTCACCCTTGAATGGAGTGCCCTGTCACGGAGGGTCATGGCTGCAGTGGGCGATCCATCCAACATCTAAGTGTCGAGTGTCCCAGGTTCACAGCGCAGTGACATGGAGAACAAGGTGATTGATCAGTTTCTGGGCCCGACTTCAATGATGTGGAAGGGTTGAAAGGTATGGGGTGGTCAGAAGTTCTCAGAAGAGCTGCTTACGTGGCCCCCCAACATACCCAAGACTTCTTGTCACGGACTTGCACTCCAGCCTTTCCTCTGCAATTTGGATGGAAACTGAGGGTCGTGGACCACATTGGCAGTGGTGGTGTCACCATGGTAGCTGTGAAGCCTCCTTCTAGTGCTGAAAACATCGCCTATCGCCTGCTGGGATTCTTGGCGGCACTTCACAGGTTCTGTTTTCTGGGTCGATTGTGTTGATCTGAGCTAGTCAGATCAGATCCCAGAGATTTCTGTTTCCGCCTTCACTTCTGTGGGGTTGTTCGATACTGGAAACTGAGTGCTGGTTGATGCTGGTTGTATCCATCCCCTCAAAGATACCTGTGGGGGGACAAAAAACCCCTTTCACTTTGAGTTGGTTGTATTTCCAATCATTTCCATCCTGATCTCTAGTAGTCTCGTTGTAGTCCATTTGTCATTCTCAGGACAAGTCTCAAAAGTAGACAACATCAAGCTGGCACAACGGCTCTGTGAACCCGGCGAGCGGGTGATTTGCGAGGACAGGGGGAAGCCATGGGAGCTACTGCAGTGACAGAAGTGGCCATTGACTCACAGGAACGTGCGGACTCCATGATCTCATGCTGTTTGGCAATTTTTGTTCAGTCTTGGCCACATAAGCAGCCACATACAACTTGTGGCAGCATTGCAGACTCCAGGAGGGGAGTGGAAAGGTTCACCTTGCCTCTTGCAGCAAATGTGGTGGTGAAATGTGGTGAAACATATCATCCAGTTGCAGTGCTTGGTTGGACAGGGGTGGAATCGGTTGGAATGCCATGACGTTCTGCTGGAAGTTTTTGGAATTTCAGACTTTTCATGCGAAGTCACATCCTTCAGGTCCTTCAACCAGTCGCATCAACCTTTGGTCACTTTGGTCCCAAGGCCATGACACCAAACTGCTTTGGGGACAACAAAGCGCTGCTGGATTCCAAAGCATGGGGATCAGGTGGCTGAGCTACCTTTCTGCAAAGTCTGCTGTGCGAATTCGGAAGATTTGCCAACTGGTTGGAGTGAACAGTTTGGTTCCAAGTTGATTTGTATGCCAGTGTACCTTGACGACAGATGATTGCCCCACAATGCCCTAGGTGTAGTGATTCTATGGTTCGCAGCGACTCCTTAGGTGTAACGGTGCAACCGGTGTAACTATCTGGCAGGCCCCCTGTTGAGTGTGAAGCGCTACTCTGAAGACGACGGTCGGCTCTGCAAGCATTGCTGTTTCAGGACGGAAAGTCCTAAGCAACACATAGCTGACATAACAGCAACATGTTACAGCCAAGCTGATTCTGCGAGGACACCATCGGCCACTCTGCATTTTGAGCATCTGGAGCCTGCTGGGGTCGGGATTCCCAATTTGAAGATTTTGAAGGGCTGAAGCAGCCGCTGGACTTTTGTTAAAGTATGTTAAAGTCCTTAACTACAAACCTGGATGAGGTTTAGCTCATTCTTATCCATGTCTCCTGACTTCACACCAATTCAAATCAGTCTCTAGCATTTTCTAGCCAATTTATGGAGGTGCAGACCAAGAGTGATTGCTGAGAGTTGCGCCTCAACGCAAAGGTGGAAGCCTACACCCGAGCCAGAGGGCAACGGAAGGTCAAGGAGGAGAAGGAAGAAAAGGAGGAGGGAGTGACTCGGGGTGACACAAAGACATAGAATGGCCATGACTAAAGAATTGATCTCAGTCCTTTGCGATCAGATAAAAGAGCGGAACCAAAGGATTATGAACAAGTCTAGCCTCACATCAGAGATATATGGAGGTTGAGAGCTTCTAGGCTCCATCTCAGTGCAGCAGGTGTGACAGAATCAGCTCGTTCTCAGTGCAGCAGGTGTTTGGTTTCCAACGCTTTCTGAGGATCCGGAAGAGCAAGAGGAGCAAGCTGCACCCCCAAGGTACTGGCATAATTCATGAGCTGGGAACCTCCAATGGTCCAATACTTCAGAAGAATTTTGGTGATTTTCCAAAAGTCTTGACATTGCTCAATTGAGTTTTCTGGAAATCATTTAGGATTACATATATATATATATATATCAAGCTTCACGGAACCTTTGCAGGAGCGGCACAACACTGGAGCAATTTAGCACTGGACTTTAAGAACAGGGCGTAGATTCAGATGGGCATGGACATTTTAAAAACATATTTTAAAAATAACATTTGATATTTTGTGGGTATCTTCGCTACATAATCATCCAGGTTGGTGATACAGACGTTTGTGCATATAAACTTAAAAACCTTATATATATAGTATAAAATATATAATATAATATATATATAATATAATATACTATTATATATATATATGTATATATATAATTATATATATAATATAGAATATATATCAAAATGGTAATATGTAGAATATATGCAGTATTCTCTGGAGAATTCGGGATGATCTCAACTATAATATCATCACACATGCATTCAGATGGTGATTCTAATTTGGGAAACCAACCAAAGGAATGAGACTTGGAATTAATTTTCAGTTGTCAAGATCTTCAACAAACGGTGCAGGAACAAAAAGGGGGAACACCGGTTAACATCAGTGACTTGCGTTGACATGAAGCGGTGCTCCATCAGAGCCTGAAGTGGTGCCCCAGCATATGTGGAGTTATGAAGGTAGCCCTAAGAAATTCATCAACTTGGCGCTTCATCACACCGCGGCAATGAGCTGGAGCCCATTATGAGCCCATTGCCATTCGAGTGTCCACCCGCACCCGCAGGCCGAAGAGGCGCATGCGTTGCAAGAAACCTCTGGAGGCCGAGGTGCACAGTTAGATGTTAGAAGTCCGAAATGGTTTCAGAGATTGCAGAGTAAAATGATGTAAAATGAGTAGAATGGTCCGAAATGAGAATGAGTAAAAGGTGAGACGAGTTGAGATGGAATTGATGACTCAAATCTTTGGATTGGAGACAGGAAGCTGTTGCATTTGATGCCTCCATTCCTTCGTTTTCCTTTGTAGCTTCATGTAGCCATGGCAGGAGGCTCCTGTCGAAGCTGATGTGGATGTGGACGCGACACCGGAGGGGCCAGCCCCAGACCCTCGGGAGGAGCTCAAGGAGTGGCCGGAATTTGTGAGCAGCTTGGACAGAACTGTTTTGTCTTGTGAAACTGATGTATACTTGGATGTTTTAGATATTTTTAGATATATTGCTTGATTTCAGTCATGTATATATCTGTCTTCAACGAAAAACATTATTTGCTTGTTTCTGCTTTTTCCCTCCGGAGTTACATTCCTGCACGACACAAACAAAGCAGATTAAAATCTTGGAGTTGTGGCGGCTTCAAAAACCTGGTCTGCCATTGAATTTGATGGGAATGTAGCAAGGATCATCCCTTGGGGTTGTTCGAGGCTTTAGCAGATCGAGACTGCAGTGGTCAAAATCATTACTCAACATACTCGACTTGCAGCAATGTAATGAACTTCTCTCTCGCTCTCTCTCTGTCTCTCTCTCTCTCTCGCTCTCTCTCTGTCTCTCTCTCTCTCTCTTGCGATAGTTCAGTTCAGAACCGGGTTTTACTCCAGGCATGCCAGCAGCATTACTATTGAAGCGAATGCGAACTTACAGAACTTGGGAATATCCAGCTCCGGCTTATCAAATGGCCTTGTACATTTTAATAGAAACTCGACATGACAGTCTGTCTCAGGAACTCCTTTTGCTTGGTAAACCTGGTCCTTCTCCATCTCTGGTTGGTGCGTTAACCGTCGTTCCGAATGGGACCTTACCAAGGCATTAAATTGGAGCCAACTGATCGATGAGCTGTGGGGAGAGTGGGGAGATTTGCTCGGGGAATTGCAGAAGCCTCGAGCTGTGATCATGCCATCAGGCCGTTGCATCGAAACAGATCGAAACAGCAGCTTCGCAGCTTCGCCAATCTTTCTGGTTTTGGCAGCGATTTAGAGCATTTTATAAAGCACTCTTCATGATCAATTCTGAATGGCACGGAAGTTTGATTTTATTTCGCACAGCAATGAACTCGGGCTTTGCAAAAGAATGGCTGGCATTGATCTCTGGGGCGTGGACTGCTGTGGAGTGGAAAGGCCTTGCCTTTAAAGGGTTGCAAGAACTCTCAGGGCCGGACCTCTCTGAAACTGCAGCAGCCAGGGCGTGGTTGACAGATGTACCAATCTACAGATTGGATTGGCACGTTGACAAAAAAGCGGGCAGCGACTGGGTCTTTCACATGTCTCCACAAGGCCAGTCATGTCAAGTGCAGTCATAATGCAGTCATATATGAGGACCCCATATTGAGGGCAATCAAACAGGCCAGACTCGGCCAGACAACACCTTGATTGTTTTTGATTTTTGGCTTGCTTTGATCGTTAAGTTTCGGACCCATCGGAGGTTTATGACCTCCAGAACAAGCCTACGACACGGCCGTTGTCCACGATGGGACTGCAACAACTCCTTGAGGCGGGAAAGACGAGCACTTGGGCAGCTTGTATGTGATGCTACGAATGCTACGGGCGCTACAGGTAGTCGAAGAGAACCATTGATTTGCTCGGTGCAAAGGATATGCTAGAAGAACATGTTGGCATTTTGTCATGCAAAGGCCACCTGCTTGCAGGCCTACATTGCTGTGTGGATGGCTGGTGATGAAATCATTAGCACGTGGCTTGTTGTCAAGCTTGCTAAGCTTGCGCAAGTGATGTTTTAGCTGTTCTGAATTTGCCCCCGGAGTGGATATTGTGCAGCCGAAGCCAAGGCTTGGAAACAACAAAGAATTGGCACAGGCGGCGGCTGACCACACGATGCCTCACACGCTTATCCTAGTCACAGTAAAATCGTGTGACAGGGGAAACATGGGGAAACTAAAGGATACCAAACCAAATCAGAAAACCAAATCAGAAAAGCAAATCAGAAAAGCAAATCAGAAAAGCAAATCAGAAAAGCAAATCAACTCAAGGCTGGACCCAAGGATTTGGCTCCATTACCATCACTTGAAACGTCTTTGTTTAACCGTGTTGCCCGTCTTTGAGAGTAGAGATTTCTACCATTTTTTGGCGTGCAGGTCTTCCCACACTGGGATCAGTTGCTGAAATTCGTGGCTGGCCAGATTTCTGCGCCGTCGGCTGCAATGTGAATGTTGTGGGATTCCTGTTTCACAAGTCAGTTTGGGATAGTTTGGGGGTTTTGTTAGTTTCTTAACATTTTCTTAACATTCTATAGATTGTTGTGCTAAGTTTCTGACATTTGGTGGGTCGCCACAGTTTCAAGGTCACCAAAGATCAGGATCTTTGGTGAGCCCAGCCCCTGTTGCCTCCCTTAGTCATCAAGATACATGGAAGTAGGATTTGTTCCAGCTTCAATGTTTCTGACGTTTCGCAACGATGGAGATGTGGTGAGATGTGGTGAGATGTGGTGAGATGTGGTGAGATGATGTGAGATGTGGTGAGATGTGGTGAGATATTGACATGCTTCCTGCACAAAACGTCGCAACAATCCCAAGGCACTGGACTATGAGAGAAGTCACCAAGCATCCCAACGAGCCCGAGTGACCGGACAACCCGGAGGACAAGGACAACAGCTGTTTCAGAGACGTCGCCTGTCAGGGCTGGGCTGGGTCCAGTTTGCACCGGCTTGATGTGGCATGCGCGTGCTGGATCTGAGTGATCTGAGTGATCTGAGGCTATTCCTTCCAAGATGCCCATGCGGTTGTAGGCGCTCTTGTTGTCGACGGATGTCGACGACAAATCAGCGATGGTATTTTTACTTGTCTCACTTGGGCTCGGGACGTTTTCGCAGGTGGAATCACCAATTCCTTCGCCTCCTTTTGGGAATCCGAGTGGCAGAGCTGCAAATGCTGCATTTGTGTCACAAATGTCACAAAGGACGGGTCATTTGGTGCCTTTGGTAAAGCCTTTGGTACAGCCTTTGGTTAGCCGCTTAGCCGTGTAAAGCCTTCAACTAGACTCAAAGGTGGGCTGCACCAAGGTGCAGAGCGATGAAGCAAAAGCTGGTGACATTGGATAGCAAAAGAGACTTGGGCTGAACCTATGAGCTGAGGGTAAATAGGGGAAATGAGATGCACATCTCTTCCGCTGTTTTCTGATGGGTCATCTCCATTCCTTGGGATTCGACTTTCAATATGATTGGGGCCGGAAAAGGAAGTTTGACGATAGGTCACAGTCCCACTTTGGAACCCCGCTGCAAACAGGTTTCTGACATTTTCTGACACTCTTGTTGGCATTCATTTTGGGCGCCCTCTCAGGAACAGGCCGAGTACCTCTGAGCAAGTTCTACGGCAAGTCCATCACGGACGCTGAGTGGCGCTTTGGTGAATCTGAATCTTACCTTCGAGAGCTGGGAGCTCTGGATGAGACCTCAGCGCGTTTGGGGAAGCAAGTGATCATTCCCAACTACATCCAAGGAGCCTCCAATTGCCACCTGGCCAGTTTTGTTGAACCAAAGCCGAATCAAAATTGTATGCAACAATCATCAACAATCATGTTCACCAGGTTATGGCAACGGTTATGGGGCCTGGTTCTCTTTCATTCTTGTTCAAGCAGATTCGATCAACCTCTGAAAAAAGCAATGGATAAGAAAGGCAGAGCCTTTACCACTTAGTTTAGTCTAAACCTCTTGCGAAACACTTGTTTGCTTTATGATTCATGAATATTCATGATAGCTTGTTGCGTTTGTTTTTGTTGGCCTTGCATGGGCTTCTTCGCGAGGTATTGTCACGGCCTCCCATTACTCCATTTGCTGCATCAATGAGTGCGAGCCCATCATGGCAGAGATAGCTTCTTGGCGCCAACAGAATTCCATCAGAATTTGGTGAGCTGACACAATGCTGATCAGGGTGGAAAGCACAGCACGGCGAATGGTGTGTCGTTTGTGGCCTCAACGTCCGAGGAAGAGGCCGTAAAGAGTCCAATGGCGACTGTCGAACACCTGCTGTCGTTGGTGGGGAACATGACTGCGCTCAATACCCTGGAGGACGAGGCAAGGTATGGAAGGAGCTTTGAACCACCAAGACGATTCCGGTTGTTTCACTGACATGTTGTTTAACATGTTGTTTCACATTTCAGGAATCGGAAAGGATACAAAGACCATCAAAAACCAGGGCGGGTCAAAGACTATTTGACTCTCTTATCTCTCTTGGTGTTTTCGAAGATTATTCATCGAGATGTCATGTCAAACATAGTTTTCAGGCATCCCGACATCTGAGACATCTCCGGATATCTCCGGATATCTCCGGATATCTCCGGATATCTCTGGATCCTAGGTGGACATCCTCCTGGATGACTTCATGGTGAGCCAGCTGCAGTCCATCGCCAAGGAGCACGGCGGTCAAGTGCCAATCCACGGGAGGCTTTTCGCACAATGGTTGCACTACGTCTTCCCAAGAGAGTCTCGGCTCCAGGGACGGTTGGAGCCAGAGATCTGGGAAACGATCTGAGAAAATTGAGAAACATGAAAGATAATATGATATAAATAATATAAAGATATGATAAGAATTGATAAGACATGTTCTGTTTTTGGTTGAGCCTTTCTAGGGTCTTGAAACTCCTGCTTTCCAAAGGAATGCTGCAGTGACCTTGATGGTTTGCTAAGGATTGCCTCTTCCCGCACAAGTCTGGTTCTGCTCAATCTCGGTCTCCCAACGAATATGGTGATGGATATTTGGCATCTGATGACGAGATGGAAGCTCATGCCAAGGCACTGGCGGGGTGCTGAGTGTGGTGGTTGGGTAGTGGAGGTTCCATGGTTTGCTTGCGATCTTAAGGGAAAAATCTTTCGGTCCAGGGTTGCCAGCAGAGAGCCGGATAAGGCAAGGTGACTTCTCCGCTATTTTTCAACGTGGGGCAGACAAGGAAGTATCCCGAAACCTCCAATCGAATCGTCCGATCGAAGACCTGATTGGACATCGCAGCTATTTTGTTGAAGCCCAGCTATTGTTGCAGCTTCCAAGATTCCAAGACCAGCAACAACAATAGCCTCAGGTTGATTCGGCAGGTCGTTTCAACATGTCACCATTTCCACGCCAGGACACTCGGGCAGAGATCCCCCTGGCAACGATGAAGCGGGAGGAGCTGCAATGGATGTCACAATGGAGCGAAGATGAGGAGCTCTTTGCCAGTGGCCTGGCAGAAGATGATCATTAACGACGATCATTTAAGGATAATTTTATATAAGATTACAAGCAGTATCATTAATAATAGTATATCATACTGTATCAGTCATATCTATATAATCAGTCACTATTTTCAAATTTGTCATCGATCTTTCTTTTCATGGCCATTCGTACTCTTACTATCACATAACGAACCATGACGCAGCTCCATGTTTCATCGCTCCATGTGTAATATCATTTGGATGTGGTGAGGCTATGATCACCTTGTCAAGCGCGCCGGCGCGGGGACGGGGACTTTCATCGTGGCGGGCTCTGGGCTCTTCCTTTTGGCGGTGTTCATTGGTGCGGTGAGTTTCAACCGCAAGGTGCGTGGGGTGAGACAGAGCGGGTGACGATAGGTTTGGAAATGATGGAAGGAAATGGAGATTTGTTTGGGAGCAGATCACGAAAGCTAGCGGTAGCTAGCTGGAGTTACTCTTGCTTCAGCAAGGGGAGGGGCAGGTCTGACTCCAACACAGTGATTTTTCACTTGAACCCCCCTCCTCCCGTCAAAATCCTGCCAGGGTTCTAGACAATCTGTATTCAGCATAAATCCCATTGTTTCCAGATGTTTCCAGACTCATATGTATTATATGAACCTTAGCTTTCGTTCACCCCTTGGGCCTCAAGTTGCAACATGTTGCAACTCTTTGGCCTGAGAGTTGCTGTGGAAAGCTGTCAGGCCAACCAGCAGTTCCTGCCCGTTGGCGATGGCAAGGTTCATTTTGTGTAAGGAAAGTATCTTCCAGCCTCGGGGCTGGCGGACCGAGCCAATGAGGCGACGGGAACGAACCAGTTCTCGTTGCACTGGATGAGCCGTAGCTGCGTCAACACCGAGGTCTTTCATTTGGGTTTCACAAAGGGAGCGAGCCAGCTTCTTGAGCTTCTTGATACGGTGAACCCCCGGATGTTCAATGTTCAGAAACTTGTGCACTTGTGCACTGTGTTTAGTTTGTGAACAGGAGTCATCATGGCTGTAGATGGTTCCGAACGGTCACCCGTTCCAGAAGCGCTAGCTGCTGCTAGCTGTCCCTGCTGCGATGCTTAGCGCGGTCAAAAAGCTGACGAGACAAGCCAGGCCGTAGCAGCTCTGCTCTTTGACACAGGGTTGAACTTTGCAGATTCGACTGGGGAAAACTCAACAGCCAATGACCTCTGGTCAAACACTGGTGAATTCAGCGAATTTGTGAAGTTTACACCGCTTCAGCTTTGTTCCGCTGTGGTACTTGGGCAGAGAAACTGGACGGTAGAGGCATGCCTTGTCAGTCAAGATACTATCCTCTGAAAAATCCATAGCGGGGAAGAATGGAAGCTCCGAAGAACGTTGATCTCTACAGATGCTGCTGAGGTTGAGAACAATGCTGGAGCCAAAATCTCAGTGAATCATAAGAAATGGATCCACAAGTATTGTGCTTGCTTTTTCGCACAGAAAATAATACCATGGAAACCTTAGAAACTGGTCGATGTGCTCCCTGAACCTCCATAGCTTCAAGTTCCCCATTTCAGGATTTTACAGATTTTTATAGATTTTTAGCTTCACAATCCATCGGGGACCAATTTGTCACAGGCTGCCAACGCTGCAGCTGCCGCTGGATTGCATCGCCCACGGCCCGAGACTGTGGTGCGCCACACTGCGATGGGATGGGCGCGACAACTCTCCGCTGGTTCGCAGAGCTGCTCAGTATATACCAAGGGTGTTTCATTTTTTTTTTTAGAAAGGCTTCTGGAACAAATTGAACAAATGATCAAATTTACATAAAATTTACCAAGGCCCAAAGGCCCACAGGATTTCTCTTCAGTTGACATTTGATTGGCGCAGGCTGCTGCGGCGGCCGGTGATCCCGTGGCCAAGTTCTGCATGCAGCATGCCGTGGACTATTCAGCCGGCATCCGAGATGCAAACTTGCCGCGAACAGAAAAACTGTTGAACCCATGGGTTATATTATACTAGATTGGACTATTGAAGTACCCATTGGTTAATTAATGGGTTATTATATTATATTATGTTATATTGGACTCTTCACCAGAAGCTCTAGTGACTCATTTCCGGTGAGGCGGAGAATGCTCTCAGGGCTCTGCCGGTTGAGCTTCAGTGCAAGATTCTGAACGAAGGGCCGCGTGGTCCCAAGTACTGTGGGTGTCTCCAACTTGGAAGCCAGCTCGAACCCTTTACGAATTTGCAGATTTGAAACATCCAAAGATGGAGATCTAACTGATTCAATCATATTCAACATTCAACCAACAATTAAACTAAGAACATATTTATATGTGAAATTATATCAGGATATCTCCAAAGACAAATTATCATGAGGTGAGATAAATATAGATAACTAAATATTAGATATAGGTAATGATCATGATGAAATCAGTACGCATATCATAGTTGAGCGGTTCATGGCGCCTGAGGCTCCGCGCTTCCAACCCCTCGGCCGTCCTCATGAGTCGCATTCGCAAGGCGCGTCCAAGAGAAGTTCTATGGCATTTCTCCACGTCCTGCAGGAATTTCCATGTTTTTTGTTGGGAAATGTCCAATTGGATTGGGATACTTTCCGACAGTACTTCATTGACTTCCAATTTTCGAGAAACCAATCCGATCCGGATAACTACTAGAGTGTTTTCCAATCCAATTTTTCCCGAGGTGCCACCTTGGTTTATGGGTTCTGCCAGAAAATTGGAGGATCCAACTTGTTTAAAAACAATCCCACAGTTGGGTGAGCTTGCCCTGCAGGCGCAGACCCTGTTGGCTGAGATGAGACGTTTGGGGAAAGTGCCTGTATGATGCCAATGTGGTAGATAGCACATGCTGTTGTCAGTGCGGTTGGGTTTTTGGCTTCAAAACACTGTACTTGATGACTTGCAGCAAATACATGTCGTAGAAGGTTGCACCTTGCAGATGAGCCCGTGCTGACAACATGTGCCAGCTCCAGCGTGCGAGCGCAACGGAGAGAAATCATCTATGACTCGAGTCGTCCCGATGTACCTTACACATCCTCCGGGTCAAGTGATGTGTGTGCTTTTTTCATCCTTTTTTCCCCTGCAGACTTTATTTTTTTGTGAACAACGTGGGAAAGGACTCGAGATGGGTTGGAACTCGATTTTGAACAAAAAAGGGATGAAATGGACAAGTGTCGATGAGTGGTGAGCGTCACACGTAGGTTTACTTCGGAACATCATAGTTTCAGTCGATCAGAGTTCCAACCTCTGGAGACTTTGGATATCTTTGGATAGGTAGCGTAGCACCCTGCGACCATTTGGTGACACCATGCTGCCGATAGCTGAATGGAAAGAGACAGCAACCGGGGCGGACTCATCAAAGGAAAGCCAAAAATCGTTGAATCAGAGAGGTTCAGGCTCTTATTCACATAATCTAGGCCAGTTGAGATGAATTCAAGGAATTCGGCGATTTCTGTCTGACAAAGTCTCCCCCCATGTTGACATTAGAATACATTAGATAAAGCATAGCTTCTTAATCTACAAACCGACAATGCATGATGGATTGACGCGATTCCGGCATGACAGTGCCCTGTAGCACCACCCGGGACAATTCAAACTGCTCCCCCCGCAGGAAGGCAGCAGTGCAAAGCGAAGCGAGGCGAAACGCAGACCTTCTCTGCAAGTTGAACATTTTCACATGAAAAAATGAGAAACTCATGTGGATCTCTCCACCTTTATTTTGGATTGCCCCCTCAGGCTATGGCTTTCCTAAACCCCCCAAAGTAGCTATATTCGAGATGTTTTAAAGTCAGAACATGTCAGAACTTCCGAGCAAATTCGGAACATCCAAAGGTTGGCCTTTCAGCCTCGTAGAATCAGAGCTTGGAGGTCGGAGGTGGCCGCGAGCGCCGGTGACGGCAGCTGTGAGCCAGCGTGCGCTGCAGATCGAGGCGACAATCAACTTGATCAACTGACAGCTGGTGATTCAGTTCCAGTATTATGAATACGATTGGAATATGTTGAGCCATGCCAGGCATTTGTGGGAATGGCGTGTGCTTCTGCAAAGCACCCTATTCCGGCGAGACCTGTGAGGTGGAATTCAAGGTGCCAACTGTTCAGATATCTGTGGAGATTTGAGTCCGGTCCATGCCGTCCATGGCGTCCATGGCAGGAAGAGTACATGCGCTTGGGTTACTTCACTGTCGTGGTGATTCTCTCGGTGCCGTGGCCCGCTTGGTTCGTTCATTCTTTTGTGAGGATTCAGCCACTGCAACCTTTGGATGCTGTGATGTCGAAAGTGCTTGTGGTAAGAATGAGTACAAAGACAACATAGATTTTTTTGGCGGATCGAGGCTTGCCCAAAGATTGATTTGCATTACCACGTAGTTTTGGCACGGGGAATCACTTAGTTGTTACAGCATATTGATGCGGTATGATGAAGAAAAGATTGCATGTGGAGTCTCCGTTCTCTTGTTTGTCGGATGTTCAAACATAAGCCACCATCAGCCTGCCACTTTTGTGCTTGGACGGCCATTGCACGGCAGTTGTCTGTGATTGTGGGCTTTTTTGCTGCGGACATCTTGTGGCGCATCACGCGTCCGGTGGGAGCAATGCCTTTGTTTGGGCGGAGATTCCCGAAGCATGGTGGAGCTTTGCCCTTTTTGATCCTTTTTGATCCTTTTTGTACCTTTTTGGTTTGAAACCCAGCTGTCTGACCTCGACCTCAGATGGGGTTCCCACCATCCCAAAGCGTCCCATATTCCCGGCTGAGTCCCTGAAAGCATCGAGCCTCGGCACTCAGCAGGCGGGTCACAGATTCCATGGTGTTGACCACGATTTGGGGTCTGAACATCATGCAAACGGGGCAAGATCAAAGTGGATGAGATGAGAATGGGAGGCAAATATCCATTCAATTTCCCCATTTTTTATGTTTCATTCAATTCAGAGTGGGGCGAGAAAATGATGGGCCTGGCAGGTCAGGAGAGAGACCTGGCTTCCACAGGGCAGCTGACCCGACAGATCTGCCCAAAGTGCATGGCAAAAAACTAGGAAGATCTGCCTTGTAGCAACGCTTCGACAAATCTGTTACTGGGAAGATGATCGAAAAATTGCATGATCCAAGATTGGCAAAGTGGAAGTGTCGTAGTTAAGTATGTTAAGTGGAATGTTAGTAGCAGAAAACATACTCAAAGGATGTCAAAGGCAAAGGAAATTTGACCAACCAATCTCTGTACCTCCTTTGACTGTGTTTTCTTTATCACCAGACCAGCAGTATCATCCCCCCATCGCGCAGCAGCTAGCTAGCTCAATTTGCATCACCTGTTCTGGCTCAGCTTATCTCGGTTCCAAAGGGGACCTTTGGACTCCGGGTCGCGGCACAGTGTGTACCTGGTCTCGCACGGACCTCGGTCTGTCAGGATGGGTCCTTCTTTCGATGGCAATCTGGCAATCTGCAGCCAGGTCGAGATGAACGGCGATGGCAAGGTGCAGCACATCCCAGCTCTATCGGAGAACTATTGATAGCAGACGTTGGAATCATGGAAATCAAAGAATCCCACAGATACAAACAGCTGTTTGAGTCTTCGAACGGAACATAGAAACTTCCTCATGTATGCTCTGTTTCATTGTTTGTCTGTTGGGTCAACAGGTTGCGAAGAAGCCTCGCATTGAAGAGTGCCTACCAAGAATGAATGTCACGGTCTTGGGGGACAGAGGAACTTGGAACATCTTGGAACTCGAGCTCTTAGCTTGTGCTCTAGCAGTTCCTTATGAAGCACCGCATCAGGTGGAGAAGTACAGAAGTTTTCAGACTTGGTGCCCCAGGGTTTGACCTATGGCGAATGCCTTCCTGCAGATCAAATGTGGATGGGTCACAAGTTGAAAATCACTCAAACGGCATCCTGCCAGGTACCAGATTCCTTTTGATGACAAATGGCCGGCAGCTGAGGGTGTCATCAACCGTCTCCAAAGTGAGCCTTTCACTCCCCGTTTAGAGTAATTGTTTGAAGCCACACGGAAACATGATGAAACATGGACATGCCAAGCGGGCAGCGATAGATTTGGCAGGCCAAAGCGATCCTGGCCAGAAAAGCGGATCAGCAAGGCGATTGCTCCCTGTCCTGTTCATACTGGCACCAGTGATAAGCAGGGAAGCCAACCTGTCATCGGGCAGCCAAAACGCTTAGACTGTGGCCACCGATTGATATTGACTTCTGCCGTTCCGTTTTCGTACAGGGAGTTCCTTCAGTCCCAAAATTAGTGGAAGGGACACTTACAGTACAGGAAAACAATGTTTTTCTGATGTTTCCTGTGCGTTTTTCCTTGAATGACCCATTAAGACAGGATTCACTCTGTGGTCCTACCAGGTCCTACCAGGCCCTACCAGGCCCTACCAGGTCCTACCAGGTACTATCATCCTGCCCTTGTGGCCAGGCCCCCCGGTGGTGCACCGTCGACCTACGCGATGGGAACCAGGCGCATTTGCTCTACGGACACGTAGGGACCAAAGATACGGCTGATTCTGCATGGCATCCAACATGGAGTGGGTGTTTTTTGAGGTGCCAACTCTGGTATTCAAACATTCAAATTCAAACTAAGTAGCCGCTGCTTAGTAGCCACTTCAACCCTCTTCAACCTGAAAAATTAGGATCTACTGTTGTAATCGCTGCACGAAACCCTGTATTCGTCACCTTTTTTGCATGGCTTTCGGCAGGCTCTCATCAACCCCATGAACCACGAAAAGAAGTTCCAAACTAAGCTCTTGCCATGAACAAAGCACAGAAGCATTGCTGGTGCTTTTTTGGGTGGGCGATTCCAAACACAACAAATTGAAAGCTTATTTAACCTATTTATATACAATTTCTTAAAAGTCATTTGATTGACGTTTGGACTTCCAAACTTCCAGCAAGAGCAGGAGCAGATGATCACAGATCACACTTTGGGAGTTTTCTCAACAGGACTCTAGATGATCTTCATTGATCTTACTCACTTAGATTCCTATGACGCTCCTGTTTCAAATGGTTGCCCACTTAGGTTGCGTCTATTTCTACACTTGTTGAAACTGGGCTACAAGGAGATCGAGGCCTCAGCAAGACCTGTGCTTTCCCTTCCTCATTTTAAGCATAGGGCTATGGCGGCTATGGGTTAAAGAGTCAAAATCCCTGGCACCCCGTGTGAACGTCCTACTGTGCAGTGGATTTTCATGATCCATCTCCCAGTGTGAAGATTGTGATGACATCTTCAAAGAGTGTGAGAAGGAATCCATCTTTCCTGTCACTGGCTGTCTGCAGGTTGGCTTTCCAGCAGCCAGCCAGACAGATTTTGATTTCATCCGCCGGGGCCCCCTTCCGGCCATTCCGCCATAGTTGATTTGGATAGCCAAATTCACACTGTGCATCAGATGCATCATGTACATACTACAAAGACATAGACATACTATGACATACTCACCTCTTTTCCAAGGACTTGGTGATTTGTTGCGTTTCAGCGGCCGTCGGCCAGTTTTTGTCCGGTCCATTTGCCAAGCCAGAGGCGCCTTCCAAATCCGTCCGAGGTTATGTGATTGACGAGGGCCTTATTCCAGATGATGTTTGGATCCAGGCAGAGCGCCATGGGTCTCTAGGTGAAAGATGAGAAGTGCGGTTTTCCATGGAAAAAACCATGATAAACTGCTTGACGCGGTTTCTGTTTTTTGCAGGTGTATGGTGCAGGGTTTCATGATCCACTCGCACCAAGAGCATTCAGATGGGTTGAAAGTGTTCGCAGTGGGTTTCAAGATTATCCATGATTCTATCCATTGCCCAATAGATCATATTATTAGGAGGTAACCGAGGTAACCCAAAGTGGATTTGCAGCAGTGGCATGACAATCATGACAGGTCCTTACCCAATGTAGAGAACCACTGATCCTCCGCACCATCGAAGGCTTGGACATGTTGCCTCGATGATACATTTAGTACAAGTCCAAAGGACAAGCTTCGGGGATTCAGATGGTTTTGTTATGTTTTGGTTGGATCGACAGAATGGGAAGTCGGCTGAGAAGCAGTACTCAAACACAAGATTATTCATGCCTGTCTTGCATTGTGCAGCCCGAGACGTAGAACCCAATTTACTATTGGTTGCACCAGTAGGTTTGCAAACATTTCTCGGTCGCATGGCCACCTGAAACAGTTTGCGGCTGCACTGATTGCACTGCCAGGTGTCAAGGGAGCAAAGAATGTGGTGCCAGAGACCTATGAGTTGTGACTTGTGGTGCCAGTGTTCCAAGATGTTACATGCATGACTCTACTGTAATGCCCTTGGCCAAGGATACATGTCTACAACTCCACCTCTGAGTTGTCCAGTGCTCAAAAGCAGAGGCTTCCAAGGATCCACAGAGTTCGACGATGTGTGTTTTTCTTGTTTCCCCAAAGATATTTTGAATTTATATATATATATATATATATTAACTTTTTTTAAAGCCTCGTAAACAATGCTTTTAAAGCTCCAAGAGACGCGGTGAACGTAGGGGGTACGAGTGGCTAACGGACGTGGTGACGAACGTAAGGCGAACGAGTGAACGG
>Ga0126342_10004731_pt1 | contig 23416 bp, 19 predicted proteins | sample Cyp1metagenome_FD_92528 | JGI IMG/M metagenome (GOLD analysis project Ga0126342, IMG submission 92528) | Coral microbial communities from Lord Howe Island, Old Settlement Bay, Australia - Cyphastrea 1 metagenome | ecosystem: Host-associated > Invertebrates > Cnidaria > Coral ...
ATATATATATATCTTTATATCTTAAGTCCTCTTTTGGGGGATAAATGTGTATATAGAGAACATATCAAGATCCCTGAGCAATGGGGGAACTTGCTGGGTTATGTAGCCTTCACTGGGTCAAAATGGGGAAGTTTGGGAGACCTGCCAGCATTAGCCATGGCGACAATCAATTGTTTCAAAAAAAAACGCATTTGGATACCTTGTCCCTATCATCACTGTTTCTTCTTTTTTTTGCATGGGTCATTTGGACTTAATTCAAAATGGGGATATATCAACCCAACCTACTGCACCATGATAGTGGTCGGGGTGTCGACATCGATAACACTTGGACCAATTTGACACAATCCGGTGTGGGTCAAGATTCTTTACCCCCAAACCTGGATGGTTTATATATATCATATACCAAAAGACACGACAAAAATCAAAAAAACGTATCTTCCATTAGCCATTGTGAGATGTCTTTCATGTGGGTCCCTACCGGCTGTGGGTTTTTGGGTGGAAAGTCAGAGCCTTTTCGAACGGAGGTATCAAAATACCATGGATCATGGTGAAATTGTGTCTCTTGGGTGACAACCGGGTTGGGTATGGTTCGGTATGGTTTTTTCGGGCGTTCGGTTTGCCACAGCCAGGAAACAAATTCAGCTGCTGCTGCAATTTTGGAGCCTGAGATGTCAGATCCAGGAGCAAAGTCTGTTTCTAAACGCGCTGCTTGGTGCAGATCCAGGGGGCACCGGGCACCAATTGAAGATCCTCCCCACGTGAAGATATAGCCTGGAATGCTATGGCGAAGTATAGCACGACAGCTTGGGGTCAGGTACTAAAGGACCCACAAAGTGTTGCTCCAATTTCCTTGGTTTCCTGATGTTTGTTTGTGTTACAGTGTCATGTTCCAGACAAAGAATGGACATCACGTTTCGTGCCCCCCAAAAAAAATGGACCAAATCTGGCTCAAACTTGGAAAACAACTGCATCCCAAGAGCGGTTCTCATTCCACCAAACTCCAAGGTTCTTAGTGGTGCTTAAGCCCTTCTCGTTGTGTTGCTTAAGCCCGGTAAACTTGAAACCTTTATTGGAGGGGTCACCTCTAGACGGGGCTTGCTTTCCCCATGAAGTTCTCAGGCTGTCGAAGGATTTCTTCTTCGATGCCCCACAGATCCTACAGCTCTGCTGCGAGCGAGAGGTTGCTGCAGAGGCGCCATCAATCGGGGGAAAATTAGATGAAACTATAGCTCTAAGACTCTAAGATGCTATTAGCACATGTTGGAACAGATAACCCGGCGGGAGGGAAGGAGGGGAGAGAGAGAGAATAAATCAATCAATCAATCAATCAAACAAAAATGCCAAAAAACGGAAGGGTGCAGGGGTGGTGTAGATCTGTTTTGGGTGCTTTCCAAGATTTATGACTTCTCCATCCCTCGCTTGGATTTTCTTTTTTGGATGATTGGTTCAACGGTCATTCGCAGGATATGATCCGAAATCAATTCCACCTTGCCCGTTACCATCTGGTTATTTAACATAGCCATGGAAAATCACCATTTTTAATAAACCATCTATAAATGGGCCATTTTCCATGGCTATGTGAGTCATACCCAGAGGGTAACAGGCAAGTGTTGCAGGCACCGAAACAACACCCGGTGATGACATGAGGTGATTTGGCGCCTGTGGCATTGCAATGAGCCAGGAGCACATTATCTCAGCCTATTGCAGGGATCACCGCACCTTAGTTCCTGGGACGATGGCCAGTGGAATGTGGAAGATGGATCTTCATGGATCTTCTATATGGTTGACCCGACACCTTCACCTACGTATGGAGGTATTTGCATATGATATGCAGTTCAAAAATGTAGCAGCTCATTCATTCAGTTGGCTTGTGTGTGGGTGCGTGTAGTTCTTACGAAGATTGTCACTGTGCACGTATGAGTATACATATACATATCATATACGTCATATACATATACATACATACACATACACATACACACACATACACACATACACACATACACACATACACACATACACACATACACACATACACACACATACACACATACACACATACACACATACACACATACACACATACACACATACACACATACACACATACACACATACATACATACATACATACATACACACATACATACATACATACATACAGAGAAAGACAGAGAGCGAGAGAGAGAGAGAGAGAGCGAGAGAGGTCTATAATGTTTACATATGTGTGACAAAAAGAGATGCATTGACATGGATTTACAGATGCAATCAAGTGCACATCTTTATACATACACACATGCGCACGTTCACATATGTAGGATTGTTTGTTTGCCTGTTTGTTTGTTTGTTTGTTTGTTTGTGTGTTTGTTTGTTTGTTTGTTGGTTTGTTTGTATTGATTTGTAGGTTTATTCATGTCTGTCATGTATTTACATAATATATATATATATATATATATGTGTGTGTGTATATTTATATGTGTGTGTGCATGAGTTTATATGTATAGGATTATGTGAATGTATCTAATATGTTTTTTGCACACATGCATATGGTATATATATATATATGTATATATGTATGCATATATGCACATATAATATATGATATATGCACATATAATATATGCGGCTACTCACAGATGCATAATATATGCATATATGAAAGGGAGATATGTGTGTGTGTGTTATGCTACGACATATATTCAGTAGTTCGTAGATGGATAGTCACACACACAAAAGATGAACGCAAAACACTCAGGTGCTTATGTGAACGTTTTGCGGCGGTCGGCGCAACTCCTGAATTTTAATCCGCAGAACCCTAGTGGGCACTATAGATCCTCGGCAGAAGACATGGGAGATTCACCCGCAGGATGGAGAGAGATTCACCAAGGATTTTTGTGGGTTTGTTGGTGTCCAATACTGTGAGCAGATTGCCAGTTGCCATTTCTGGTTGAGCCATAGCCGCTATGGAAATAGGACCCGAAGCCCATGACCACTCAAAGTGTCGTAAAACCATCCACAAAAAGATATGCAGTAACCTCAGTAATTACATGTCCAAGAAACAAGCTAAGCCTCAAGTAAAAAAATCAACCGCCAACAAGAGGGACTTCAACTTAATCAAAAGATTTTTTCAGCTTCAAAGCGTAGAGACGTGTCCAATCATTTCGACAGATGGGTTCACACTGCAGATAAACGCTCAGAAATGCAGCGGGATTCCTCAGCAGGAGTCTGTACCCTGTTGATCTTAAGTGCAGGCACCCTTAGAACTCTAGAGGAAAGAATGTGATGAACTCGATGGTATGCTTAGATCATGGCAGATCCACCTAATTACTTCATATTACTTCTACTTCCTCCCGCTGGGTTGGAACATGTTGGAACCATTCAATTTTACACCAAGATGCCGCATCCAATTTTGCATGTTACACGTTACACCTCGTTACACCCCCAAAAAAAAATGCAACCACAGTGGTGGATCTAGCGCTCAAACCTTCGCTGTTTGAGGTTTGGATTTGGCGAATTGCTCCGACTTTGAACTGGGACAGCGCTTGCTGATTTTGGATCGCTGGGACCCTTGGATTGCACCACATTGCCTGAAAAACCTGCCGCCCTTCGCGGTGGTCGTTGTGAAAACCGCTTCATTTGGCAACCAACTGTCTGCCATGGAAAATACTTCGAGGAAACAACATGTTCCCATGCCGGAGATTTTCATAGCCATGTTACATTGTATAGTTATACAAGAAGTTTTTGGCGTTTTTTTTGTTACATAGCAATGGGCAAGGATCCATAGATGACCTAGACATGATAGACATGTCGATTTTCCAGGAGGGTATGCTTCGGAGTGAGATGCGGCGGCGTGATGTGGGACGCAGGTCGCTGCTGGATGGAACTGCGGATGGAACTGAAACAAAACCATGATTTACTGACGGATCAGTAAACCTTGGATGAGTGGTTTTAGCTCAGTATACTTCTGTATGTAGATATGTTCTTTATTGTTCATTGGTATTTCATTGGTATGTGCTCTAAATGGGTAAACAATTATGCACTAACCAGCTAAAGTTGCTGGTTTTGTGCCCATCCAGGCCTGGAATTAAACGGAGACCAGGCAAAGATGTTGGCTTAGACTCTTTGACCGAATGAATATATGAACATGGATATACAAACAACATGTAGAATTTACCTGTCATAAGATTCATAAGTCCTTGGATGGTTTTTTCCAGATTTTTTCCACAGGAAAGCCCAATGTTCATGTGGAAAAGGCCCATGGTTTCCGGTGAAGATTGTTAGATCAGGCCTGGAAGCTGCATTTTTGATGAATGCTTCAACAGTGAGGAGCTGACCACAGGAGCCGCGGGCCCCAACCACCAGCCCTGGGGGCCCTGGCCATTTTCTGGGGAAATCCGAAGTGGATGAGTATTGCAACTTAAACATCTTAAACCCTATCCGGATGAATAGGCTTTCTTGATCTTTCTTGTGCAAATGCATTTTTGGCCAGAAATCGATGGGAACATTTAGATTTAATCACCAGCTATCAAAGATTCGCCACGATGTCTGGGATGCTACCAATGGCTAGTACATTCCCAAAATAATGGTTCATTATCTCCCCAAAACGTTGGTTTTCATATTGAATCATTGCTGTCATTGCATGTCATTGCTCTAATTAATACATAATATAATCGAATTTTGGGGAATGACTTGGGGGCACCTCTATTTTTAGAAAACCGCATTTGGGGCTTTACATGGCTTGGGGATGTTTTTACGCTACTTGGATCTCAAAATATGTCCATCCGAAGCACCAGCAGTGCTCCGGTGGTGGCGCCAACTTTTTTTAAATGTGGAGCATCTCTTCTTTGGGGGTCGATTTGTGTGCTGGAAAAACTGAGAAAAATAGAAAATCGTAACAAACCAAAAAAAAACTAGGTTTCCATCCACTTTTGTGTCTTTCTTGCATTCGGGTCCTGCCAAACTCCATGTTCACAAAAAGAAGTACGGAAAAAAAAATTGTTTGGTTGGTGATTTGGAACATTTTTTCATATATTGTGAATGTCATCATCCCAACTGACGAACTCAGATTTTTCAGAGGGGTCGGTGAAGCACCAACCAGTTGTTCTTTTGGCCAGCAATAAATGCTGGATCTTCTTGGGTCCTTTGGCCACCCGAATCCACCCCGATGGCCGCGAGCCTCGGCCAGGACTGCTGGATTGGCGCTGGCATGAGAAAGGCATCTTGGACTTGGACTACGGCTCCGGAAAGCGGCTGCCTGGGGAGGTCGGGTCTGGCGGTAGTTGTGGTGGTGGTGGAGAAAGTCCCGTATAAGAAGGGGACCGAAGAATGGGGATTTTTTATTTTGAATATTAAATTAGTAACTATTGGCGATAATGGTTAATGTTGGTTAATACTGATAATATTAGTAATAATGGTGGATAATACGGTGAATAATGTGGGATTCACAGATTTACCCGCCATAAACAGTCCTACCATTAGGGGATGGTTGGACCCCATGGAAAGTTATTGGGGATGGTAAAAATTGCATTGGGCTGATCAGAACATCACATTTTTTGGAGATAGTTGGAAGTTGGATCCAAGCTACTTCTATGTTGCATTGGTTTCTGTTCCTCTTTTTATATGGTTTTGGTATTTTGACGGCTTAAAGTGGCGGCTTTCTGATGAGTTAGAAATGCCTATTGACATATTGATGTTATGTTGTCCCGTCATATCGTACTCAAAAGTCATGGCTGCCATGGCTTGGGACACGTTGGGACATGCCTTCGCAAGCCAGGAGGCTCCAATAGCCGATGAGCAGTTTCGCAAGCTTTGTCAGGCCGCCTCCGGCAACCTGAGGAAATCCTGGTGTTTGGCTGGTGAAAAATAGGTTGAGTGTGGTTGAGTAGCCTTTGGTAATTTAACATAGCTATTGAGAATGGCTATTTATAGTGGATTTTACCATTAAAAATGGTGATTTTCCATAGCTATGTTAGTTTACCAGAGGGTAAATCATGTTTAAACCCCAGTTGCAAACTTGGAATCTTGTGGGGGAATACCCCGCTAATCTTGTGTATTTCAGCAGGGAATCAATGCAATATCGAGCATAGTGGCAAAGTCCATTCGCTTCTGTTTCCTTGGTCTACCAACCCGGATGAATCCCCCAAAATAGTGATAAGGTGCTATGAAAATGATGGTACCACTGGTACCACCCTCAATTCAAACAACCCACGGATCATGTTTTTGTCTTTGACAATCCGCTGCAATAAGATACAACAAGAATGGCAGATCGCTACCCCGACACAGCAGGCCTTGTTGTGCTCCCAGCTGTCGCCCGAAGCCAAAGTTGAAGCTTTGCGGCCGGCGTCCTGGACCAAGATGGGTAGAAACTAAGTCCTTTAGTTTTTGTTTGCTATAAATGATCATTATAAATTATCAATGGAAAATAACTATTAACTGAAGCATAATTATTTTGGAAGAAATGGAAAAACTAACTATAAACAGAAGAAGATTAATTTTGGACTACCAAAGGTTGACCATGGATATATGATGAGATAGGATGACATACGCCAATATATGTGCGATGCCCACGCTATGAATTCTTAAACATTGAATGGAAAAGTAGAAGATGGCATATCTCCCGTGAGAGACGTTTGTTTCAAAGCTCCACTTGCTCCAGTTTCGATTCATGGAAAGTCTGGATGGATGAGCGTGAGCGTTGATAAAAGGAAATGGTATGAAATGATGAGCTCGAACTTGCCAACCATCACCAGCCTGATTTTGGACTGTGGGATCCCCGTTTTCAGGGTTTCATGGATCATATTGGCAAATTACCAGTCAAGCATGGAGTGAATAGCCTTTATTTCACACTAGCGTTGCTGGGGGCAACCTCGACCAATCCCCTAGGTTGATTCCCTCCCAACATCAGGCACTGAATTCAGAAACTAAAAAAGAGAACTCCTTTTGGAAGATGTGTTCCTCAACTCCCAACAAAAATGAACAGGATACATCAGTTATATAATATATATATAGTTATATACTTTACTGTAGCTCTCCTGAAGTCCTTGAGAAGGCAATGGAGGAAAGAAACGATCAGCAGCCGCTTGAGGTGTCCCATCACTTCAACTTTTCCGCCTTCCAACTTCGAAGTCTCTGCCTGCAGACGGCCTCTCCTTCCGCGCGCGCGGAGCTCTTCGAGATCTTCCTGCAGAGGTGCCGTGGCGGAAAATGTTGCGGCTGGGATGCCATGAAAATATCGATTTCACCAAGACAGAGAGGTGAAATTCATGGAAGTTCACAGATGGTTGATAAGCAGTTGGTTGTTTCAACAATAGATGGAGGGAATGACGAAGAACAAAAGGGGCATCAATTATTTTGATGGCTTTTGCCAAGATATTTGATGGGGATATATCCAAGTTTCCATCGCTGGTTGGTTGATAACCACCAATCAGATCATATCAACCTAAGCTCGCATGAATAAAGCCAATCGGATGGATTCAGAACATAAGGGTTTTCTTTATTGCTAATGTTGGCTTCCGGACTTCATGATGGAAAGGTCAATTCATGTCAATTCCATAAGCCACACCACTTGGGTTCTTTGCCATCCAAGTTTATCCAAGTTGATAAGGCTCCACATCCCCCGTGGTCAGCGAGTGTCAAAGGATGTGTTGTTTGAAACGTCAGTCTCGATCAGATGAAACTGTTGCAACCAGCCAGCGCGTCAGCTTAAGGTTGAATCTCATGTGTTCACCCATTTTTTGGACACATCTTTGACATATCGTGACATCGCTCGGCGAACTGGTTCCGAACTTGAGGGATGTCCAAAAGATATGGCGCAATTAAGTGTGGTTGTTCAACATGTTGAAACATGAAAGCAGGGCCCCCCCAGGGTGGTGGACATTCAGAACTTGAAGCTGGTTCTGGAGACCTTAGAGCCATCACGTCGCCATCCATTCAGGCAGGGCGAGGTGCTGACGTTGCGGGGCTGGAGGGTTGGAAAAAAAGCCGCCGGACAGCCCTAAATTTGGTCCCAAGGTGCTGGTAAATTCGTGGATGAACCATCTATGTGTCTTGATTTTCCTTCAGTGGCCTTCAATTTGCTTTTGATACTTTGCCCTTCCTTAAAAGATGTTTCAAGCATGTTTCCTGAATGGAATATTGCTGTTTAATGCTGTTTATATTCTTAAGCTTGTGAAAAACCGTAGACGCTGATCTCCTTGTCCCGTTACGGCACGGGTGATGTTGTCCGAGTTCAAGGTCAGATTTTCGTGAAGGCTGCTGCCTGTTGTAGATTGGTTTGTTTGTACCTCGCATGAATTGTATATATAGATCAATCATGATCAATCATGATATTCTATATCTGTTCTATGACATAAGGTTGTGCCGCGGTGCCCTGTTATAAGTTGGGTTAGAACCCATTTGAAATTTGTAACTCTATTTGAACCAACTTACCGAAGTATAGGGCCCTGAACAGATCAGGTTGAACCAGTGCATGACCTTTCCGTACATCCAGCCAGAGGTGCGGCACGCTGTCGTTTAAATATGCTTAGACCCTCCAAGTGCCCAGAATTTATGGAAAAACAGTGAAACATGTGCCAACATATTGAGTATATTATCCTATTTTTATGGGTAATTGGAGGATCTAGATATATTGGATGATGATCCCCATGTCCACTTTGAAATGCGGTGAAACCACCAACTAGATAAGGCCGCTTTGCATCGGAAAGGTAGCAGGTCACCCAGGTCACCCGATCACCTGCCGAAACTCCATTCGAATCCCCACCAGGTCCTCATCCCTTTTGTCGCAAATAATGTCAACCCCGGATTAATAAACCCCAAACGGCTGTTTAATTGAGGGGTACCATTTCAGTATTGGATTATGACTATTGGAGGAGTACCCCCTAATGAATAAACCATGGTTTATTGGGGTTGACATTACAAAAGACGTTTTCATCAGAAAGCAAGGACTATGACTTTGAGTTCAACTTGAAATATGCGGATCATCGTTTGGCATGTTTGGTTGCGGCTGGTCTGCATTGCTGGGCTCGCTGGGCTCGGTGGGCTCGGTGGGTGGACGGCGCTTGGCGTTTCCCGAGTCCCCAGCGAGACGCGAGCTGCGAGGTCTTCAAACTCTGTGAAGCCGAGGGATGGAGCAGCGTGGAGGACCTGCAGGGATGGGCCAACCGGCCAACCGAAATCATCGCAGCAGAGGTATAGAATCAATATATAATATCTATATATATTATTATTTATATATACCTAAGAAATGATTCTAAATACTTATGACATGGTTATGACTACCGAGAATTGTGGTCATTTCATAGGATTCGGATGGATGGATCTAGAGTTGAATTAGATCAGTAACTGGAACCACAACTGGTTGGTGGTTTGGAACATGGCTTTTATTGTCCACAATATATGGGAATAATCATCCCAAGTGACTCATATTTTTTCAAGATGGTCAACCAGATAAGCTTATTTCAAATTGCTAGTGCCCCTTGACTTTGCCATTTTAGGAAAGCAGTTCTCAGGCGCTTGCGGGCCTTTTGCAGGCGTTTCACTTGAAGGTATGTTGTGCAAAGACAAAATAAGTGAGAGCCCAATTTGACCTATCTAGAATCTATACCTTTGCATTCTACAAGATAGATCAAAAACTGGAAAAGTACACAACATGTTCAACTATATAGTTGCGAAGGAGCTTTTTGTTGCTACTTTTTCTACATATCTTTGGGGGGCGCCCCCCGCAGGAGGGTGCCAGCTTTTGCTCGCTGGGCGAAGATGCGGAAAATGATGAAGCGAACTTCTGGCGAAGCTCCAAGGAGGCCATTGGTACTGAGTCATGGTTTCAATATGTTTCAATTGGATTATATGGAGATTGATTTAACCATAATCTATATGGATTTCAACATATGTTAACCAATAAATATGGGAATATGAATGATAAATGAACATTGGTTGATGATTTTTTTGGGGGGGATTCTATTAGCTCATATTAATCGGGGATTAACCAGCCAATTTTAAGGGACGGCACGTGGTTTTGAACACTGCTCAACTGCACTTGGATGGGTCATGGAGTTCCGTAAGTGGTTACTAAAGCCTCTAACCGGGTATAGCTGATGGATGTTCATGGGTTATAAGATGTTATAAGTCACTCAAACTCATCGTAACTGCATGGCCCGTCCAAATAGATGTCCTTCAGCGGGGCAACCCTCCATTCAGTAAGGAGGCGGTAAACAATGGTTTTTACAGAGTAAGCTATAAGGATGTGAAAACAGATGGCCATTATAAATACTTAAATGAAGCTTGTAGATTCTTATTGTAGGGCTTACGCGCTGCAATTTCAAGCTGCTGATTCTTCACCGCTGGTCATATACCCATTCTGGACCCACTAATGTAAAATTGGTCAAAACAGAAATTGGTTTCGAGATTCATTCTTAAAGAAAAAAAACACATGGTAAAATCAGATATGTTATCTGGTTCACTGTAGTTTCTGGGACACTCCCTGGCAGCCCCTCAGGCGAGCTTGGACAACCTGCCTCTGTCTCTTGGCCGAATCAGCGGGTGCCTTTCCGCGCAGAAAAAGGGGGACCTGCGGACCCTGAGACCCTTCATCTGGGGATTGGCCAATACCTATGGAACCGCTTTATTTTGGGATGAACATCCATAAAAATTCATCTATTTTGGTGCGAACGGAAGGGGTTGATGGGTTTTGACTCATAGCCATCTATGTTCGGAGGGCAACATAGGGCTACCCGGTCATAAGTTTGAGGATAGTTAAGATCTTCCCATATCATCCATTGTTGAGTTCGAAAAGAAGCAGAGGAAGATCGACCCTGAGCTTAGCTGAGAGCATCTGAACAGCGGCCCCACTGCTGGCTCTTTTTGTGGCTGAGGCATGGAATCTTTAAAGGAGCACTAGGGGATGGTAGCCGTGTGGGACCGGTCAACTGGGAGATGACTTTCCTATCGGACCTTGTTAGGTGTCGGTTCCCTGTAAGATTTTAGGGGTGCAGAATTTTGTTGCCCTGATTTTGCTTTGTAACTTGTTTGCTATCACCACGTCGCATCCACTAGGAAAGGAGTAACGCATCAATCTCCGGCCTCCAGCTTGCCAATTTGTGGAGGAAAATATCTGGGTTTCCTACATGGAAACCGAAATCTAAAGTGCCGCCGGCAGCTCCTGGAAAGCTTTGGATTTTGGAGCTCCAGCTGCATTTTAATCATGAAGATTGCACCAAGACAAAAAGCTGTTGCTATGCATAGTGAATTTTCAGATGGCTGAAAAAAATGTTGTATTCACTGTTATTGACTTGTTTCTGCGTTCTATATATAGGTAGAAGACAGTGGGGGTCACGCTGGGTCTCGTGGCATACGGTTTTGCAACATGTCTTTTTGGGCAATGAAATCCGATAGGAGGTTCTTGTTCAATGGGCAAGCTAGGGTTTACATGTACATGAACGGTGGCAAGACTAAACCTCCCATATTCTCTGGCAAAATTGGGCTTGAAAAAAGTTGCCATAACATGTGGAGAAATCCATCATTCTCAGCCACACCCAATGTCATACATGGTTGGCTATATATTGATCAATCGTACCACCATTGTTGATCCTTAAATCATCTTAAATTTTCACTACTTTTGATGGTTGAGTTCAGTCCCCATATTGTTTGGTTGCTTAAACCATCTTCTTAAACCTCCCATTTCCAAGGCTGATATCAGTGGATGGAAGAAATGCGGCACCTGCTGGTAGATGGCTTATCCCATTGTAATCCCATTATTTACAATGTTTCGTAGTTACCAATAGTTACCAACTGGTGCAGGATTTCTTCCATCCACAGTACCATATCAAATCATAGTTGATGTAATAATATATATATATACATATCAAAAACATATTATATATATATATAGTTGTTATCATATTATTTGTTTTTTATGTGTATTCAACAAGTTAAACTTACCAATTTATATCGTTGTGATTGTCCGAAAACCCTCCGTGGCCTTGATTTTTTTCCAGGCCGGGTGCTGGAATCACAGAGGACCAGGTCTGTTGGTGCAGCCGCCCCGATGCGCCGCCGGAGATCTTCAAATTGGTGCCGCACGGACAACGGGTGGAACGGGATGCCAAGTGATTGGGTTTCCCATCATGAAACCCAAATATACATATAAAACCAATATATTTTAGTGGATGAACATCATATAAAATATATATTCCCATCATGTTTACAGATGATGTATATATTTTAATGGATGAACATCATATAAAATCATCTATACATCATCTGTAAATGGGGGGATCATGGGAATATAACCAGCCAAATCAATATGATATATGCTTGTTCAATGGAAAACAAAAGTAACTATCACTGGAATATACCTGGATATAATAAGAATTAATGAGATATCAACAGAAAATGTGTGGGAACATTTTTGGGGATACAATGGGACATCAATATGATCTGGATGAATTTGATCATGACCTCACGTCGTGACGTCACTGGAATGATGGTGAATGTATAGTATGGGGGAATCATCTCCAAATGGCCTTGTGATTATATTTATTTTCAGGTGGGTGAATTTTTACAATTCTGCCAGGTACATTGGATCATACCCAATTTGCTCCTGTGGAGTGATTGTTACAGTAATTTAAAATAAACTTCAAGCAAACGAGGTTGCGGTTCAGCGGTTCGCATTAGCGACAGTCATTCATATGGAAGGAGAGAGCTGGCATGTTCACCGATCTCAGAATCAACCCGAACCCGAACCTATCACCCAAAAATGATATACAGATGTACATAGTCATAAATGCCTGGGCTTTGCCCGGCTTTGCCCCGAACCGCACCGACGATGGGCAACGCATCATCATCATCATCATCATCATCATCATCAATTGAATGTAGATTTTAATATTCGCTAGTACCTTTGTTAATCTTCCCAATTTAATGTAAAATTTTATGGGGGTGGGATTTTAATATTCCCTAATATTTTTGTTGATCTTCCCAATTGAATGTAAAATTTCACGGGGGTGGGATTTTAATATTCCCTAATACCTTTGGAATGTAGAGTATAATCGGGGTTGGATTCTAATATTGCCCAATACCTTCGTTGATCTTCCCAATTGAATGTAAAGTTTCAACAACATTTGATTGGGAATGGGAACCCTCTACGCTGCAACGCTGGGGCACAGCCCAGGCGTTGCGCGTATATTTTCATACATATATCATACGTAATCATAATTCATAATTCATAGTAAATCATAAACATACATAATCATAAGTATATGTACTATAGGATCACATAGGTATCAGCTCCATGGCTAAAGTTTCACTTCATCATTGCCATCCGTCATCTTCCGTCACTTCCCTCCCAGGTGCAGTGGCTCATGCTTCACTATCCCGATGTCAACAAGGCGTTTTTTCGCTGCCGCGACATTCGTTGTCATAGGTGGTTCATGTGTATCCGGAAAAAAAGGAGCATGATGAGCATGCAGGACATACTGGTATCAACATGTATCAACAGTTTCAGAGCCCCAAAATAGCAACAAACACCCAAACTGTTTGATCCATGTTGGGTGCTCGATCCTCGTCTTTTTTATTTTTGAATCATATTTTGGAGCTTTCTGAGATCTGGCAGTGAAACATCAGCGATGCGAAACTCGCCTCAGGCTTTTGCACAGATCATCAAGAAGGTCCCAAATGGACTTCAAAGCAGCGGCTTCATGGCGATGGACATCATGGGATGTTTGGGGACCATTGGGGATCAAATTTGGATGGACATCCCATGGTTCCGGCGATTTTAAGCGTTACACTGGGGCATCAGGCTTTTGACCTGTAGCCAGATACATACGTCTCTTATACGTGTAGATATGCATATATATATACATAGAAATTCATGGAGAAACAAGAAAACAAGAAGCAAATTTCTCCAAAATGTGTTTTTCTTTTTTGGTTGTAGGGGGTTAATACACATACATATATATAATTATGTAGATGTGTGTGTCAAGACATGTAGCTATCAATTTTGATGATGTTGTGCCTCCAACTCCTCCCCATGGCCATGGCGAAATTTCAGGTACCAAGTCCTATTTTTGTTGAAGGAGCATTGAGCATCCCCATCCCTACAAACATATGCATATATGATCATATATGCATCTTCTAGATTCAAATTACACAACTGAATGCTGCGAATATGTATATCATGTATTTCCGCGCGTGTGTGAGTACAAACATGCCTGCACATATGCTGCTATGCCTATATATAATATGTATCTATTTGCCTATGTAACATATATAAATGCATAGACATGAACGTAAATGCAAATCTGGTTGTTGGTTTCAAACATTTTTTATTTTCCAGAATATATGGGATAATCCTTCCCATTGACTAATATTTTTCAAGATGGTTAAAACCACCAACCAGATATAAATATGATGTCTATATTGTGTACCTGCTATATGGTGTGTCGAGTGCAACCCAATGCGGGCCCAACCATCCCATTCACCAAGCATGACCGGCATTGGGGATGATTTATGTCGTTGGGCTTACCACATTACCATAAACCATCCCGTTACATCATTGTTCATTATGATCATCCATTATCATTATCCATTATTACTACAAAATCATATAAAATCTATAAATTATGGTTATCCATTATCACTATCCATTGTAATAGCCCCACAATATCTGATGTTCGTATCTCATCTACCATTTCACGACTGTGATCCAGCCACCAGGTTCCATGACTGCCACGGAGTTCGATGAAGCCATGGCTGCCCTGAAGATACAAAGGCGCAGTTTTTTCCCCAGGGGGGTGCGGTTTGTTCATTGGGGGATTGTGCTCCTCAAAATGTGCCACATTTTTTACATGAAATTATAAAAACTATTTTTTTTTACATGAAATCCAAAAAAAAAACTACTGAGAAAATCGAATCCAGCACGCAAGTATCCAGTGTACCGAAAAAGGAATTTGGCGATGGTGAAACTGCACTGCTCACGGCAGTGCTTGTGAAGCACTGCTCCCAGGAGGATGCCCATCCATTCACCCATGACTGCGAATGGTCATAACCATACCACCTATATGATGACTGGGGGATGGTGCGTTTATGACATGGTTAAAAACCCACATCATAAGGATTCCCATTTGGGATTGATGACGCTCGCCTCAAGGCTAGATGAGCATGGTGTGGATGCAGCTTATCGCAGCTTGCCTTGTTGATGTGTCAAAACATGGAAAACACTGTGGAAAATCGAGTTTTCCCAATGGTACATGATCTGAAAATGGTAAGCTTCCCATGTATCATATCATGATAGAGAACGAGAGAGAGAGAGAGAGATATACATAATATATATATAGATAGAGATAGATATAGATAGATTAGATAGATTAGATAGATAGATAGATAGATAGATAGATTAGATTAGATTAGATTAGATTAGATTAGATAGATAGATAGATAGACAGATAGATAGATAGATAGATATATGCATGCGGCATGCGTGTGAAATTTTATGTTGGAGGGAGATGCAGAGCGGCCGTAGGCCCCGCTGCAATGATAAGGCCCAGTGATTAGCCGCTAATCTGAAACGCCCAGTCTCAATTCAGCCGTGTTCAAACCCTGCTATTATGGCTCACAATGAAAAGCGGAACGATTCGGTTGGTTGTACTAATCCAAATTGAGACATAATACATCCAAATGACAATTTAATAGATAATTGCGACCCAACATCCAGAGTTTGTATGAGTTTGTGGGTCCATAGGTTTTCAACACGAAGTTGGAACAGCCACCTTGAGGCTATATCAGCAGCAACGATAGCCTTACACAGGCGCTGGCACCTTCTGTTGCTTTGAGCAATGCTTCGCACGTTCATTTCATGCATGTCAATCACCCATCATATATGCAGACAATTGCATATGCATATTATATATAGATATGAAGTATAATGTACCAACTTTGCTTGGCAATTTGCAAGCTGTTTTTTCCCGTATTACATCCGCTACACTTACCCTTGTTGTATCCACCATCATTACTTGAAGACAGAACTGGATTCATCAGTTACCTTACGGCGCCTTACGGCTTGCTTCAGTTGAGCAAGGGCTTTGTTCAAGGTATCACTTTATTGGTTTGGGTGTGCAGTTTGGGCCTCCTGAATCAGCTAGGGTTGAACACAAAATGTCGTTGAGTGTGCAACATGACTTGTTTGCTATTGGTAGTTTTGGCATTGATTTTTTCATACCCGCTTTTGTTGCTCACAATAAGAAGCATATCCCATGATCGGTAGGTGAATCGAGCAGCTTCCAGCGACCAAAATAAGATGCGCGACAGACTTAACTGTAACCTGGGTAATTTGATCCATCTTTGCCAGTGTTTTTCCAGAAAGACACATATCCTTGGATTGTAAGAATATTGCTGGAAAACGAACCTAGTGATTCATTGACCTCCCATCTCTTCCGTATCTTTTACTGACTATATCCCAATATGAAATGTATGGTGCCATATTTTTATCCGATGTATCCCAATAATCTCCATACTTTGACATATCATTATGTTTCTGCTTTGGATAATAACTACCTGATTATCCACAATCATCCCCATTGTTAAGTATTGTTAACAGGTTATCTCCATTAGATACTTTTGTAAACTCCAGGGCTTCATATAATATCCCAATTATCTCCCCAAAAAAAACCAGAGTCCCAAATCAACATTTCCAGATGACGTTGGCAAACTGCGTTTGGCATTGGCATTGCCTCCAGGCCATGTGGAAGAAGTTAGACCCCTTCGTGGTGACCTTCCGCCTCCATGCGCAGGCATATGGGGGGTCAGGATATTGGGGTTACGGATTGGGAATCGGAGGTCGCAGCTCAGCTGCCAAACACGGTGGCTTTGATGGTGATATGGTGTGATAATTATGTACATGGCTGGATTAATGACTTTCCATATGTTGGGAATGGAATGGACTAATCATCCCAACTGACGAGTTGTCCATCATTTTTCAGGGGTGGGTATACCACCTCACCAACCAGAAAATCATGTTATTCGAAATTCGAAGTGAGAAAAACAGAACTCCATGGCGGATGAGACTCACTGATTGCAGATTTTTGTACTCAAACATGGCCTTCAAACATCAATTGGTGAATCCATAGGCCTTAAGTCCCCGGACGCTGAAAAAAGGGGACATTGGACCGGAAACGCCCTGCTGTTTGACGCGAACATGGTTTCCGGCTAAGATGTTCCCATAAGCCCACGGAAAAAAAATCGTATATTTGGATTATTTGGATGTAAATTCCCATAATATGTCCATAAGTGTCCACATGTTGTTCCATCTTTTCCCCATGCCAAGTGATGTTTCAGTTCAACACCATGGTCAGCTTCACAGGACTTCACTGGCTTCATGCGAAGCATTGCGCCGTGCTTACCGCGGGATGGGACTGCGGAGTGCTCGGCTGATCATCCCACTTTTAGAGTTTAGAGGGTTGATAACCATGGCTATAGCCCAGTTACATATGGGATGTCTTACCAAGTGGGGTGACCCTGCAAGAAGTAATCAGCCCCTTTAGAATAGATAGGTGGATAGATGGAGAGATAGATGGATAGGTAGAGAGACAATATGTATGATTGGGAATGCGTTGTAAATGAAAGCTAATATGCTTATATGGCGTCTAAACATGCAGGGAACAGCCCCAAATTGTTATATTATATATATATATATAATCACCATTTTCAGACACACCCATATGCTCCATGGAGTAGTCATCAATACCAAAAAAACATCCAAATCAGGATCAATATCCCAAACATGCAGCCTATGGGATTGGTACCTGTGACATCCTGTGACCATATCCCAAGTGGAGCATGTGCCCCGTGACATACCGCCTGCTGGTCATCCTTGCCGGACCCCCTGCAGCCCTAGAGTCAAGGCAAAACCTTGCTCAAACTGGGGCTTGGTCCAACAAAAATCCATCACTCGACTCAACCAAAAAGATACGAGTTGAGCACAAGAATCAACTGCTCACGGCACAAAATTTGCAGAACCCATGGGTAGCGAGCATGTTTCATTTTGCATTCCATTTCCAAATCTCGATATTTTGCATTGACTTCTGACGCTGAATGTCGCATACGTCACCTTCAAGTCATGTAAACCCACCATGCTTATCATTTTTTTGGGAAGGCCAAAATCCACTTTGTCTTGGCAGTCCCGCTTTCAGCAGCAGCCCAACGCGACCGTGGCACCAATGCCGGCCCCTACGAAGCAACTGAATCTCCTCTGCGTCGATGCCGACGGCGCCACCCAAACGTTCCGACTTCCAGTGGCATTGGCCACCGGTGAAGAGGTTTCTGGTCGCATTTTGCTGATTTTGGCTGTGGTGGACCATGCAATTGGTGATAGCCGGTTAGAGCCGAAAAAACGGGTCCTGTTAGATCCTGTTATCGACTACAGTAATTGGTAATTATAGAGTTGAGTTGTAAGCCACTTACTAACCAGCCCACAAACTCCATGGCCCATCTAAATGGTTTTTGCTTTCTGAATATATGTGTTACCTCAACTTCTCCTGTGACTGTGGAAGTCGTCTAATTTGACAACCTTTGTCGGGCGGTGTTATTTTTTCCATTGGTTGGTTGGTGAAACCCACATTGCAGTGAACCCAGAAAATCTCCAACTTGGTCGACCTCTTAAGGGTGCGAGCAACTGGAAATCCGGTCGATACACCCGCCCCATTGTGGTAAACCCAATGCTGAACCATTCCCCCCATTGGAGTTTGTTATGGGCATATCATGGCATATCCCTATTTAGGATGATGATCATGGATGATGTAAAAATTACATTCAAATGGTTGGTTAATGGAATGCTTCATGGCATTAGGTCTACCAGTTTACCACATTAATTGATTCATTGGGGTAGCAGTGGTAGCACCCCAAAAGTATGCATTCCTTGGTCCACATTGCGCCATGCAGCTAGCTGGTGATTGATGGTGGCTTTTCTAACAGATTCTAACCCATGAACGATACAAAGTTGTTGCCCCATATTCGGCCCATTGCATAGCCCCAGTCATATCCCCATTGTAACAATCTCCTTTGGTTGATGGTTGAAGATGGAAGGAAAAACATGTCTCATGGTTCACTGGCTTTCACTAGCTCCATGGCCCATCCAATGCTGACAGCACAAACTTAGGTCCTCTTACAGTTGCAGAGCCGCCGTGAGTCTTGCAGCAAGGCGGTGACAATCCCAACCGGGTAAGCATGAAAGCTTGATAAACAATTGGTAAACCGTGCTTGGGAAAGTCTCTAAAGTTGGTAAGCTGCTGTTTTTTCTACGATACATGGCGTATACTGTACTTGGGCAAATAGTCATGACCTAAAGGATTTAGGGCAAATTTGGGGAAGCGGATTTATAGAGCGATCTAAAACGACCTGACCAAAAGACACAATGAATATTGCAGAAGTCATCACCTTGATAGCCTGAAAAAAAGAATGGAGCAGTGTTCAAGTGTCCTGTTGGTTGACAATTATAGGGGATTATACTGTGAAGTATACTGAGGATTATCATGATCATTTGAGATTGACAAGCTCTTATTTATCGAAGATAATGGTATCATTGACAGCTGTGGAGGTGATATCGCAAGTGGTTCGCAAGTGAGAACAATTCAACAGTCATCAGCACGGATGGATAGATGATGATAGATGGAGATATTCAGAGAAAGAGCGAGAGAGAGAGAGAGAGAGAGAAACATAAAAACAAAAATAAGAAAGAAAGAGATATAGATAGATAGATATAGGGAAATGAAATAGCCCGGACTGACATTTGCCAAACCTAAATAGCTGAATGAGCCCAACGTTCATCTAGGGAGCTACTGCATGGCAGGTGTGGAGCCTCGTCGGTGTCTGGTGGAAGTGGACAACGAGAAATTTGGCTTGACCGACCTCTACCACCAGGGCATGGACGAGAAGAAGCACTGCGTGGTGGCCGTGGAGATCAAGACCTATGGCCTATGGCTGGGAGACAGACAAGACCTACTGGGAGGCCATGGAGATCGAGACCTATGGCATGGACTGGGGGGAGCACTACTACCACATGGTGGTGGAGACCAAGACCTATGAGGCGGAGCCTTGTCAAAACCTACGGCTGGGAAACGGACAAGACCTATGGGGAGGCTATCGACTCGGCGGAGCACTACTGCCACATGGCGGTGGAGACGGCGACCTAGGACCCTTGTGGTCAAAACCCTACGGCTGGGAAACGGACAAGACCCTATCGGTCGAGATCAAGACCTAAGGCACGGACCGTGTGGGGCACTACTACCACATGGCGGTGGAGAGCAGCAAGACCTTTGAGGCGGAGCCTTGTCAAAACCTACGACTGGGAAACGGACAAGGCCCTATCGAGATCAAGGCCTAAGGCACGGACTGTGTGGGGCACTACTACCACATGGCTGTGGAGACCAAGACCTATGAAGCGGCGCTTTCTCATCAAAGCCTGCGGCTGGTAAATGGGCAAGACCCACGGAGAGGCTATCGAGATCAAGGCTTAAGGCATGGACTGTGCGCGGCACTACTACCACATGGCAGTGGAGACCATTACTGCCGGAGGAGGTGGACCGGGCAAACAGGACAAGATTTGATACGGAACATGGAGATCACGATCTATGGCACGGACTGGGTGGAGCACTACTACTACCACACAGCGGAGGAGACCAAGACCTACTGCTAGAAGGTGGATCTTAGTGACCACGACCTACGGCTGGAGATGGACAAACCACACGGGGAGCCCATGGGGATCAAGACTTGTGGTGTGGACATGGCGGAGCACCACTACCACCAAACAGCGGTGCAGACCACGCCTACTTCCAGAAGGTGGACCTTTGTCATCAAGACCTACGGCCGGGAGACGGACAAGACATATGGGAAGGCGATGGAGATCAAGACCTATGGCATGGGCTTGATGGAGCACTAGTACTACCACATGGTGGTGGAGACCTATGAGGTGGAGCCTTGTGATCCAGACCAGACCGGGACCATGGAGATCAAGACTTAAGGCATGGACTTGCTTGGTGGAGCACTACTACCAAATGGCGGCTGACAGACACGCACCTACTGCCCGCAGTGACCAAGACCTACGGCTGGCAAACGGACAAGTTCTACACGGAGGCCATGCAGATCATGACCTATATGGGCTTGGCGGAGCACAAATGGAGGTGAAGATCAAGGACGGTGAGCTATAGTGATCAAAATGTACGGCTGGAAAGGGACAAGATCTAATTACGGGAAGGGCATGGAGATCAAGATCTGTGGCATGGGCTTGGTGAAGCGCTACTACCTATGAGGTGGGCCTTGTCAAAACCTACTGCTAGACAAGACCTATAGGAAGGCTATCGAGATCGAGACCTATGGCCCTGGCGGAGCACTACTACCATGGCAGCTGAAACCAAGACCTATGGCTTTTAGGTGAAAATGTTCTTCTGACACCAGCAAACAAGCTGCTGGAGCGGGAAGTTGCGCCCAATCGATTCTGGCCCGAGCAGGTGCAGAGGGAGTTCAGGATGGTGGGACAGCCAATGTCCCCCGCGGAGGCGGCTGAGGACCGAGGAGGCGACAGGAAGCTGGGATGTGGCAAGAGGGAGTGTCTCATCTTCAAAGCTATTTCCTGGATGGAGGAGAAAGTCTATCAAAGACCAGGACACGGTGAAGATGAATCGGGCTTGACCGACCTCTTCCACTAGATCATGGACGACAAGGAGCCCTACATGGTGTGCGACAGGGAGACGATGCTCATTGCCTCCTGGACAGATTCCACAAAAGACAAGGACAAGGTTGACAAGACGGTGAACAAGGTCATTATGCCAGCCGAGCGCAAGTTTCGGGCACATGGCGTGGCGACGGAAGTCTAGAAGACGTGTTCCAACGTTCTCAAACAGATGGACATCACCGACACAGGTCACGTTGGGTGTGGACAAGTGGCTACCACCAAGATTGCTCATTGTCTTTCATGGCCTTTACATATTCAAGTCGCAGTTGTTTGAAGGAAAAGAAAATCTACGGCCCCTGCGTGTGTCTGGAAATGATGTATACTGTGTACCCATGTGCGCCCCCAAATATTCATTTCAATGTGGCCAATGGTGATTACTGTAATCAATGGGCTCAGGACCCCTCTATTTCATTATAATTACCCATGGTTGGTTGGAAGGCCAAAACGGCGCGTTGAAGATGGAAATGAGATGTTCTATAGTGACCAACGTTGTCTTGCAGCACTTTAGTGACATGAAAATGCTGGGCCGTGAAAGATCGCAAAAGTAAAATTGCTTCGCAAAAGGTGGCGAAAGCTAATTTTTGGTGTTTCTTCATGACATGCCGTCCTTTTTGTGCCAATATATCTCTGAATGGTTGGAACAAAAGGAAGCATTCGTTGGTGATTGTAAGTTACCACGTTACAAAAAGTTGGCAGGTTTGAGCACCCGAATTGTCGTGAAGATCCGCGAAAGGGCCGCGAAGGATTCAATGGGCCAAGTCCACCAGTCCTCTGCCAAGTCTCCATGCTTGTGGCCACATTTTTTTGGTGAAAACCCAGCACTATTCCACTCGTGTTCCTATGTTTTTCCTTTTCCTTTTCTCGTATTCTTCTTTTCTTTTCTTCTTTTCCATTCCAGTTCCTTTCCTCTTCCTCTCTCTTCTTTTTCTTCTCCTCAGGTGGGCGGACGAGGTGTGTGAAGAGACGGTGAGCAAAGACATTGCCAATGCCAGACATATGTATATATATATATAGTCCTTCTCGTGTGACTACAAGCTTGCCCCTCGTCTCACCGCGAAAGGTCTGCGAACGAGGTTGTAGCATGGGTGTCGCGGATGCCATCGTGGCCGCGAAAGCAAAACGAAAGGATTCGCGAAAGACCCTTGTGAGCGCAAAGAGTTAGGATAGTGTTTTTTTCATGCGCTTTTTCAAGGCTCAATTGGCCACAAATTAAAGTCGGCTAGGTATATTCCATTTTATATTTCCAATAAATCCATGTGTTCTCATGGTATCCCTTGTAACAAATCCCAAGAGTTTCCCATGATACACTTTAGTAAACCTTAGTTATATCATCATCTCCATTCCCAGTGGGGTTGCGTCCCCATGGTTATCTAATTTATTCCTTTCACTCCTCGCTGTTGATGGCAAAATCCTCCGCCAGCTGCCCTTGTTCCGTCGGCCCAGCCACATCTCCAGGCCATGGATCGAGGTCGCCTGCAACATTTGCGCATCAAAGGCGGCGCTTTCATCGACCTGAAGGCTCCGCACCAGTGGCGGTGTTGGGGTGTGGTGGAAGTTGGTCCAAGAAAACAAGGGACTGTTACCAGTAGTACCGCACAAGGCGGTGGCGGAAGTTTCAAAAATAGGAAACCTATAGGAGAGCTTGGTTGTTGTGAATCAGAGATGGCAGAGCGAAGCCACTGATGGACTGAAAGGTGCTTG
>Ga0126342_10004732_pt1 | contig 23415 bp, 13 predicted proteins | sample Cyp1metagenome_FD_92528 | JGI IMG/M metagenome (GOLD analysis project Ga0126342, IMG submission 92528) | Coral microbial communities from Lord Howe Island, Old Settlement Bay, Australia - Cyphastrea 1 metagenome | ecosystem: Host-associated > Invertebrates > Cnidaria > Coral ...
ACTAAAGTACTAAAGGATTAAATATGTTTAAATCCTGGCTTTGGGGTTGAACGCCCAGAGTAGCTATGAGTCGTTGTTCTTACCACGTGACGCTCCGTGCTAAGGCAAGTTAAAAGGAGTACCAGGGGATCGCGATTTGTTCAATGCTTCTCTGGGTATTTGCGGACGATGTGCCGCGTGGGACATGCTCATGTAGGAGATGAGCCGGGCCGCTGCCTCGAAACCGACTCCAAGACTATGATTTTTTTCATCCAAGCTTCGGGGTTGAAGACAGATCCAAAAAAGGCAAAGCTGAAGTTGAATGAAATTTGTTTAGCAAGATATCAATTTTGTATAATTTACTATAATTTACTAATGACTTTAGGGGGGTGATTAGTAGCTAACAGAAATAGTCATCACCAGAAATTGTGCCGGTGGAAAGCGGATCTTTCTAGGTAGAGCCATGTAGAGCCCATACTACCCAAGAGCCCGTGCGATACTCAAGCTTATTGGTCACATGGTATGTTTTATCCTTTGACCATCGACCTCAATGGAAAATTTGGTAAGCATAGTTCTCCAAGACTACCCTGACAGGCTTCTATAGTAATGTAGTTATTTATACCCATATTAGCTCACCATGGTGCTGGTATATTTACCGCACCATGACTGGGTGATTTTCTTCGGGCATCGGATTCCCAAGGACCCGGCCATGTCTGCACATGCTTTCGGCGGTTTAACCGAAGAGTTGGGGGATGGAATCATATGTTGTATATTATATAAATATACAATTATACATATGTATATATATACACATATGCATCTATTTGAAGCCAGATCGCAAAAGCTCCCATTTGCAGATGATTTTTGCACTGAAACATGTTCTGAAACCTTCCCATAAATGGAACATTCCCTATAAAGTACGGCAATTGAAAATAGACATAAATACAGAAAAAAAACACCCCAATGTTAGTAAAGCACTAGGTCTACCATCCCAAAAAAATAGATACTATTTTTGTGTGTGGTACAAATCAAAATATGGATGGTTTCTGGCATTGCTTTACTAACATTATATTTGTATTGCCCGTTTCAACAGATCTCGACGTTGAACTCCGCCTTAACAACCCCCTTGCATTTGTCCACCACGTCAACGACACCTCAGCGTGCGGACGTGAGTCTGCACGGTTAATGGAGAAACTGTAGCCCCACATGACAACCAGTGGGTGAGGTCTATTCTGCATTTGGATTAGCAACAAAAAGTGAATGTGTTTCACTGATTCCAAACGACTGGTTCCAAGTGATGTGGGCTACTGTCACTTTGAGGGTTACGATCCCCAACGTTAGTGACGTGTCCGAGCCATTGACACTTTTGGCCGCATAGATTGGTTAGAATTTTCAACGTGTTCCCCCAACTACTGTAGGCCAAATTGTGAGAAGTATGCCATCTGCCATGCATATATATATATAACAATATCACATATGTCATACTAAATACATACATGAATATGTATTATGTTTGCTTTTGATTAGAGATGAATGTGACAGGCTACATGTTTTCCTTGACTCAAATGTGAAGTCGGGTGCTCGAGTCCAATCCCGTTTGTTTGGATTTCCCTATTTCTTGTACCTTCCAGAATGAATAGAGTTAGATACAGTAGCACATAGTCGCACCCTTCACTACATGACGACTGTGCTGAAACTATGCTGAGATGTTTGATGGATTTCGGATTTCTGATGCCGATTCAGGAAGCAAGCTTCAGTCGTAAAGACATATATGTTGGATCATGGAGTTACTTTTGAAATGGGATCCGGCCTGAACATACACCTGAACCAGGATTTAGATACTTGGTTGTTCGGAAGATTTGCAGGAGCCGCTCTTGATGACAGATCGAACGAATATCATTTGAATATCAAGGAAATGCTGTCAATGCTCGATTTGTAATTACACATATGGATGTCCTTAGTTTTCATCCTTCCGGCATCTGTACAGCTTGGAGGCTTTTTGATGGCAATGAGGCCATTGGCTACCAAAATTTGAGCAGACTTTGCCGAAAATCCAGGTAAGGTTTGATCTTATTCAGAATAACTTATTCAACAAATATAGATACATAAATATGTATATGATACACCTAATGACTTTCTTTGGGCTTGCATTTTTTTTGTGAAATTTACCGGGAAAAGGGTGGATTTAGCAGCCTGCTTTTGGTTGGCGGATATCCTGTAGATTCCTTAATCCAACTCCGGGAACGAAGGTCAATTGGGACCTGGAAGTGTATTTCCCATAGGAGAGTACAATCGACCTGGCTGAAATCTGCAAACTAAGCCATTGCTGGCATACAATTGTGCATTATATATATTATATTACATTATATCTATATATTATGTATATACATATATTTACTAATACAGATTGTATATACAGCACATGAAATGACAAGTATGTAGACTGAATGGACCAGGAAATGTCCGACTGTCGCGGTTGTGCTACCTATCCCTGAGGCCCAACGCTCTTGAGTCCACGGGTGCCAATGGTTGGAGGACACAGGAACACGTCGGACAGGGACGGACTCCAGCGACGAAAACACATGGTTTTCAATAGATATAGTAACCCCCAAAAGATTAGGTTTTATCTAATGGAACATGAGTTTTGTGAGGGTTACTAGATCAAATCACATCTAATCAAAGTTTTGTAACTATTTCCCCAACCTGCCAGGTGAGGGTCTCTAGTTTTGATTAGAGTTGCTTTCTCCTCCTTGTCCTTGTCCTTCTCCTCAACCGCGACCGCGAGCGCCAGATCTCAGTGGGCACTGCCAGATAAGAATGCCAGAATAGAATGTTAGATAGAATGGCAGAATAGATGCCAGATAGAATGCCAGAAAGAATGTCAGAGTATATGCTAGAAAAATGTCAGATAGAATGTCAGAATATGTATACATAATAAATATATATAAATATAAATATATATGTAATATATATATATACCCAATATTTACTATGTCAGAATAATGTGGCAGGGTGGGGATCACTCGAAGAAAGTAATTGAGTACGATCAATGACTTTTCTGCATCTTGTTTGGAGTTATTAAATGTTATTAACTATAAACTTGGCAACTCGGGTGGAATTGGCTTGACTGATGCAGAGCTTCAGAATTTTGAACTTCAGACGTGGCAACGAAGATGGAAGCGGTGCAAGCAAAGTACATACCCTGTAGCCAAAATTGTGTATTTCAACATCCCAACAAAATCTTCTCTGCTCATTCTAGAGAGATTCATCCGAGTACCAGGGTGCAAACAACCCCTATTGCTCAAACATGTTTAGTTTCCGCACCAAAACTGAGGTACTGATCCACAATTCATTCGATCAGTGCTTTTCAATTGGTTTGAAACATGTTGAGCCGTTGAAACTAGCAATCAGGTAGATTTTTTGTAAGATTTGGCTGGTCTAATTTTGAAAAATGACCAGCCGCCCCACGTTTGGCCGCCATCCCGCTGGATAATCCTTGAAGTTCCTTAAAGATGTATTTTCTCATTGAGCCCCCATTTCAATCTATCCACATGGGAAAAACTCCCAACGTTTTCTGAGGTGCAGCCTGCTGCTGCAAAGGCTGCAGGCGCCCCCATGTCGTGGCCATTATGGTGAGAGTTATGATCAACCACTATTTCTGGTTGGTGGTTTGAAATTTGTATCTCTGCAGGTTATGGCCAGTTTATGGCGATATAAGAGAAGTGAGAATATATTGGTAAGAATATACGTGGGAATATAATGTATGATATCACCCATTTTTTGGGAGGTTGTGATACAGTGGTTCAAACCAGCTGAGGACTGAACCAGCCAAACAGGTGTGCATAGAACCAACCCGTCTCTGGTTATATAAGAGGGATAGAAATAACATGTTTGTACGCTGGTGATATAATTGCGATATAATGGTGATACCATCGGGTGATATGATGGTGATATATATATATATATAATGGGATATGAAAATGAGATTCATTTTTATCGGATGTACAATTTTCATGGGGATGATTTTAAGGGTTTCTAGCCATTTTGTTTGCAGAAAATGAGATTTTTTATTGGGATATCATTGGATGCACCATCCATTTGATGACTCGGTTTGTCGTTCATCAAGGATTTACCCAGGCACTAACCGGGCATCGCCGTTTCGCCCATCACCAAATTTGGTTTGAGGTTTCGATGGGTTTCGGAATTATTGCGGGTATACGGTATATAGGATATATAGGTGTTTTGCCTTTACGGTTTTTCCCCAGGTGTTCTCGTGAAATTCAGGGCTTAGGGCTTTGGGATTTAGGTTTTAACGGCTTTAGGGCTCAACTGCTTCGGAATTTAGGCTTTACTAAACACAAGGCTATCCATGTACTTTTTTTCATACACCCAAAATGGGTCCAAATGGGGGTTGGTTGCTGAATTTGGATGAATTTGAGTAAACACCTGCAATAATTCCCAGCCATCCTCTCAGATTTGTAGTATGTTTAGGGGGATAACGGTACTTTATATACATAATCATTAGAAGTTAAACTTTCAGGGCAGTGGGAACCACCCAGGTGTGTATTGATTAGCACGGCCAGAGATATTGAGGTGGTTTTGTCCTCGTTCACCAAGGTTAGCCCATGCTTAGGGAACGTTAGTTTTCACCTATTCCTGGATCGTCCAAAAAATGATGAACATCGGTCCAGCTTTTTGGATTCCGGCCAAGGAGACGCGGCAAATGCTGTTGAGAACTACTTGGATCATCCCACTATTCGCCCCCATTTCGTGGATTATTCTATTTGCAATGTTCCATGTATACATGGGTGAACTAAGCCCAGTTCCATCCTGTTACTAAAGACGAGCACGAGTCGTGGGATGATCCGAACACTGTAAAAACAGCACTCAAAACTTGATCCATGTTCATGTGCCTTCCCTGATGGATGCTCATGCAAGAAGGTCGAAGCATTCCAGTCCGACAAGTTCCTCGTGGGCGATGATTGTGCGGCCTGGGGAATGGGGATATTGATGATCTTGATGATCATGATGATCATGATGATCATGAGGTCCAGGTTGAAGTGTTGGAGTGTTGAGGAGGGTGAACCTTCAACCCGGACATGTCCCTTGCCATTAATTATATTAATTGGCTGATGAATCGATTGACTAACATCTATTTAAATCTATTTAAATCTATAAAAAACAACCAATCTTGAGATGTCTTGAGTATATTATACGAGGCCGACCATCAAAAAACCCTTCTTTTCTTCCCAGCCAGAAACCGCCACAGTTTCCACCGGTTCATTCCGTTGTTGGAGCTTTTGCTGAGATCCCCAGCCGGTTGATATACCCTTTGTTGTTCTTCCTCTACTCACTATGTTTGGGTGAAATTTCTCATAATTCAACATGTTGGCCATGTCAAATCAATTTGTTTGTCCCGATCTTCTTTGATTAGTTTCCCATGTTTGATAGATGAAATTCATTGATTTTATTCCTGGCGTAATCCCGAATTCGCATCTAAATTATGTGAATGCAGTGTGCCATGCAGAGTGCCAGGAAGGGTGCCATGAAAGAAAAGATGGAAAAGAAAGAAAAGAAAGAGCAGGAAGAAAAGATAGAAAAAAGAGAAAGGAGAAGAAGGAAAAGAAACAAATAAAGGACAAAAGGTGGAAAAGGAATATTAGGGAGACAGCCAAAACAACCCCAGCTCGGTGCCAGGCATGGCTGAGGAAACATTAGCATTTCCAGCTGCAACCAGAAGCACCTCCAGCACGAGCACAGCCACCACAAGCACCTGTTGCCCTGGCCCCAAGGAGGTGGACATGAAAGATCACAGGGCCAGAAAAGAAATTGCGAGAAACGTGATGCAATTCCAGTACCTAGTAGGATATGGGCCAGGAACAGGAGGTTTTTTTTAGTTTCCTACACCAATCCAGAAACAGCATCCAGGGCATTGTGGGCTTGGGCTGGGGTGGAAGGACCAGGAACAAGGGGACATCCTTTTAGTTTTCTATTAACAGCATGCAGGGCATTGTGGGTTTTGGCTGTGGTGGAATGGTCAGCGAGGAGCTGAAAAAGAAAAAAAAAAAAAGCTCCCCTTCCACAAGCACCGCCACTGCCAGAACAAGCAGAGGCAAAAGGGCACAATCTTTACAAGAAGCTTTTTGGCCCAGGGGAGAAGGTAGAACCAGTCCCACTCGTACCAAAGCAAGGAGATGGCAGCACGGGCTTTATACATGTGGGCCAAGCCACAAAGAGCCCTCACCATGCAAGGTTTCCTTCTCAAGCAAACAGACCCTGAGGCTGAGGAGGACAAGTTCATTTTCAGGTGAAGCAAATGAGGCATGTGTATGCCGAATGGCTGCAAAAGCAGCTGACGCCTGACCCCCTCCAGCGGATCAAGGAAAGTGCTGCAAGCAGTGCGGTCACAGCAAGTAGCCTGTGAATACATGAGGGGGGCGGTGAAGATGTTTTTCTGCCCCTTCACCACGCCCATTGGGTGCCAGCTTGGGCCCCAACTTTTCATGGGTGTATTGGAGTAGGCCCTGGCTGCCAAGGAAGCCTATGAAGGGTTTGCCCAGCCTTACACAGATGTGGCCAGCCACGGGCGGCACCTAGACACCACCACCGTTGGTTGTCTTCAGGGATTTGATGGCCCAGGACCCACCAGAAGAGGAGTAGTAAGAAGTGAGTTGATCAGCCAAGAGGGGCGGCTTTCACCTGGAAACATGATTCTTTCCATCAAATCGAATACACAATATTAAGGGTTGGGGGTATGGAAGTTCACGTCTTGGAAAAGAGATGAAATAAGGTGTGATGGGATGAGATGGCAGTGGAGGAGGTAATGTGGGATGAAATGAACTTAAATGGGATGAGATGTGGTGGCATGGAAGGAGATGGCATGAGAGGTGAGATGAGCGGAGATGGCATGGGTTGAGATGGGGTGGCGTGAGACAGGGTGAAAGCAGCTGCCAGCGTGTTTTTAGACATGCTTTGGTTTTGGAAATTCAAGAGCCATGTAGGACACACAGTTTGAGATATGGTGCAAGCTAGTTGAAGGCTGAAGGATGGGTTTGTTGTATGCTGAAATCATTTGCTGAAATTTGAAAATTGCAAGGATATACAATTCATCATCCAGCAGTAAATCTGTTGCACAACCGGCTTAGTGTGAAATGTGTGTAATTATATATAATTATATACATAGTTCTTTATTTCTTATATTTGTATTAAGTCAGGTATCATGGAAGCAACAAATACATTAAATACATAGAAAATATGTAAGAACAGGTATTATCAGAATTTAGGTGTTCGTGTCGGTCACCATCACTGAGGTTGGCTCCGCGGCGGCTCCGCCCGGCGCCCCGCGACGCATGGCGATGGGACAAGGCGTTTCACATGGGGTTCCCATAGAAGGAGATGGTCATCCACCCATTCCACTGGAACCAAAAAGTGTTCAACATGGAGAATTAAACAGACAAACATGGGGATTGAATGGGATTTATATAGTTGATTTAAGTGACAGCTAAGTTGTGGCACATCATTTGTTTAACCATAGTTTTTATGGGATATAATGAACTACTCCTATGTTGGTGGGTTTACAAATGTTGTTTTCATGAACTGGGGGGCCTCACCTTGTAGGGTTTCATATGCTTTACCATGTTGCGTGATAACCATAACCCCTTTACCATGTTTTGACTATGGCACATATCATGAAAAATGTCTTTCTTCGCTTCCAAAAAAAGATCCTCTGGAGCCCAAGATGAAACAAAAAACCTACCCCTGATAATCAATCCATTCCCCCCACTACATACCCCCCATTAGAGCGATCCCAGGTCATGAATAGAGCCAAAACACTCCACCACCGGGTGTAGACTGGTGTCGATTCTGAGGGGGAACGGATTACAAGGGATTACTTGATACATCCACCATTTGGGGAACCTATAAAGCAATAGGAATGTGTTTTTTCCCCAAACAAAGAGTGTGGCCACACTGAGGGTTCTTACGGTAACTGTTAAGGCCCGGTGTTCAATCGAGGTGGTATCCTTAGCGTTTGGCATTTGTCCTTTAAAAATAGCTTTTCGACTGCGCAGGCTCGCACAAAACGAGAAATCTCGCACAGACATCTTGCCAAGACACTTCTTGTAGGGAGCTTGTACAGAGATCTTGCCAAGAGACCCCTTCTGGAATTTTTGGAGATCTTGTCCGGGAGATCTTGCCAACAGAGCTCTTATAGAGTTCTTGCACGAGATCTTGCCAGAGGACCTCTGATAGAGATCTTGTACAGAGGCCTGGTGAAGAGAGCAGCGATCCTGCTCAGACATCTTTTAAAGCGATCTTCTACAGAGATCTTTCCAGGATACCTCTGATGGAGATCTTGTACAGAGGCATTGCATAGAGATCTGTTGCAGAGATCTTGCCAAGAGGTCTTTTACATAAATCTTCCCAAGAGAATTCTTCTAGAGAGCTTGTACAGAGGTTTCATACAGAGATCTTGTACAGAGACCTTGCCAGGACACCTCTTATGGAGACCTTGGTACAAAGACATTGCATAGAGATCTGATGCAGAGGTCTTGCCAAGAGGTCTCTTACATGAATCTTGCCAAGAGAGCTTTTATAGCGAGCTTGTACAGAGATCTAATAAAGAGATCTTGCCAAGAGATCTCTTATAGAGATCTTGTCCGGGAGGTCTTGCCAACAGAGCTCTTATAGAGATCTTGTACAGAGATCTTGCCAGGAGACCTCTTTTGGAGATCTTGTACGCAGACCTGGTGAAGAGAGCAAAGGTCTTGCTCGGAGATCATTATTACATAGTTTGAACAAAGATCTTGCTTTGAGATCCCTTACACAGATAGATCTTCTGTGGAGATCTCCTATAGACACCTTGTACAGCGCTTTGTTACTGGGTAAACTTAGGTTGTCGCGAGAATTCGTTTTGGGGTTTTATGAGTCTTATGTTATTTTGGACCATTTCGCTTTGGGATACCGTATTTTGGAGGTCTATCTTGTATCATGATTGTTGTTAGCAATTCTCAGATGTGCGTTCATGATTCAATCATTTTTTTATGCTACACCCCAAGAACTGACCCTAAGTTCACTGGATCAGTTTAAGGGAAAAATTTCAGAAATCATTTGAAAGCCATGGTTTCATGTAATTAGGACTTCCCTTAATCCAATCCATTGATACCTTCCAGAATCCTTCGATCACTGGTCGCCAGGCGAATCTTGTGGCCTTCGTTCCTCCAAGAGCCAGGATGTTCGCCCCGCCACTGCCCGCGCCGCCAGCCCCGCGCAGCCACGGCAGGTCTCGCCGCGGCCGGCACCCCGCCGGACCGGGCAGAGCCTCACAGCGCCCGCCAGCAGACCTGCGGCCGTAACCCCCACCCCGCCAGCGCCGGCTGCCCGGGGCGTGCGGGAAAGGAGTTTGGGCAGCAGCCAACGCAATTTGGCGAGACCTCAAACTGCCAGGGCCGCCAGACCTCAGAGTGCTAGGAGAACTCAAACTCCGACGGTAAGACCACAGAGTGTGAGAAGATCTGATGGTGACACGCTGGGTCGAAGCCAATCTCGAGTTTCACCAAGGCACCAGCGGGTTGAGTTGCAGTGAAGGGTTGAGATTGGTGGGTATAGCTATGGTTGGGTTTGTTGCCTGCTGTGCGTTGTTTATGTGAATTAAACTCTTCGCATTCATCCACCTACATAATACACGTGTGGCACGTGTTTACACAGACAGACTTCCAGAAAGCATCGCCCAAAGATCAAATATGCAGCCAAAAGATGCCAAAAGCATACACGGGCCAATAGTGCATGATATGAGCAGGTAATACCAATAGGCGACCATTTTTTCGTTGAAAAAATCTTGGAAATCATCTATCCGTGCAGTCCCATTGATGTACCTAGCTGGGTGGGTTGTCATTTAGAATTTGACAAGTGATAGACAACATGGGTAATAGTGCAAACATGTGATACCATATCAAAAAGACAATCTAAAATTCATGTGTCAATTTCCGTTGTTAACTTTCCATGTTGGTTGTTTGTTTGTTTCACAACGCTTCAAATAGTTTGTTTCCAAATATTTTCATTTTTTTTGGAATCCTACAGTATCTGGCATGATCATCCCATTTCACACTGTTGTAAATAGATATGAATTTAGCTGTATAATATAAGTAGGTTTTAGAGGATAGATTAAAAACAAAGCAACTAGTTTTCTTGGAACTGCAACGATGGTTCAGTACCTCCACTTTTTTGCTGAATGTTTTAGCCATTTCGCGCGCAAAACATTTCGACACGCAACTCTGTTCGTAATCATATATAATGATCCAAGGAAAGCATGGTCATATGTGTGTTACCTCTTTTTTTCCCTCAGGTTTAAAACATGGCACACAATCCACCATGTATCATTTAATCCTTTCCCCCTAATACTAAACGCCCTCCCCTCAATAAACACCTCAGGTAGTTTTTGGGGGAGGTTTAGTAACTTTAGTAATACAGGATGGTGCCCCCCAGTTATAAGTTGGTTTATAAACCCATCTAAATATAGTTATATCTGCCATAAACCATAGGTTTTATGGGCACCACCTTGTAGGGGGAAGGGATTGTGGATGAGTTTCCCAACGACCTCCATCCAGGCCTACAAGGTCCTCGAGCACGACGCTGTCGTCCCGTGGGACCCTTGGGACCTCCAAGAGCGCCAGCCAGTTGATGCGCACTGGTAGCGGGACACCAGGACGGCGTCCCAAAAACGTGGTACGTGTGGGGGTGATGTTGTGGGGGTTGGGTGTGTTTCTGGTTGGTGGTTTGGAACATGAATTTTATTTTCCCAAAAAATTAGGAATAATAATCCCAACTGACTTTCATATTTTTCAAAGGGGTAGGTATACCACCAACGAGGTTTTGTTTTTTGTTCTGTGCCAAGATTTTTCAAGATGGGTTTGAGGTGACTTCAAAGGTTCAAATACGGGTGATTTGAGGATGTTCAAGTTGGATTTCTGGTAGCCAGAAGATTTGGAGTTTACACATGTTTACACCAGTCTTGGCTAATTCTCTGATGGTGTAATATATCAGTGGGGTTAGACATGCGAAAAAAAAAAATGATGCTGTTGATGCGTGAACGTGTGCGGTTAATTAGGTAATGAAATCTTCAGGGGGTACCCCATGGTACCCCCAAATCATCAATTTTAGTAGGATTTTCCATTGTAAACCAACCATTTTGGGGTACCCCCATTTCAGGAAGACTCCAAATTGAGCATGACAAAGATTTCATGAGGTTTCTTATGTGATTAGTTCCTCCAGAGAGTTACGGATTTGTTTTGTCAGAAAAAGCTACGGTTTGGAGTTGTTCAAAGATCATTTCATTGATACAACCAGTGCAAAGCGATGACTGGTGGTTGTTTGACATCCACCCTAGAAACAAACCGAAGTTGATCAGATAATTGGCAAAATGGTTTTCCAAGAATAGAGACGGACAAATGTTATTATGTTAATTATTGGGCTGAAATGTTCTTTATTCTCAGTATCATTTCCCAATGAGTATGACTAACAACACGGTTTTCCAATGCTGTGCGCATAGATGATTTTCCCATGGAAACCTCCATGCAGCACTTGGGGATATCCTTATTTTTTTCTATGTTTGATGACACCGGACAAGTCACGATGATCAATCATGTTAAACCCATTACAATATCATTACAAGCATTACAAGACATCATTTTCACCATTTCTAACCATCATTTCTTACCAACCATGGTTTTTGTGGCCAACGTGGCAAAAATCCGAGCCGTTTCTTTCAGGATCTCCTGCAACAGCCATGGACTTGCCATCGGTGGAGGACATCCACCAGAACGGGAACGGGATAGCACTTATAAGTATGAACGTACTTACAAGATCTTATAAGTATGAAATTGTATGAATGTATATTATATATGTATGAATATTATATATATAATTATATATTTAATTATATATATATATACATTATGAGTATTGTTCATGGTATCGTACTGTATTATATATGTTCTATATTATATTTTGTTCTATGATGCTTTCTATATATGTCATTATATGTAAATTACATATGCATGTACACATACTTAGATACACATATACACATGTACACATATACATACAGATATGCAAACATATAGGCCTACATTCTACTTGCCTGCCTGTCTGCCTGCCCACCGAGCTACCTGCATACATAAACATACATACTGTAATACATACACACCTACATGCATGCATGCAAGCATACATGCATACATACCTAAAGATATACACATATGTATGCTATCCAATGGGTATATCATGAAGATTCATGAAGTGGGTTGGACAGAAGCTTTGCATGTATCACTGATCTAGTCTCTTGCCCATGCCAAAGTGATGGATCTGTGCAGGAATTGAAACGAATGATCGCAGAAACTAAGAAGGAGGTGCTTGGAAGTGCTGCTTGGGGGAGTCTCAGTGTATAGTGTAAGTATCACGTGACTCAAATTTTCAGAAACTACCAGCAATCAGAGACATGTTGGCATGATAAATCCTTTGCGTGCCTTGTGAGCAGCCAGCAGTCACCAGTTTCTCCAGGTGCGCGAAATCCGTGCCGCGGGGCCCTGAGATCACTGTTACGACACCAGAAAACATCCAGGCCTTTGACCCACCAGGTATGTAGCTGGCAGGTTATGATATCCAGATTATAAAATGACACTACCAGATGTTAATATCCAGATTATGATAATTATATCATCCAGATTTATTGAATGATGATACAAAAGTATACAAAAGTATTAGATATATAATTATAACTGATGATGTTCTGATGATGTGCTGATTTGTAATAAAAGTCGGTATGTTCTGATGATGTTCTGAGACTATATATATTATGTTATAAGTTACCCTTGTCCGTATGGCCCTGTTAGTGCTCATGATGCCAATGTTAGTGCAGTGGTATATGCTGCCGCCAAGCTCTGCACGTTAAATGGCCCCCCTGGATAGCCTGGGTGTTTTTATGGCTTTGATTCATTTTAGAGGCCCCTTAGGCCTTGCTGGGGGGTACTTAATGTGGGGGCCTGGAATCACCTGGTTTGTCCTGAAGATAGTTGACAACCAGACGAGCTAAACTCCACTGATGCCACGAAGGTTTATGATGGTATTGTGTCAATTCATCATCGATTGATCATACAAAAAATCACCAATAATATTCCCTCAATCATCATGAATCCTTAGTTATCATCAATCATCATTAATCAATCATCATTATATAATCATCATTCATCATCATTAATCATCATAGGACTCCTAGGTTGAATCATGGTTTTGGGACCCCCAAACGGTGCGAAATCTGGACTCTGACACGGACCTGAAGAGAAGACCCAGAGATCTATCATCCAGGATGGGGATTCCCATGAGAAAACGCACTTCAGTTGGGATTTCGTGCGAATCACATGGACGAAAACATACGAACACAGGGATTTGTATGGATTTGTTTTGGTGGAATCGCAACGGATTTCCATGGATTTTCATGGTGGTTCAAGCGGTTTGTTTCGCCATGGGATATTTCAGAAGCAGATCATTTTACCATAATTGACCGCTCTCGGGCAAGCGGATGGAAACGAGGTGGAATCAAAGACCAAGTGGCAGGTGAATCGAGAGGTGCGATGGGGCCAGAACAACTGAGGCTGCTTTCCAGCAGAATTCCATCGCGTTTGGGGGATAAATTTACAGATTTTTGGGACCGTAACGGGGATGTGGAATAACCAGGAGGAAGGGATTAGAACTGCAGTTGGGTAATAAACCACCTGATGGGTATTCAGTAGATGGTTCTTCTGGGTCACATCCCATGGAATTCCCGCCACAAAATAGCTGGGATTGATGGAAAAACGATGAAAAATTGATGGAAAAAACAATACTAAACCATACTAAACCATCCCCCCAAATCACGATCTCTCGTTGCCAGGAGCGGAAGGACAAGCTGGCGCAGACGATTGCCACCCAAAGTGAGCTTCGCGAATGGCGCTGGAAGCAGGCGCGCTGTGTGTTTCGGTGTTTGAAGTGCCGGATGTTTTTTTGCGACCTCCTCACCATAAAACGATTTCATATGATGTTCAGAATTGGAAATGAGAAAATCTGCAGGAAACCCTTACATATGGCAAGATTGTACATGACATATATCTGATGGTAAAAAGTAAAAACCATGCTTTCTTATAGCCTTAAACCAATCCATTGAATATCATTTAATGATGATTCGTGATGGAAAAGCACCCCAGTTGACGGTCCCTGCTGGAAGTCTGGGAGATGAGATACAGCTGGAAAGCCCGGGGCTTCTGCCAGGGGATCTCCAGTGTGTTTGTTGTGGGATGAAGCAAGTTGACAAAAGCTCCAGGTTGAAAAACGGTGTGATCTGAGGGGTCCACAATTTTTTGAGCTGCTGGAAGAAAGTCATGAACGAAAGGATATTTGTTGAGTAATTATGGCATTATATGGCCCCATTATGGCCTATGGATGCCTATGGCACGAATGATATTTCCACAAGCTTCCACATAGTTCTTATTAATTCTTCCAATTCGGAGGCCAAAAAAACTGTCGGTTTCGTGGTCAGATCTTCCTAGAGCTCTGGCCGTTGGACGACCGCTCGACGAAAACAACTGAGGATGATGTTTGACCTTGCTCAATGGTTGACAACGGCGCGATTTTCGGGTCCCTATCTCTATATATATATATATATCTGGGAGATACACAGTCTTCATAGGGGAGAAGAAGCGTCGGATCCTGCACTCGATTCATCATCCAACCAATCGGAAGGACACGATTCCTCCCCATGCCAGTAGTATTTCCAAGTCCTTCCAAGGAATAGAACCCCCTCACATGTTTGTTTACCGTATCATGCTTGGTTATTTATGTTTTTGTTGAGAAACATGATTGATTAATGATTCATGTAGATAATTTTGGTGAATATAGGTATTCCTTAATATGAACTATACATAAATACACTATAATAAATATATATATAGATAGATAGAAATTTTGTTTATTCGCGAAGAATGGCCGTTCCCGGATAAAGGAATTTTGATTAACAACCATTTTTGTATATATACACGATATATAGTGTTGCCTCCTATTTCTTGCCTTAAAGCTCAGCATCCCTTTTATGCGTCGTTCAGGCTGAAGGAATGAAGGCCTTGGCAGTGCAAAGGGCGCAGGAAGCCAAGGTGAACGATCTCCAGGTCCGATGGTCCGTCTCTCGTTTCTGACCTGGTGAAGATGGTCAGCTTTGTTGTGATGGAATATTTGGATCCGCGTTTAAGTGGAAAATCTTAGGCAGCTTTAGATCTATTTTGAAGAATGATGTAGAAAGTGGTAGCGTAAGTAAGAGAGGAGAACTGCGAAGTGTTGCTGTTTTGCCAAAGGCATACTACTGTAGCATGGATGACTCATGTTTGTGTTTCTACCACTGACAGAAGGTACCATAGGCCGAACACAGTGCCGGGCTGATGAAGAAATCCACCAACACCTTTGAAATCCTTTGGGTTTTTCAAGAATCAAGCCAGATTATAGCAGCTTATGCCAGTTTCATCACTTGATCTTGGTTGACTAACTAAACACCCATCATCTAAAAAGATATATCAACCCACTGAGGTGGGTGGTGGATGGTGGTGGTAATTTTGCCATCATGGCTGTGCAAACCACCAGTGGCGTCACGTCCAGGAGTCCAAAGACTTTTTGAAATTCAAGCGCGAAGCAAAGCTCAGGAGACGCGGGAGGAAGAATAGAGGAGGTCTTGAAAAAGTTGTGTGCTTAGTTTTCTGCAGTGAATCGATTGCTGGTCAGGGAATTTCGCGAATCATGTTCAAACATCTGTGTCGAGGATTTCTGTTTCATTCCTTGGAATGATCAATGATGGGCTGATTGTGTTCAAGTGGGTCCAACCAGGATGTTTTCAAGAATCTTGCCAAAAAGATGGGGATAGGTTGATGATGGTCCATGGTTGGTTTTCAATACACCAGCAAACATCAGACAGTGAGATTGGGATATGACATTCTCATTCTAGAGCTCGTTGTGGCATCATATTTTTTATACGCACAGACCCCGGTGGTTTGCCCGGCAAGATTGAGGATTCCCTGTCGTCGAACAGAAGAGAAACTGCAGAAAATACTGCGTAGACCGCAGTGTTTTCTGCTTTCGGATTCAGAGTTTTCAGGGTTTTAGGGTTTCAGTGTTTTAGGGTTTTAGGGTTCGTCGTCTCGCAAATACCAAAACACTGGCCAACCGCGCAGGTTTGTGAGCATGTCGAAATTGAACATGGTTGAGCTCCGTTCTAACCTTGCGGGCAAACCATAGGGTCTTGCCGTAATTACCCTCTGGTTATTTAACATAGCCATGGAAAATGGTCCATTTATAGATGATTTTCCCATTAAAACCTCCATTTATCAGGGATTTTCCATGGCTATGTTAAATAACCAGATGGTATATGATATGTTGTGTCCGTCTCAAGTTTCAAGGATTCGAACTACCGCAGCGTGAGACCAGTGAAGTGCATGGCCGCTGCGTGGGACACCCCTGTTGGTTGATTCCGTCCAGCTTTATTAACCTATTACCCTTTATATATTGGGGAATATCATCATCCATAAACTTGGAATCCCGTTCTTAACCAAGATAATCGAATAACATGAATCAACGTCGCATACACACTGCTGATGTGCTTCATGTGGTGTAGTTGCAAAGAGGATTCCTCACATGAAGCATTTGTAAAATGTGCGTGTATGCATCATTGGTTTGTTGATCAAATGTGAGTATTGATCAAAATGGTGCGTCGGTAAAAATGAACCATGTGACCATAATATTTGTCCATTCAGTTGGGAATCATCATCCCAAGTGACGAACTCATATTTTTCAGAGGGGTAGGTTGAAACCACCAACCAGTTATTCCTTCGTTATTGTTGTTTTTTCCCCATTGGTCGACAATCATTCACCAGATGTTTGATGAACAAATGAAGGATCCCTGGGGCTCGGCGGTACCCATTCTGTCGCCGTTTCGAATATGAGTTGATTCTTATCCAAGAATCCATGAGCAGTTGTGGGGTTTATCATAGTTTAATTTTGGATAATTTAAATAATTTAGGATAATCCATGATGATAAACAATGTCTTCAATATTTGGGATCTTAATCCATGATTTTGGGGATGTTCGTGACATATTTTCCCCAGTAGGAATGGCACCTTTTCCCATCCAGGACCAAAGAGGAAGAGTTGCAGCTGCAAACTGAGGTCAGTGGCAGACTTGGGAGATGATGGGAGGTTAGCTGCGTTAGCTAAGATTGGTGCAAATAACTATTGGTTATCAATAACAATAGTGTATAATAATATCAATAGCTAGGTTGGGGTCTATGTTATAACAATAGTGTATGATATGCAAATAACTTATACTATTTCAAGACTTGGGGACTGCAGATTTTGGTTTAGTTGTGTAGTATTAGCGATCTATCTCTGGGTACCCCAATGCCGACAGCCATATGTACGTGGGCCAGATTTGGTGGTTAGCCCCCGATTCTTTGCAAAACCTTTGAGAGCAGGGTCACTTGAATTCCAGATATTATCTTTATATATATATATGTATACATATATTTATATGGATTGATATATATATATATATAATTATAGAGATAGAATTATATATAATTATATATATTGGTATATGAAATCTATGTATCTTGGTGATGTCGCCCAAATAGTGACATTGACCGCTTTTCTGTTTTTTGTTGAGGCCATCCGATGAAGATATCATCGGATTTCCGAAACGCATAGCTGGCGTAGCCCATCCCAGAATTTTTCGGCACAGGACTTGATACGAACCCGCCACTGGGGCGAAGCCGTTGGCTTTTGGAAGTGCAGTTCCAGTTCTAGATTAAGATATAACCATCATGAACCATACTTACATAGGCTATAGTGCGGCTATAGGCTATAGCTGACTAGGCCCCCCCCAAGTGTCATCATAGTTTTATACCTATTAATAGCTTCAACTGCGCGGTATCCCGAGTTGCCCAGCTCCAGGTCTACCACGACCGCAAGAAGGACAGCTGGTAGCACACCTGGAATCCATGGGGCTTGTTAATGGTTATTACGTGGCATAGAACTAGCACGTTTCCTACGTAACTTGACTTGAAGCATTGGGGAAATCCCAGCCAGGCTGATTGAGACACCTTCTTTCGGGGACTTTCAAAGAAGAGTTACCTTCTGGTAAACAAACATAGCTATTGAAAATGGCCATTTATAGTGGATTTTCCCATTAAAAATGGTGATTTTCCATAATTATGTATACGTTTACCAGAGGGTATGTGGGAAATAGCCCAAAACCATCCTAACTCCGTTGCTCCAAAGATCTCCCACAGCCATTTTTGGGGTAAATCTTCGCCACCTCGGTGCAGGACTCTGCATGGAATGTCGCCAGGGCGCAAGAAGCCGTGGAACAAGAACAGGTCTGGGATCGGACCCCCTTGGTCTGACATTGGCTTCAAAACTGCAGAAACTTAGCAGAAACTACTAAGCATCCAGACTATCCTTGGATAGCTTTAGTCATCCTTTAGTCATCCTTTAGTTCTCTTTCGTTGCAAAAAAGTTTTTGTAAAAAATCCTACGACCATCAACAGCACAATTTTTGTCACTAATCTGGGCTCGGACCGGATCGTCGGATCCATTTTTTTGGTTTTTTCCACTGGAAAATCACCAGGTTATAGCTGGGTAAATCCATGTTGCAATATGTTGCAATATCCACTATTTCTATGGCTGGTTGGTGGTTTCAAACATGAATGTTATATTTTCCATCATATATGGGATGTCATCCGCAACCCATTGACGAACTCATATTTTCAAGATGGTTAAAACCACCAACCAGTATAAATAATCATAATTATTTATATATATATATACAATATGTAAAAGGGCCAAGCGGCCAAGCAACTGATTGCTTGTTTGCCGCTAAGTCTCTAAGATTAGCCATGGAAATGGACTAATGTTTAACGTGCTACAGTGACTGCTGATTTTCATGGCTGGTCATTCTACAAGGTGGCGCTTTTGAGTGATGTGTATTTTGGTTTATAGAGCCATCTAAGGGTAGATAAGGTAGATATATCTACCATACACCCAACACTCAACCAAGTTATAACCAACTTCCAAATGGCGAGGAGAAACACATTTTGTTCATCCAGTTGTGAGAGTTTTGCACCAGTTAACAATGGCTTAAGTTCACCACTTACCAACACGTCACATAGTTTTTTAACATAGTCAAATCATTATTAACTTGTGTCACATCATAGCTAAATCATGCTTAAAGATCATAATAATCATAGTTAGATCATATCAAAACATAGGTAAATCATGTCAAACGAGTCATGTCAAAAAGTCAAGTCAAGTCCCGTTATTTCTATGGCTTGCGCCAGGCCTTAGTGCGTGAGAAGGTGGATCATGTCCAGCACCTGCGGGAGGCCTTTTTATGGGAATCCATGGGATAAATGTTTGGAATTCAGCGGGAAAATTATGGGATAATCAGGGGATAAAATGACGACAAGATTAGTGATGAGAAATGGAACTTCTTTTGTCAACCATTGTTGGATTTACCCAGAATTCGAGGGAGGTGTCACTAAAATATGCTAAATTAGCATAAATAGGTTTGCCATTGTAGGTCGTCCATATGTGTTTTGTGAAAAAACTCTCAATATTTCTCTGTTTACCATTTGTCTTTCGGATGTTTATTGGGAATACAAAATGCAGTAGATATTTTTTCAGGAAAATTTCGATTAACAATATAATTTCAGCACAAGATCCCTAAGTCTTGTCAGGTTTTAGGTATTACAGAATCCCAAAAAGAAATTTGGATCAATTTGGGGTATTTCTGCATGGGATTGGGAAAACTTGAGAAAACTTTTTTTTGATAGGGAGGGCAGAAATTGCGTATCAAGAGAAGACTAAGGGTCGACCATGAAGCCCGGATACCCCATTCATAGATGATTTCCGCGAAAAAAAAACATGTCTATCCATGGATTTTCTATGATTTCATCCACTGCAAAAGTCCAAGGAACTCGGGACTGCCAACTGGTCAGTGGTTTCAGTGTTGCGATGTTGTTGTAACCATGGTGCGTACAATCAACGATTCATAATGGGGACAACAGCTGCAAAATAGTGCCCCAATTGATACAGAAGAATGCCAAAAAGTTACTACAGAATGCAGTGTAGGACCTCGCGGTTGGCATCAGCTCAACAGGAGAAGAAGCAAAGAGTGGAGCAGGAGAAAGTCTCCACAGCGCAGGACCTAAAAACTGGACTGATGGGGAAGAGAAGCGACCACTCGGTAAAGCGGGGCTGGTTCAATGTTGTGATTTTCATATTGTGAGATATTTCATACAAAGCTGAACCGAGACCAAGATATATAGATCCATTAAGGGCTTGTACCCTTCATTAGGAGAGAACTGGATGATTGAGATCTCCTATCTACAAAGCCCTGTGATGCAGTTTCAGCAGGGGGTTCTTCCGCTGCTCACTTTTCACCCTTTGTGGTTCTATCCTCCAACAAGAGGCTCTTACAACCACAACGAGGTAGTTTCATATTTTATCACGATGTTCCACATTTGGTTCCCCAGTTTGAAGGGCTTCTCACACTATGCTTGGGTGGTTCTTAACTTTATCGTTATTTACGAGGGCTAGGAACTTTAAAGAGGCACCAAGAAAAAACGGCGATAGATACTTCAGAAAAATTCATGGCTGTCTCAGCCTGCTTTTGTTAGAGCCCCGTGCCAGTTCCCATCCCAAAGAGCCGCCCTGGGGCCCTTGATGTGTCCTTTTGGTCCACCATATCACCATCAAAATAGGGAGGTGACCAGCGCCTTATTTGTGCCAGTCGATTGGCTGGTGATTTTTGTCGATTTCACGGGAAGATGCCAGTTGAAGATTTGAAGGGATCAGGGCCACAATCGCCTCACTGCGAACTCACTACATCTAGGAAATGGTTAAAAAATGTTAAAAAATGTACGGGAAACTCTCCCGTACCACGTAGAAATTCGAGAGTCCGGACATATTTGAATTTGAAGGCTATATAAAAATAAAATATAGAATAATACTCGGAAACTTAGATAGGGGAAATGATCTCAGCCCTAATCCTTGATGTTCATGTCATAGGTTGGCAACATGTGTGCAAATATGTGCAAATATGCACTCAATAAATCATAGTTCAGTAGAATTTGAATATAGTCCTATTTATATGAATTTACATATTCCTATGTTTGCCAAAGTTTCAGAGTTTGTCATTCCCCCCTTTATTGGTTGTGTCAAATGCGTGTGTCAGAAAATAGGGTATACGCATTTATATATATATACCCTCTGGAAAATTTACTTGTTGACCATGAAGTTGACCAATTTATAGTGGTTTCACTAGTCTTCCAACCCCGATGACTGCCAGGGTCTATGTTAATATACCAGAGGGATCCAGAGGGTAATATATAATGGCCATGTCAATGGGGATGGTACTAAAAAACATCCGTTGGAATCGGGGGATCCGTTTTCTTCAGAGTCGCCAACGAGCCTTTATCGGATCCCGGTGCTTGCTAAACGTAGCAACCCTACGTTTAGCACGCACCAGGATCCGATTTTCAGTGGGGTGTGTCTAAAATCCCCGTAAGTTTGTTCTCTGTGTAACTTTAAGTCATCATGAATCATGTTTGATGGTCACATCCCCACGACAAAGTCGATTGGATCTCCATGGTGCTGCTGAAAAGACTCCCTGTTGTAGCTGGTTTTTGCTGGTTTGCCATGTTTCTTAGGAAAAATCCCAGTGGTTGAAAAACCACCTGGTTTTTGTCAAGGTGTTTTGTTGGTTATCCGCTAAATCACAATCATTTCATGATGGGTAAGTCCTCTAAATCACCATCATTCATGATGGGTTTTTGTTGCTTGAATCCCCGTAAGTTCAGTGTCTAACTGTTGTTCACGCGTCGACGTCGGAAAGGAACACGCGCTGCAAGAGCACCTGGACGTGGCGCACTTGGCCAGACAGCTGGCCGCCGAGAAGGCGAAGCTGCCGTATTTCCACTGGGGGAATGACTTGAGTCCCAAATGGAGGTTTCCATAAATGGGGATACCCGAAATGGATGGTTTATAAATCCTATTAAAATTGATGATCTGGGGGCACCTCCATTTCAGGAAACCATCAAAATTATCCCGGCAAGAGACCCCAAACATGGCCCAAACAGTGTGTAGGCGGACCTAAAAGCATCAGTGGCTGCAAGCTAGCAGGACCAGAGCGACCCTAGTAGTGAAAAGAAGAGATACCAGGTAAGATTCTGCAAGTTCCCTTTGCGAAGATCTCTGTAGAAGATCGTGCGCAAGATCTCCTTAACAGGTTCTCTGTAGAAGCTGCTGTGCAAGATCCCTGTGTAGGGCTGTACAAAGTGTCTATAGGAGATCTCCACAGGAGATCTTTGTAAGGGATCTCAAAGCAAGATCTCTGTTTAAGCTACTATCTAATTATAAATGATCTCCGAGCAAGACCTTTGCTCTCTTCACCAGGTCTCTGCACGAGATCTCCAAAAGAGGTCTCCTGGCAAAACCCCTGTACAAGATCCCTATAAGAGCTCTGTTGGCAAGATCTCTGTAAGAGACCTCTTGGCATGATCTCTGCACAGATCTCTACCAGAGGTTTCTTGGCGACCTCCTGGACAAGATCTCTATAAGAGATCTCTTGGCAAGATCTCTTTTTGAAATTCCTGCACAAACTCTCTATAAAGGCTCTCTCTTGGTAGGATTTATGTAAGAGACCTCTTGGCAAGATCTCCGCAACAGATCTCTATGCAATGTCTCAGTACAAGGTCTCCATGAGAGGTATCCTGGCAAGATCTCCGTACAAGATCTCTATAAGAGGTCTCTTGTCAGGATCTCTGTAAGGGGCCTCTTGGCAAGATAATTGCAACAGATCTCCATAAGAGGTCTCTTGGCAAGAGCTTTGGACAAGATCTCTAAAAGAGACCTCTTGGCAAGATCTCTGCACAAGATCTCTATGAGAGCTCTGTTGGCAAGATCTCGCTAAGAGACCTCTTGGCAAGATCTCTGTACAGATATCTAGAAGAGGTGTCTTGGCAAGACCTCCTGGACAAGATCTCTATAAGAGATCCTTGGCAAGATCTCTTTGTGAGATCCCTGTGCAAGTTCTCTGTAAAATCTCTCTTGGCAAGATTTATGTAAGAGACCTCTTGGCAAGATCTCTGCAACAGATCTCTATGCAATGTCTCAGTACAAGCTCTCCATAAGAGGTGTCCTGGCAAGATCCCTGTACAAGATCTTTATAAGATGTCTCTTGGCAAGATCTCTGCAACAGATCTCTATGCAATGTCTCCGTACAAGATCTCTTTATGAAACCTCTGTACAAGCTCTCTAGAAGAGTTCTCTTGGCAAGATTTATGTAAGAGACCTCTTGGCAAGATCTCTGCAA
>Ga0126342_10004733_pt1 | contig 23414 bp, 15 predicted proteins | sample Cyp1metagenome_FD_92528 | JGI IMG/M metagenome (GOLD analysis project Ga0126342, IMG submission 92528) | Coral microbial communities from Lord Howe Island, Old Settlement Bay, Australia - Cyphastrea 1 metagenome | ecosystem: Host-associated > Invertebrates > Cnidaria > Coral ...
GAATACTAAACCAATACTAAAACAATTGTTGGATTCCTGTTTTTTTTGGAAATTTTGTTTATGTATTCGTTTTAAATTGTGGTAATTTAAAACCAATACATACAAACAAGTTTTTAACTTTATTTGAGGTAAAAGAGGGGGGGGGGCCCAGGTTTATAAATCAGAGGTAGACATTATGTCTATAAATCTATAATTTATATGTCTATAACACTAGATGTACAACCTTGGATCTAATAAAACACCCAGTTGATCACTTTGGGGGAAGGGATTAGCAGCTGATCTCAGGGTCCTCAAGGCCTTGGCCCTGCGCTTCGCGCGCCTGACGCTCTTCCAGCCAGCGCTCCTCAGAGGATTCCTGGGAAATGGCTGAAACAAAGCAGCGAAAAATGGTAATGGAAACCATGGGATATTCATGGCTTGAAAAAATCACCATGAAACATGGTGATTTCACCAAGAAAAGTGGAGATTGAACCATGGAAGATGGGGATTTAGCCATAATCAATGGGGGGTTGAGTATGAAAAATGGTGATTAACCAACAAAAATTGTGATATTTCATGGGATATGGAGCCATATGGGCGTCATCAAACATGGCTGCAAAATTCCCCACAAATGTGTGGTTTTCCAGCCATGTTTGAGGCTTGAATACTGGAGGGTAATCCCAATTTTTCTAGTTGGAAATTGAACAGATCTTGATCTTTTCAACGAAATGAGCACGAAAAGGGTTGATGAATAGCTATTGAATGTTCTTGATTGAGAATTCAGCCATGAAACTTGGAAATCATCATCTATAAATGTAATAAATGGTGATATTTCATGGGGAAATAAATTGGGAAATGTTTTTTGATGGTTGAACCAGCCATCTGAAAACATCAAAACATGCTCGTCATTGGGGATCATCCCCCCACAGCATGAAACTGCAAAGCAAGTTTGAACCAATCAGAAAGGATTTGTTGTTTCTTTCTCATCAGACATTGGTTTTGAACCAATGACATGAGTGCTTGAATTCTACAAACATGATGGGTCAATCAGCGAAAATTGGGAAACATAATCAGCAAGAATGGTGGCGTGGGGGGGTTTAAACAAGAGACATGGTTGTTTTAGTAACACATGTGGTGGCTTCAAGTAACCAGCATGGGTGTCTTACCAACCAGAATAATGGTTTGACATGTTCTGAGCAACACAAATGAAGTTTTAAGCAACAAAATTTCAAGGGGCTAACCAATAGAACTTGTGTTCTTATGAACACACGCAGTGGTGTCACCAACCAAGCTGGTGAGTTTGACATGCAAACATGTTGGCTGTTTCCCGAGCCCAAGAACCCATGAACCGACGATTTGGGGATGGATAAAAGGGCCATCCTTTTGAATTGGTCATCTAAAAGGGCCTTCTTTACAATAATCTGGGTAAATTATCTTATTTCACTAACCTGAATTAAGGAGATAAAGGCCATTTGGGGATGATTTCCTATATAAAAACCATGATTCCAGTGGAGAACAGTGAGGTTGTTATGGATCAACCCATCAGTCACTGAGCAGCCCGAACCCGCAGGTCTCTCAGCTGCCGATGAGTTTCCTGCGACAGTAAAACTGTGACCCCAAAAAGGAGACAACAAACATGCTGCCGGATGTTAAGTATTACATTATATGTATATATATATATGTATACATATGTATATTCATATCACATATATATATATACATACGCACACACATACTTTCTACAGTGTATAGTTATATGAACATGTGTGTATATATATATATATTGATCTTTGCATGATTTGGGGGTTCCATAGGGGCAACAAAATATCCAGCACTGGGACCATATCCAAACCGAAAGCGATCGGATCTAAGAACTACTTCTTCTTCATCTTAAGAAATTACTCACGAAAGACTTTTATGTATAAATCATACATATATAATCTATAATATATATAATGTATATATATATAATATGCACAGATACATTTTTTCTCAAACATGAGTCCAAATCAACCCCGCAGCATGTAAATCCCTTGCTCAATTAGGCGGCTACCGCCCAGTTTTCAGAGTTTCCGTCCATCCAGAATTTCTTCGGTCAATGATTCTGACATGAGGCAACTGTCCCAGGTTCTTGAGATATGTACACCATGATGCGGTGATTTTTCGAAGTTGCCCGCTGAGATGTGAAAAGCTCATGTTGATGCGGAACCAATCAAGGCTTGATGAGATAAAATGCGATCATAGAATACTGATCATTTCACGCATGAATGGCAACCCTTTTACAGGATAAATATGATGGGTACGAGTATGGCATACAGTATGGATTTCTTTTTTGGATGTCAAAGAATGGGATGCTATATGTTTTGGACAACTATTGGGAAAATAATGATAAACCATGATATAACCATGATAAACCGAGGGTCGGTTTTTTTGCATCCCATTTTTACCTCTCGGATCCGCGCCTCTGTTAATCGAATCTGGGCAGCTTCCACCTCCTTCAATTCCATGGTGAGTTGTTCCTGACACCTGGCGAGCGGTAAAAAACCACTGGGATCGGGGTGCGTTTGTCTCTCTTGGGTTTTTGATGTGTTTCTGATACATGGGTGATGTCAAAGCCAAAATTACCCTCCAGTAAATTGACATAGAACCTGCCAGATAGGGGTTGGAAGATTAGTTTCCACTAAGAATAGGTTATGTTCAGGGTCTATGTTAATTTACCAAAGGGTAAAGGACACAACAACTGACATGTAGAAACAAGATCTTTCAAACCAAGTTGCCAGTTGCTAGGGCGCAATGATAATTCTCAACTTCTCAGGGTAGGGTAGGATCGCATCGCTTTAAGGTGCTCTATCCACGCTGGTTGAATCAACAAGTGTCATCCAAATCTATTCTGAATATCTATTCTGGTAACATACAGCCAATGTCACCCTTTTGCTCGCTGAAATCGGCTGAAATCCCCTTTTCATGATTTCAGAAGGGAATGGTGCTGGGATGTTCTTCATCAAAATTTGTTTGGGACTTCGCATTCTTTGGGTGTGTTGTCTACTAACTTCAGTATTTATGTTCCCGCTCTTTAGTAGACCTATCTCAGCGTTTGGGACTATTTGGTCTTGACCCCCTGCCACATCACCCGGAACCTCATCAAAAACTTGTTGATGGCTTACCCCCACTCCCATGTTTTCCCATCATGACTAAGTAATTCTTGGTCGATTTGAATCGCTATCCAAACATGACTGTGGCTCGAAACGATTTACTACGCACATATTTGAATGGTTTGTTGTATATGTTAAATATCTACATATACAAATATCTATCTATATATATATATATATCATCTAAAAATGACCAGATATGTACTAAAAACTAAATGATGCAACTTAGGTGCAGCTTCCTGGATTTGGACTGTCTCAATACCAAGGGGCTTTCGCCATACCAGCGGTGGAGTTTCCCGCCACGTTTATTAAACCACCTTTGGGCATAACCATAGTGGAATAACCATAGTGGTGTTATGCCCTTTATTATATAACCATAGTGGTTAATAAAGTTAATATAGTAACATAATATAGTAACTATATTAACTATAATAATAACCATAGTTATAGTTAATAACCACTTTGGGCATAACTTATAGATCTTCCCAGTGGTCATATTGTCATATAGTTGATAACCATGGAGTTAATTCCACTTACAGTGGTGATATCCCAACTTCTGGAGGTGATACCCCGCCGTCCCACGCCTGCGTTCCAGTTCCCGAAGCAAGGACTCGTTCCTCTCGTTGCTCTCCAGTAACATCAGCCGCTGATCTGCAGAAACAGAGTCAAAATCATCTGGAAGAACATGTTTATCTACTTCACCGCTATAGTTTGAAGATAAAATATACCTTGCACCATGTCAGTGGTGTTTTTCTACCTAGCCTAAAACAATTCCAAAAAAATCCAACACCGAGTGAACCATAGGCAAATTTCGTTGACTGCGTCCTTCATTAATCTGGTACTCTCCTCTCCAAGTGTATTTGGTTAACTCCAGAAAATTGTGAATTCACTCCCCATATTTGTCAATTGATCTCCGTTTTGTTCTTTAACTTCCCATTCTCTTGCTTAAACGGTTAAAATTGATTCTTGCTTTTCTCAACCTTAAAAGGGCCACATTTTTGTTTGGACATATCACAGATTTGCTGGCTATATACTATCATTGCCAGTCTCAGATTCCCTGCATACAATAATGTTTTGTTAGCTGACTATTATAAATCATATAATGTTTTTCCATGGGAAAAAAACATATGCAAATATAATATTACATTAAGCACGATTGAAGCAGCCATCTGAGGTTTACACTGATAAAAAAAGGTTATTTTATATAATTGGAGGTTTCCTAAAATAGGGGTACGCCCAGTTCTCATCCATTTATAAATCGATGTTCCATGAAATAAACCATCCATTCCAGGAAACCCCCAGTTCGCTGCTAAAAAACAAACCACCAACCCCACCAAACCCAAACGCCTTCACAAGCTGATTGCAACTTGCCTTGTACAGCCTGACGGACCAAAACATGGGAAAAACAATTGGATCATTTGTGTTTGTTCTCAGGTGCATATGTATACATGTATATATATATATTAATATATATATATATATATTAATATAAATATATAAATAATATATAAATATATAAATATATGTGTGTATATATAGATTAAAAATTACAATATACACACATGGAATATGTAGCATTAAATACACACAGAAAGTATGTATATATATATATGTAGAAACAATTATTCTATATATGATTAACTATTCAAAAAACAGTACAGTGGAATACACATATATCATATTTATTCAATAAAGTAAAATTATATACACACAAAAAAACAAATATATATATATATATTACTTTTCTGGTAAAGATATATGCACACATAAAATAGTAGAGTTATATACGCACATATGCTATGTTATATATATATATATGTGACAGTGATATATACACACACATATTAAAAACAAACAAATGCTAAATAAAGTATTTATTTGCACACATATAATATATATATATATATATATTTATTTATTTATTATAGTAGAATTAAATATGTGCAAAAAAAAAATGTAGTGCAAATATACTTATATGTAGTTGAGTTATATACACGCTTATTATTATTATATATATATAAATGTGATAGTAGAATTATATACACACAAAATATATACATATATATAATATTAATATTAATATATATATATATATGCAGTATATATTATATAATAGAGTTCCATACACGTATATATATATATATATATATACATATGTATCTTAATTATAGTTAAGTTATATACACACATAATATATAATATATATATTTATATTATATATATACATAATAATATAAATATGATGGTAGAGAAATCTAGCTTTATCTATACCTGTATGTGGCCAGCGATCATTAATATCAAGATCAAGTGGAGAATCATGGATTAACTGGACGGGAGACCCCAAGCCTGGCTAAAGATGGTGTACGAAGGTCATAGGTAACCCTGAAAACGCGCGTGTGTGTATATATATATAATAACAATAATTGCGAATATTCATATATATATTTGATAGTTGATCAAAATTCCTTGATCCGGGGCCGGGAACGGCCATTCTTCGCGAATAAACAAATTTGTTCGCGAATCTTTCGCGGACTCCATGTTTATCTTTCGCAGAACCCATGTTGGGCAACAACTCCTCTTATGAAGATTCATTCATCACCTGCCAAATCACACAAAGTTTTCACGGGTAGCTTCTTCATAGCCTTGTAAACATGCAGCTAGCATCACGGAATCCCCGTCTCAGGACAGGTTAATTGTTGCTGATTAGGTAATTTGTTCAAGGCTTACTGGGCCACTCCCTTCAACATGCACCTTGACTTTCGCCCACTCATGCTCACTCATTCGCAGAACTTTCGCGGAACTTTCGCGAAAATACCCGTATCCGCGCACCCAAGCCATCAGCAGGGAGCGTATCACAGGTGCTCAAAAAAACATAACCTTAGAAAAGGTTACAGCTAGAAATATTATCCCCTCGGGTCCTCTGGTTATTTGCTACATCGCTATGGAAAATATAGGCAATGTTTACGATTTATAGATGATTTGCCAAACTTATAATAAATATTTGTATTGTCCATAGCTATGTTAGCTTACTAAAAGGTGTGTTTACCAACCTCTGCTTTTAGAAACCAAATACAGTATATAATCTACATGTATCTAATGTTCAGGATTCTCCTTGAGGGAAAATTACGATTGTCCCTGCTACTCGACAATTTGGAGAAACCATTAGTCTATGATTGGCTTTGCCTGCAATGTATCTGAGTGCTGTCAAATTAAAGTGCTGGCAAAAAATACAAGTCCTTCACATTCTTGCTGGATGGTCATCCACTTTAGAGAATGATGCTATGATGGATGTCTTTTGGACAGAGTCTGTTCAAAAGCCATCAATTCCTGCAATGTGGGCCACTCCTTTGAAACTAACTAAGTTGGTGAACATAACTTCAATAACGACTGGACTTTATGGTAGATCTGTATCATATTATATCTATAGCGGTTAGCGTTGATGGTTGTTTTTTTTCCAACTTTGGGATGTGAATGACTTGTGAATGGGACCTGGCCAAGGGCCAAGTCCTGGAACATCGCACCTCTCGAGTCTTCATCTCTCGGTCAAGCTGTTCCTATGACAGAGATCTCGGAGGCGTCATGGCATCGTGGATCACTTTGAAAGTTTCAACCATCAATGGGGATATCATGATGGCTATCATGCTAGGAATTCATAGCGATTTAACTGACTCATTTGGAGCACATAACGCCAACCATATATTTTTTCGGGACTGAATATAGGATATAAAGCCATCTTACGATGATTTGGGGTTGTCTGAAAGCAGGTTATACAAAGGTATACCCCCAAATGAATCCAAATGGAAATTTTCAGCACTGGATTTAGGAGTACCATGGGGTACCCATATTGTAAGACAAACCCAAATGTGGTTGTCAAATGGCAGTGTGTCAAAACCTTGTACCCCTGGTGAACATCAAAATAGCTGGTAAATGGATGTTCATCCCCCTAAAAATGGTATTAATAGGTATTGATCCATACCCAAATCACATGAAGCAGGATCAGACCTTTGAGATCGATTTATGATCAGTGGATGTTTTCTTTGCGTCTGGTGATTCACAAAAAAAAAAAAACATGACCAGCAGATGGAACCAGCAACTCCAGCAATCCAGTGCTGGGTTGATTCCACAGGGAACACGGGCTGGTTGGAAGCCCTGGTTGTGACATGTGTTTGAACCGAGTTACCCTCTGGTAAACTAACATAACTATGGAAAATCACCATTTTCAATGGGAAAATCCACTACAACTGGTGATTTTCGATAGCTATGTTAAATTACCAGAGGGTATCTTAAATCCTCCTGCGACAAATTCAGCATTTGCTGCACAGTGACATACAGTGACGGAACTGAATTCCGAACCCTCCATCATCTCCCGGTTTCGAGTTTCGTCCTGTAGCTGTTTTCTGGCCGTCTCAATCGCTTGCCTCGAATGGCGCTTCCATTGCGGCCCTAGAATCTCTGTGGAACATCAAGCTGAAACAAGGGGAAGCCTTCAGAGACTGAACGCCCGAGACCACGAATACATTGAGAGAATCATAGAAAGAGAACATAAAACATGCTGCTGGTTTGAAACTTGAATCATATTCAGTCATATGTGCAATGGTCAAAAAGTGTTGACTATTGCAAATATGGTCGAATGTTTCAAACGTATTTCAAACACCTTGTCAGTTTTGGAACCCACAACATTTGCCAACAACTTCAATATGTGTCATCCCAACCGTAAGGAAAACATTCTAGCAAAATGACGACACCCCAACATAGAACATATCGGTATTTAAATATGTTTCTACGCAGGTCCTGACATTTATTCAGACATGGATTCCAACAATGACCCTAACGAAAAATAAACTACAATAACAATTTGAAGGTGACATATATATATATATATATAAATAATTATATATATATATATTATATTGTGTTATCATATATATATATAGACATTTGTCTGGCAATTTCATGCAACACTCATTCTGACACTTATTGCCACATTTGCTCCGGCGAATTTCAGGCGAACTATATACCCTGACACATTGTTTAACAAGTTCTGACGTAAATCTGGAGATAGTTATCGCTACTGATTCTGACACAACTTTTGACATGTCATCCGGCAATCTCTGACATATATCTGACAGGTGCCTATACCAATCCCGTGGACAGCTTGTGGCGTGCCAAGAGGAGAAGCTGGCACGAAATTTGGAGACCCTCATCTGACAGGTGTAGAGAGTACACATAATATATATATATATATATAGAAAAATAGCAAAACACATAGAATATAAACTCAGTTGTTTAAATATACTATTCCCCAAAATAAATATAGTCAATATTTGGCAATACGTTTCAATGTTTTGCAAAAAAAAGGCACAGATAGAATATAATATATTGTTCGCCACAATAGATAACCAATGTAAACCATCGGGTGCTCAGTGCTCTACTGAGTTTGTTTTCCAATCATGAATTCAACAGGCGCAAGCTGTTTTGGAACATTTTCGGTGCTGTACACAACGGCTTCGTGGTTTCAAGAGCCTGAAAAATCTGTTGGCAATTGGGAACATAATCCCAAATATGGCTGCAAATAAAATGAAGTAAAGCCACCAACCTGTAGTCCTGTAGGCTAGTTCATTGACTCACATCCCCAATGACATGATCATGTGTTCCTCCTTTTGTCGTGAAAAATCTACTATTTGGATGCTGAAGATGTGTTCCCCCATAGAAATCTCCAAATACGGGTAACAGGTTACTCATTTTTACTGGTTACAACTATAGATCATACATCATATCCCGGGTACACATATGTTATATAACTATATATATATTACACAAGTACAGCTCAAAACTCTTCCCACATACCACAATAAAACAAGCAGCATTTACCCACAAACCAAATGTACTTGCATTTTACATCATGATCATCGTGTGGAAAGTCATAATCCATTCATGTTCCAAACCAGCAACCAGTAGTAAAACAAATAAACATAAATAGACAATCCCAATTCAATGCTGATTCACCGGCCTTGACAGCTCCCCCTGCTCACACACCAGATTCTTCACTTTCGACCTACACCGACAAACCATGCCATGGCACGCTGGACATCCCTGAATTATAGATGATTTCCCCAGCCATGAACCTCCATTTATATCAATCCATATGGGGGTGTCGCCACCTTTGATTATCAGAAGACAACTCAAAAATAGGTACGTCTAAGTGTCAACTTTCAAGAGTTGATGGAGGCATCAGCGCTTGGAACCATATTAGGTTTGTCTGAAAATTGCTATCCAAAATGATAAAATGATGGTTTATAGTTGTTTATAGTTATGGAATATACCATGCAGTATAAATTAGAAAATGGTGTAAGCCACCATTGATATGGTATTGATAGTAATAATGAAAAGAATATGAACACTATATTTTCCCCATGCAGTATCAATTGTATACCATTTTGGAAATTTCCACGACTTCCCCCCATGCATGTTCAGACCCATCTCCCTGCTTTGTTCTGAGCAGCCGCACTTCATGGACTTCAAGACATGGTCGACCTCCTCCGCCAAACTCTTTCGGTTGTCCACCTGTTTGCGAAACTAGCCGCGCGGTAGCACTGGCGACTTAGTCGGCACCGGCTCGCGATAGCAATGGGTCAAAACCATTCAAAACCTATGACCCATAGGATCCATGTATGGTATATATGCGAACATTGGGGGTATTTTGATGGTCAATGTTACCATATATAGCATACATGGATCCTATGGGTGATAATTACGATGTTCTTGGGAGGATGAACATCCATCCATAGCTATTTTGAAGTTCAGACTTTTGATCGATTGCCTGTCGCCCACTATCCCTCGCGCGAAAACTCTGCGCGCGAAGAGATTTTGGCGTGAGACTGCCCTTTGATGAGTCTCACTCTCACACCACTGTTGATTAGGAAAGAAAATCCAGGTAGCTCTATCTTTAATCCAGTTGTTAAATGCTGGTTTCTAAATAGACACGTTTATCATCTAGACCCACTGACTATAATTGCAACATTGCAATTGAATAATCTTCAATTATCAAGACGCTTCAGTTGTTTTTCCCCCCTTTTTACTACTCTACAATGTGGCCCCCCCAGTTGTGTCTGTTGTTGTATACACCCCATGAATACTATGATTGTTGTTTGCGCATCATAAACCCATCCTTGTTAGAGTTATGTTCACCAACTTAGCTATCATAACTCAGTTATAAATCCTGTGAAATTCATTTTCTGGTTAAGGCCCAGGCACCATTTTCCTACTGTTTCCCTTTTAAGGGGCCCCCACTTTGGTCGACTTCTCACCAGGCACAAATCGCCGATGTTCAAAGTTCCCGGGGCATCGCTCCGGACACGGAAAAATCTCAGCCGCCGTTTCTGGATCTGAAAGCGTTGCCATATATACATATTAGTTCTATTTATATTTATATGTATATGTGTATATGTGTATTTATGTACATGTATATATGTATATATATGTATATATGTATATATGTATGTATATATATATATATGTCAAGTTAGAATTAGGATATATGATATCACAATTCATTCATTTCAATCACTTCCGCATACTTGGTGTTTGATGTCAGTATCCCCAACTCGATATGCTTGTTGCTCACGTTTTGATTCCCAGTGAGAAAAAGTGCTTCTGTCCGAGATTTGTGTTCGATGGAGCATCATGACTTCCTCACGCCATGCAGAAGTGCGTACTGAGTACTGAGTCTCTAGACTTTTTTAAAAGTACAATATATCTCAGTAAGTTTCGTAGCCAGATTTCCTAAGTCAAGTGAAGTCAAATGAAGTCAAGTTAAGTCAAATTAAGTCAAACATATGGTGGATGGTTGCGAAAACCTGCATCGCCTGCGATAGTTGATAACCTATAAATAATGGGATAATTACATATATTTACCACCTATCAACTGGTGCAGGATGTCGCAACCATCCACAGTATGGGCTTTAATTGGGTCATTATCCAATTCATCCCAGTTCCTCTCGGCCAATTTCCCGACCATCGCCTCAGTTTCGATGGCGCTTTGCAAGTCCTTGACACTTTGGTCCAGTCGTTGTGCTGACTCCTGGGCAGTGCCCGTGGACAATCTGAGAATGGAGAGGAAGCAACAAGAACTGGGGATCTTCATGGATCTTCCCAATACATTTACAATCTGGTTATGACTACCATAGCCATGGAAAATCACCATGCTATTAATAGGTAAACCATCTATAGATGGGCAATTTTCCATGGCTATGTAAAATAACCATAGGGTAAATACATTGAAATCTAACCACTATACAATTTGGTTAATGGTGAAAATCCCTTTCCAAGTCCTTTTTGGGATCATCATCCCAGAACAAAATGGAAAATGATGACTCAATGACATATAAACATGATCGAATCCATTAATGGTGCCGTATTGTATATAGAGTTTTTGCCAAAGCCCAAAGAAATGTAAAACTGTAAAGTCTGCACCGAGAGACCCCTCTGGACAGTTCGTTTATGAACGTGAACATATTCCTATACGGAAAGTCTGTAGCACATGAACCACATGTTACGCTAATGATGGAAAACATCTCATTGCAACACGGGTACAAAAGCAAACATCCAAGTGCAATGAATTAGTCTAATCCACCTGCCCTATGTACGTCATCAACCTGTACCGACAAAAAATATGCATTACAATATGTTTATCTATTTTGGTATGTAACTATGTATGTATGTAAATATATGTATATATATATTATATGCTAGCCCCCCCAAAACCGACGTTTTTGAGAGTTGGCAATGGGCGTCGTAGGGCTGCAAGGATTTGAAGGGATTGCAAACATGTATCATCCCAAACCACAAGATTTCAAAAAGGTAGGTCAAAAATGGTAGATCTTTGGGGGGGGGTACCATATAGCTACCCCCCCCAAAGATCTACCATTTTCAGCTTTTTGTTGATGTCAAAGAGGTAGTATTTGTTGGGAACCGTCTGCAAAAACAAAGTAGGTACACTATTACTTTCAAAAAAGATGAGCACATACTCAGGTCAGAAAGCACAACATTTCTTGAAGGAAGCAATCTGTTTTAAATTGCAGCGTTCCTTTCCATGCTTGAAAAAAAACAATTTCATTCATAAGCTGCAATTTTCCTTCCAGACAAAGTATGACTTCGTTCAAGAAACAGTACCCTACAAAGTATAGAGCATTCCTCTAAACATGCAGTGATTTTTTGTTTCTGAAGAAGTGCAGTCTTCCTTTCAAACTAATATTAAGCCTTCCTTCAATCATACAATATTTCTTTCAAAACACTAGATTCTAACATTTTGGATATGTCACATGTCTATGTTTTTGATGCAACAGAGTAAGAATAATATCTTGATCAGCAATTTTTAATCTACAATGAGTATAACTTCATTAAAGATTCCATATACTTTATACCATTCAATATACCTGTAGCATTCCATTGGATAACGATGAAGCTACCTTTAATATATAATTTAATTAGCCTTGAAAATACCTTTAGTATACTTTAAATATACCTTCAATGCATAAAACTTCACTATACCATTTTATCTACCTTAGATATACCATTTTATTGGCCATGAAAACATCTGTAATCACCTTTAGGATACCTCTCTACCTCTAGCATACCTTTTATTTTCCATTTAATTTGTTTTCAATAAACCTTTAATGTACCATCTATACTTAGCTTACCATTTAAGAACCGTTAATATTCCATTTGGTATACCATTAATTAATACGATTATATAAAAATGTCGTTTTACTACACCTTTAGTATACCTTGAAGGTATATACCTTTCATATATAGTACCATTTACTTGACCTTGGAAACACCATTATGTCTCTAAAATACCTTTTACTTACCATTTAGTGTGCCTTTAATAAACCTTAAATATACAATCTATACTTAGTTTACCATGTTAGAATCATTAATATTCCATTTGATACACCATTACTATATGATTTAATATGGTTTTAGCATACCATTTTATATACCATGAATCTACCTCTAATATACCATTTGTTTGACTTTGAAAATACCTTTAATATGCCTTTAGTATACCATCTAATCCACCTATCATATACCATTTAATATACCTGTAGTATACCTGTAATATTCCAGTCTGGCCATGAATCTATATAATATCTTAATACATATATATATATATATATATTTAGTATATCTTTAAAATACCTTGTGTTTTCATTCAAAATGTCGCTTACTACTACACCTTTAATATTCCAAGTGCATGCAGTACCTGAGAGCATAGCGCTATGCTGGCCCGCTAGCATAGAGGGCCAGGTACTTAGAGCAATTTTGTCACCAAAAGCGTTTGCAAACGTTTGCAAACGAGACTGGCTCAGGATTCAAGATTCAAGATTCAAGATCCAAAAAAAGAATGAATCCCGGGACTAGGACCAGGAGAGTTTCTGGATTCAAGAATTTTTTTTTAATCTTGAATCTTGAATCTTGAATCCTGAGCCAGTCTCGTTTGCAAACTTTTGCGAACGCTTCTGGTGACAAAATTGCTCTAAGTACCTGGGTTCAACAGTAAGACAACAATTAATACACACATGTGTATATATATATATATATGTATATATTGTACCCCCCACTGGAACTCAAACTGAACAGGGTAATTTGTCCCAAAAGTGTTGCGACCTCAAAAACGTCGGTTTTGGGGAGGGGGGGGTACCATATATATATATATATAGATATCCACAACAAACATGTATCTATATTATATATATACATATACACATTACATATACTATATATGTATAAGTATATCACACATTATTATCATTATTTCTTCAACATGAAACATATGGCTGCCGCATCTGCCAGCTTTGCTGGGTCCAAGACGGCACGTTTTTGAAGTTCATCTTCCAGACTATGTTGCAGCTCCTGCGAGGATGAAAGAAGGCAACCTTGTGAGATCAGCTTGGAGAAAGGAACGAATCCATGGCCACCCAGGAATATATGACATAGGAACATATGTATAGTTGATAGATAATATACTTATTTACAATATATAAATATATATATGTACAATATATCTATTTATCAAACAACACAAAAGTGTATACATACATATGTATGGATACATTTTTCTAGAATTAATACATATAAATGTATTATACATTTATATAGTATCTATATATATATATGTTATTCATCTATTAATTATTAATATGTATATACATATCATATTTATATATTATATATATACATTTAAACGTGCACATATATATATATATGATAGATCAAAAATATGTATATATATATATAAATATGTAAACACAAAAATATACACATATATAAAATGTATATGTAAATATTAAAAACAATTGTATATATATATATATTAAATATCATAATTCTATGATGTAAAAAATGTATATATGCAAATAAAAAGTATAGATTATAGGTAATATACATATATATACGTAAGCAAATAAAAGGAAAATGTAGACATAATCTATATATGCAGAAATAAAGATATGATTCTAGATATCATGTATAAATGTGTCTTTACATTCTAGATATTATACATATATATATAATTAAAAATGCAACATAGATATAGTGTACAGCATATATATATATATGAATATATTATCAATATGTAAATATGTTTGGTATCATATATCCAAAAATAAAACAACTTAAAACATATTGTATATATGTAAACACTGTGAATATATATATATATATATACAAATGTATATGTGGTAGATAATAAAACTATATGAATATAGTATCGATGGAATATAAAAATAATTACGAAACACAAAAATATAATGTATATGTGCATATATGTTGATATTATGTATGCACATAATGTCTATAAATATCTATTAAAAAACAAAAACAAAAATGTATGTAGTTGGTGTATACATTTTAGATACAACATATTCAAATATGTTGTAGATATACTATATATGTAATTAGCAATTAGCAATAAAATTATAGATAATATATATATACTGTATACATATGTATATGTAAATAATAAAACATAATTGTAAATAATTAAATATATAAATATACATACATACATATATATATACATACATATATATATATATATATACATACAAAGTATAGGTGTATACTTTTCTGAAAAACATATTTCTAAAAATAAAATTAAATATATATATATATGTGGGTTTGCCTGGAAATAGGGTACCCCAAAATTTAAGGATTCATCAGCATGTCCCCATTCAAGTTGCCATTTGGGAGGTATAATTATGTATGTGTAGATATATATATATAATGTATATATATATATAAAGGACCAAATGTGGTGTGAAAAGTGAACATATTCTGATATTACACCATCAGGCCCTAAGGTATGTTAAAACATGACGGCTTGGCTCTCAGAAATCACTGGTAACATGACAAAAATGGGATGAAAATTGTTGTTTTCATAATTAATGGAAAGAATGGAAAAACATGATGATTAACCAGTGGATGGAATGGGGTACTGTATTTTCAGACTCCACATGGAATATGGGATGCTTGTTTTTTCATGTCAAGCTGATGATATTGTTGCCACAATAGAAGAAGGCATCAGTTGGAGAGAAAATGCTATGTTTGTCACGAACATAGCCATCTATCACAGGTTTTCTGAAAAATCACTTGGGGCACACGGGCACACGTCTCCAAGCAGCCCTAAAAAAAAAACGCCGCCGGTCGTCGGTCCTTCATTCGTGCATTGAGTGCATTGAATGAATGATCCACCTCCGTCGGATGTTCATGGTGAACTCTTCAGCTTGGTGGACATGCATCGGTGGCCTTGAACTCCCTATCCACTTAGAACTCCGGTTCTCAAGGGAATTCGTAAAGCTAGGAAAGCACAGGTAAATGGTCTTTCGTATATATATATATGTGTGTGTCTGTGTCTATGTTTAAATACCAGTATAGTATAGCCCAGTTGAGAGGTTAATGCGGTGAGTGGTAGCATTGATATCGCTTTCCAGAAATTGTCAGCGCCTTCACAGAAGTTGTCATCGAGTCATCGGTTCACAAGCATCCTAAAAGGTTCGTGTTTAATTGCAACGGACTCTGGACAAGCAAAATGTTGAACTGCTCCTTGGATACAGTCACAGGCTTGTGACTCCCAACCGAGTAAAATTGCGTGAAAAAAAGTAAGAGGACCATCTCGGCCTGTGATATATCCCTAATAATCTATAGAGTCTATAGAGAATATGTTCCCATAAAAATCCCAACATGTTCTAAATATTCATCAAGAAAGGTGATGTTCACGGATATTCCCCCATGTGTTCCCATCATTTCACATCGAAATTCCCATCACGCTCCATTATGTTTCCATGGGAAAATCACATTTTGTTCCATGATGTTCCATTATTTCCCATCATTTCACATGAGACCCTCATCATTTTCCATTGGAAAAGTCTGCACTTCCACCCATGGCCGGCCTCCGCCAACTTGTTCCGCTGCTGGCTGTTGGCCTCCTTAAGCCCTGACAGCTCCTAGAGCGCGCAAGGCGGTGATGGCCTCTAGACCTAGGGGACCAACCATGGTTTATTAATTGGGGGGGGTACTCCTCCAATAGTCATAATCCAATACTTTTTTATGGTACCTCCCCAATTAACCAGCCGTTTGGGGGGTTATTAATCCAGGGTTGACATTATGAACCATCTCTGGTTGGTGGTTTGAACCCTCTGAACAATATGTTCGTCAGTTGGGATTATGACATTCCCAATGTATGGAAAGTCACAATCCATTCATGTTCCAAACCACCAACCAGATCTAAATCTTGGGGTACCCAATTTTGACTCATAGGCGCTGTCAGTTGAAGGTTCATGAATCCATCTGACTATGGATTCATAGATATGAAGCAAAGCAAGGCGAAGTATGGGGGCACCACCTCTCGCAGAACCATGAAACATACGGTGATTCTACAAACCACACGACGGGAGGTTCATCTAAAAGAAACAAGAGTCTAAGGATATATAATTCTTAACTGAAGTTGACAAGTGGGAGAATTGTACCAACTGGGACATTGGTGAAGTCAGGCTTAAACAGGGTTTGATATGCTTAATTACCCATCCGAACAAAGGATACATTTTCTTCACATGACCATGGCTTTTCTGATCTTGAAACTTCACCGGTTAAATCGTTACCACAGAACCACGCCAACCAAAAAAAACGAAGTTGGCAAAACACTCAAAAAAATGATCAACCAGCAAACAACAGATCTTTGGGGCAGCGAGCAAAAACTGGAAACATAATCTAGATCCGATGAAAACCATCTACAATGTTTCAAAAAATGTAAATTATATATAAAGTATATATATATATATATGTATATAGATAGGTTCAAAAATAAAACATGTATACATATGTATATATATCTATATATATATATATATGATATGGAGGCTTAAATATATATATATATATATTGTAAATATATGTATTTGTTTCAATACTGAAATGTTCAAAAAAACATCGCAGTGTTCACCCCATCTGTCATTCCGTACTGGTGAAAAGAACGGGATTCCCAGAACTATTATAATCCCCAAAACCTAAAACCTGGGGAATGCATCATAGTATAATCCCCGAACTATAATAGCTGATTTAACCCCACCCAACTGTATTAGTATATTCACTGCCCAAATATCATCGGGGTTCCCCTATTAAATATCATCCCCAAATATCCCCAACCTATTGGGTAGTATAATCAACTATGTTGGTATAATGTGGGTAAACCAATAATAAACCATCCCCCAAATCACAATAAATAGGTTGTATGGTAACCATTCCCAGTCATGGGTGGTTTGTCATTGGTTTACCAACATTAACAGTCATCACCATCAATAACCATAAGTCAGCATTAATCACCATATATCTATAACCATTATTAACCATATATCACCAACCTATTGGGTAGTAATAACCATTAATGTGGGGTAAAACACGCATAAACCATCCCCCAATCATCACCATAAATAGGTGGTATGGTTACCATTCCTAACTATTGGATTAAAAATCACTATTCCAGGATTATAATCACTATTAATCACGGTTACCCTCTGGTAATTTAACATAGCTATTGAAAATTGCCATTTATAGTTAGTTTTCCCATTAAAAATTGTGATTTTCCATAGTTATGTTAGTTTACCAGAGGGTAACCACCATTCATGGCATAGTTGGAAATCATCCCCGAACTCATCATCAACCAACAGGGCCAGAAGTTACCCACGGTCACCTTCTGGAGGCCGCTCAGCAAGGAACGCAAGGAATTGCCCTCCGCGGCACGGTCCGCCTTCTCCTGCCGGAAGAGCCCGCTCTTGACGGGTGTTTTTCCTATGAAAAAATGGTGGTTTTGCTACTAGACATGATAGTTTTACGACAAAAAATTGTGGTTTTGCTGCAAAAAAATATGGTGGTTTTAACGTTTAAACATCAGGGTTGACGGTTTCACCATGACAAATGATGGATTTACCATGAAAAAAAACAAAAAACCATCAAACATGGTGGTTTGATCACCAAACATTAAACATGGGCGTTTAAACATCAAAACAGGGGATATACCCTGGAAAACGTTGTTGGTGTTCCGTCTTAGTTTCAGGAGGTTTCATACCTTATATCGTTTTAAAACAGTGTTTTTTTTGATGTATATGTGTATTCAAGAAAGGGTGTGCAACTCTGGGTTTGGCGATTGGAGTTGAGAGCGAGGTTCCAATTTACTACGTGCAATAGGCATAAACCGAATAACCCATCATTGTCGCAATCCTTCCCCAAGAACATTGCTAAAAAACACAGTGAACCATGGTACTGGTACCCACAACCGCGTTGCCAAAAGTATATGGGTATGGTTCAAAAAGGTTGACCCAATTCTGTGGGTCTAGTCCATTCTGAGCCATAACCATATGGGGAAGAGTCAAAGCCTCTCACGGTCAAAACAATGTATCCCATTTTGAGAATCCGAAACACATGGCCGTGATAAATCCCGATTGATGAAGGTATACCCATCTCCAAATATGGATATACAGTATATGGATAAATTTAATATAATATAATATAATATAATATAATAGATAATATATCATATATAATATAATATATATATATATATATTTTTAAAAAAAAAACATGTATATATATATAAATAAATTGTATATATATATATTGTATATATTATATATATATATGTATATCCAAGATTTGATTGCACTTGCATATGCAACCTGATATATCCCACTATACCCGCGGCCTGGTCCAGGGACAGCTGGAAGCCTTCTTTGATGGCCTGATGCCGGAGCTTTGAAAAATAATTTCTAGGTAATTTCATGGGACTTAATTAGATTTAATGAGATTTAGTGGGACTTGGCAGGATTTGATGGGATGTGAGTTAATAGGATTCAATGGTGATTAAATGGGATTTGAAAGGATTTAATGGGATTCATTGAAATGCAATTAGGATTAAATTAATGAAATCAAATGAGGAAACGATTCCGAAAACGATAGAATATTGCCATAATATGCATGGCACATGCAACATGACATTAAACATAACATGTTTTCCCCCTTTCCCCACAGCACTTGCAGCAACGCATTTTTTCATCTCATATCGTGGCATGATGGTTCATGCCAGCTCTCTTAGTCGAAGAGGACCATCAGTTTTTGATGACTGGCGATTTCAATTCCTCCAGACTGTGTCTTCAGACAGTGAGCATCAGCCAATGTTCACCTGCTTCTTCGTCGGTGCTGACATCCTCAACGCGCTCTGCCGCGTTTCGAAGAAAAAGCCAACCAGCTTCAATAGATCTTGAGGGAGTGTGTCAGCCACCACTGTCCTTCCAGGTTGTTTAATCAATTTTAGAGGAACCTTCAAAATCCAATTTTTGGCAATAGTTTTAATTAGATTTTAAAAGGAAATCTAATCGATTTTGAAATCGAAAATTTTAGTTTTTTAATTAAGGTTTTAAGTTCATACTAGGGGAATCTTCGAAATCCATTTTTGGCAACATGTTCAATTATAGATGAAAAAAATGAACTTAAGCGATTTTGAAATCGAACATGTCAGTTTTTTTAAAGTATTAAGGCTTTGCATTTAGTATTAGGGGGAAGCTTCGCACCCTAATATTGAATACCCCCCAAGACTAAAAACCCCTCCAGGTGTTTACTGTTAGGGGGGACGGTTTCGTATTGGGGAGCAGGGATTAATAAACCATTTGGATACCTTATCTCGATATTGTCCAAAATAATCCATAATGATAATCCATAATAATCGATGACAATCCACAATAATCCATATATAATAATTCACAATAATCCATAAAAATCAATAATAATCAATGATAATCAATAAAAAAATAATAATCCATACTAATCCATAATAACCCCTAATCCAAATAATCTCGCCAAACAATTGGAACATCCAGCTGAGCAGCTCCGTTCCCTCTCGCCTCCTCTGCTGCCGTTCGATTCTGGGCCTCCTCGGGGCACATTAAACGAACAGACATCCATCCATTAACTTTCGGGGGTTCAAGTTGAGGTTATACCAACCATAGTGGCCTTCCCCATGCCAACAACCATAGGGGGTTAAAATTCCATCGTTGCAAGTTTTCACCAAAGTTCACCCATCGGTGGACTACAGGATGGGCCCCCCATTCGAGCTCGCGTTCAGTTGCCTTAGATATCAGTGGCTGAAATCTATGGTTTATGGTAGATATAAAACGAACTAGATAACTATAATTGATGGGTTTATAAACCAACTTATAACTGGGCCCCATCCTGTATCATTTGATTGGGAAACTCTTAGTAGCTCCTTGGCTCTCCATGTTTGATTGGGAATGCTCCCTCCGAACCACTGCATAGAGTATGCGACCAGAAAGGCTCAAAAACCATGCAAAAAATGAGGTAAAATGGTGGTTTACCAATCAAAAACCATTCCAAAAATGGGGTAAAATATAAAATGGTGGTTCCCAATTATTGAAACAATAGTTGTTTATTGATGTTTAAAGTACCATTCAAAAAATGGGGGGAATGGGCCATTTCACATAAGTTGGTTCAAGGGAAAATCAACAGGAAATCATGTATTGTCTACGACCCAAATTCCAAATATAGGAGTTTCTAGAGTTTGCGGGTTTAAACTCCTTTAAACCTCCAACACTCCTTGTGGTTCTCTGTTTGTTCAGTATTTATTTCCCTATACTTGGTAATTTGTGTTTTCCCAACGAAATGCAACTACCCTTGCAATAAGCCGCGGACCCAAACATATCCAAACCGATTGGTAAACCACCATTAAAAACATCGATTCCGACAAGATCAACAGCAGTCGCCACCCATTCTACCATCATTTTACCATTTTACCCATCGCCTTCTGGAGATTTTCTCTGACCTCCCTGAGCAGTTCACTGAGGGTTTCCTGCCGAACCGAAAAAAAAAAAACGAGTTTCGCGAATCGGTAGATCTGGGAACAACATCATAACTGGTAGATATACAATAATAGTGGTTATAATACCAACAATAGTGGTTATTAATACCAATAATAGTGGTTATATATGGTTATATGATGGGATATATATATATATGGTTGGTGGTTTCAACCTACCCCTCTGAAAAATGATGGAGTGAAAGTCAGTTGGGATGGTGATTCTTCCCAATATATGTAAAAATAAAATTCATGTTCCAAACCACCAACCAGATAAGAATTGAGTCAGTGGGTTAGTTAATTCCAGTTTATTCCAGTTTGTTGTTTTTATTTTGGCCCATTAGATGAATTGCCGACTTGGCGCTGGAAACCCCTCTGGTGATTTAACAGTTGGCTATGGACAATCCGGACGTGTAATAGGATGTAATAGGTAAATCATCGAACTATATGGGCCATCTATCAATGGGAATTCCAGGATCCTAAAATGGCGGTACTGTACTATATAAGGCTATATTTTGTGGTGATATTCCCATTGAATCTATAGTAGCATCGCAATGTTACAGTACCAGCGGATATACCTGGGAACCTAATCATAAATCATAAGACATTTGAGACCTTAAACTAGTTTTAAAAGGGGGAACGCGTCCCTTTAACTGCCACCATTTACGGAATATTGAACTGCGAGATCGCTATGACGTGGCAAAACAACTAATTACTAACTACTGCAATAGATGCGGATGTTGAATGACAATAGTGCTCCCATACAGCTGTTCTTGCAGCTGGCTAGTTGCAAGGTCTAAAGTATATTGTATCTATACAATCTGCGGATTTGTTCATATATGTATTAAATAAAACATAAAACAAGACTAATCAATCAATTGGCCTGGAATTCATACTCAATTCATGATTTTGCATTCTGGAAATTTGCCTTCCTCTAAAACTCCAAACGAGTAATGGAGGGTTTCCCCACTTCTGCATCCACTTACAACTGAGATATGCAAGAAAACCGGCCGCAAAAAAAATGGCGAAACATAAGGAACCTTTTAAGACAAAACATGTGTGAGCATGTGTGAATTAGTTTTTTGGTATTGTTTTTAGTTAATATATATATATATAATATATATGGACAATATATATATATTATAAATATAACTGTATTCATCAGATGATGTTTGATGTCTTTGACAGTTGTTTTTGCCAATCATTTTAATCGCCATCATGGCCTCCACTGCAACGCCGTTTATATCCCCAGTTATGGCCATGAAACAATGGGAAACACTACATCCAATGCTGCAAATGCTGGAAAATGATCATCAACCAATACATTTGGGTGTTTTTCCTCTAGATTTTCAGAGAAACCCACATCTATCACTGCCTATCACTCCATGTCTGATGAGTTGTGAAGGTGATCCGTGAGTCTTTTGCACCTTAAGGGTGAGTGGCTTTTAGTTGGCTTCTAAGGTTGCTTCTGGTTGTCTTGGATATTATACATATATAATTATATGCAAATACATGAATGAATAAACGTATATACAACCAAATATATATATATATATATTATATGATATTATGCATACAATATATATACATATATATATATATACCAGTAGTACCGCACAAGGCGCTGGCGGAAGTTTCAAAAATAGGAATCCTATAGGAGAGATTGGCTGTTGTGAATCAGGGATGGCAGAGCGAATCCACTGATGGACCGGAAGGTGCTTGAGGTCTCCTCTCTTTCTCTCTCTTCCTCTGACTATCTACTTACCTACCAGCCTGTCTTCTATGTATCTATCTATCTATCGATCTATCTATCTCTCTCTTTCTCTCTTTCATCTAATTACCTATCTACCTATCTACCTATCTAC
>Ga0126342_10004734_pt1 | contig 23413 bp, 22 predicted proteins | sample Cyp1metagenome_FD_92528 | JGI IMG/M metagenome (GOLD analysis project Ga0126342, IMG submission 92528) | Coral microbial communities from Lord Howe Island, Old Settlement Bay, Australia - Cyphastrea 1 metagenome | ecosystem: Host-associated > Invertebrates > Cnidaria > Coral ...
AATCTTCTCCACCTGTCTGGTGATGTCTGCTTCGCCGGCCCTTGGCCTTGTTTTAGCCAATTCGGTTCTGACCATCTGCGTCCGAGCCAATTGACGTGGAGACCCCTCCGCAGCGCGCAATAAACATCCTTCTGCCACGGTTCCTATCTAGCCCCCCATGACCCTCCAACCATAATAATCATAATAAAATTTATAACAACCTCGACATGTGTCATATTGATTCTGAAAGGAATTATTCTGCAAGGAACTATGGACCTCAGACATAGGTTGATTACATCCCCACAAAGACACCTCACAAAAAAATTACAAACTGCTGGCGGACATTTTCTATTACGGTGCTTGTTTTTGGACCTAGGAGGGGTCTAACATACAAATAGCCGTCCCCCTGGGATTTTTTCCCGAGGGGGTCAAAACTGTAGCTTAAATTTGTGTACGTCTCCCTTTCTTACACCCCACGAAAAGGGTGGTGATATGTGGTGATTATATATGGGAAACATCTAGAGTCTATTGAAGTGGCCATTTATGGCCATGGTTATGGCCATGGGAGGCCAACACGTCGAAAATCTCTAAACCAAATCTCCTGGAATGCTTCCCGGCAGGAGGATTTCCGCTGGTCTCTCGACAGACTGCTCCCGACTTTGGCTCCTGGATAGCACAGACATGACCCCTACCCATGGCAGAGGCGTTCCACATTACTAAGATAGAGATATAATGAGATATATAGAGATGTTTCAGTTTCACGGGTTACTCAGTAGTCACCACTTCACCACAACATCAGCTAGGAGCAGCTAGGACCAGCTAGGACCATCAGCTGGCGCCACTTGGGTTGCCACCTGCTCCGGTGGATGACGCGCACAGGCGACACATGGACCGGAGATGAGGAGAAAATGCCCGAAGGAGAAGGGCCCTGGGGCGAAGGCCATCCCTGAATCCTCAGTCCAGGGATGGTTGTGCTGTTGAGAATGTAGATCAGGGATGATCAGGGGATCATAGAACCGAAACGGCATACCGTACATCAGAGAAATTTACCAGGTGAAGGCGAATAGAGTGATGAATAGCCACAAGCGTGCATAGAGACACCGTACAGTTCATGCAGGGACAAGATGATACAAAATGAACAGAAACACACAAAAAAAAAAGTGTGTGAAAATATGTGAAACATTTTCGGGGCGCATAAGTGATCTGCACAGGCCACTGCCATAGCTGTTTACTCATTTGTTCAGTTGATTCCCCCCCTTCTTGATCAGAGCTTCGGATTGTAGCCTTGAGATGGGTCCAACAAGCCTGTCAGGTTGGTGCGTCGAAATTCACCATCAGCCCGGGTGAATCCATCAACCGGAAAGCATAAGTTCTGGCTCTTCTGGTCTTCAACAAGACTTTGCAGACCAAAGCCCAAGGTACATCATGTCTCAAACAAAACCCCCCAGAGAGAGAGGGAGAGAGAGAGAGACAGAGAGACAGAGAGACAGAGACACAGAGAGACAGAGAGACAGAGAGACAGAGAGACAGAGAGACAGAGAGACAGAGAGACAGAGAGAGAGACAGAGAGACAGAGAGACAGAGAGAGAGAGACAGAGAGACAGAGAGAGAGAGACAGAGAGACAGAGAGACAGAGATAGAGAGGGAGAGAGGGAGAGAGTCACGTAGCAGAATCCAGTTGCTGCCCTCGGCACTATGCACAAGCAACCTACAGCTGATGATACCGATATACTGTTACTATACTGTTACTAGAAATTAAATGATAGAGATAGGGAAGCTCATGGGCTTCAAATGGTAAATGCCAGCAGGAAATCCTGAAACAAACAGGAAGTCCAGACTTGCCTATTGCATGGTTCGAAACAAATTTCTCAATTTCAAGCGCCTAATCTATGCTGCCTGGACCTACACTCTTCGGATGCAAGTACCACTTTCATGGACTTTGCCATAGCAGGGTCTGTTCGTTCCCTAGCGAATATTGTTCTTCCAAAGGTTGAAAACTACGTTATCTGAGTTTTGACCAAAGACATCTCCTCCCATCTCACGACGGATTCTGCCTTGCGGGAAATCCAAATGTGGTTGCGAATGACTTGAATTCCTCAGAGGACTGTGGCGGCAAAATGCATCGGGCTGGGGGCCGCGGCATATTTACTTCACATATCTTGACATTGGTTTTGTTTCAACATTTCTGACTTTGGTTCTCGCCGCCCACTCCGAAAGCCACCCTTTCTGCCGGGCTGCGGCCTCGATGGCGGTAGTGGTGGATGTGCCACTTCACCATAGCTATGCCGCCGCAGAGCATGCAGCGCAGCGCTGTTTCGACCTTCCCTTGGTACATCTCTGCTGTCGATGGTTTCAGAACTTTGGTTCTAGTGAGATTGCCCTTGCCTCCAACATGTTTCACATGGTATTCAACAAAGGGGCAGGTGTCCAGTAAAGTAAGATAGGAACAAATGCAGAAAAAGAGAGGGACAGAGAGAGGGAGAGAGAGAGAGAGCGAGAGAGAGAGATATATATATATACACCTGGAAAACCGTATGGACAATTTTTTGTGTCCATCAACCGTTAACGGACGTTTTTTTTTGTTCAATTGCGTATTTTGGTTTTTGATTGTGAAGGGTTGTTCAAATCCTTTGACAACACACCGGGTTCGGACATCCTCCGACAGTCTTCAAAAGAGGAATTTCAGCCCGAAATGGAGCAAATTGGGAGTCGTGATCGGGTACCCAAATCTGGCCACAAATACTGCCATATTTCCCACCAAATTTGGATGTACTCATAAAATCCTAGTATTTTTTCAACATCATGTTGAAAGAAAACAGTAAGCAGATGTCAACATACTGCCCCAAATACTGTCTCTAGACGAGACACTCATACTGTCGATTACTGTCGGAACCAGTCCGACAAATCCAAGATTTCAGGAAAACTATTGACCTGTAAGTAGAGGGTTTGCAGCCGGACACGGCCGCATTTGGAAAAAACGTAACGGGCAAAAAATGTCCAAACCCGAACGGACAGAAAATTTTGTCTTTATGGTTTTCCAGATATGATATATATACATATATGTAGACACCGCGTCTTATCCGTCCCGGGTCAAGACTTGCCAATGAATCCTTGTTCATAGAGAGCGCTTCTACGTGGCTTCCCCGCGACCCCAGGCCATGGCAGCCAAAGTTCTCAAACGCAATAATTGGCCGGGATGGCGAGTTGGTATCCCCGCCTGACAGAAGCCCCTGTTGCTGCCTATGGAAACGAAACAATGGCTACCATCAAAACAGAAAGATGTCCATCTGTTTGTATGTTTGTGAAAAATGATGTAAGATGGATGTACATGGTGTATAATTGTGAGATATTGTGAGTGTGTAATTGGGCATCCAGGTATTTTAGTAATAAGGCCCATGATGGTCAACAGTTGGATTTCGGGCTCCCGGTGCCGCGCATGTGCCCGGCCTTCAGTATTGTCTGGGCCTGGTTCTTCCACATCTGTATCTCCTCCTCAAGCTATCAGCTGATTTTATGGATCTAAAATGGCGGAGCAAACTAACGAACCTACAATCTTCCAAGATGTTCATATAGCTTTGAGTCAAACCCTGGTACCCTAGGTACCCTAAATAGCTGGTTAATGGGTGTCTATTCCCCCAATTATTGGTATATAATGAAATGTAATTAACAGGTTTTGACCCATCCCCATATCGTGTTTGGAGGTTGTTTGGAGACTTCGCATCCAATAACGCTCCTGGTGGCTCTTCAGTCACAACCTCTTGAAGAGGTGGTTTTTCCTTCTCAGGATACACCTCCAGCGCCAGCATCTGATCGACAATGGGAGGGACCACCACATGGTGCATAGTAGATCTGCGTTGAGGTTGGCAGCCAAATTTGGCTACATCTGGCTGCTAAATATTCAAGAATCTAAGAATCCGTTCAGGAATGCCCTTGGGCACTTGTGGTTTTGTGGTGGCATGCCCGGAGAATACTGTGCTGAACATTGAGTTGCCAACATGTCAATCAGTCAATCATAATATGGCAACCGCTGACTAAGTGATCAATGGTCAAACGGTAAAACCTTGTGAGCAAGGGACAACAACGCCAAACTGTCAGCAATGTTTGATTCCAATAGATCACCATCCTAACAAACACAACTGGCAATTATATAATAGGGGCTGAAGTGACCATTGGTCCACCTACATGAAATGCTTCACAGAAACCCATGGTTTTGGGGATCCCCATGGATCCCCTATTTTAAGAAACCCCCAATTCAATGATGTCAACCCGCCTTTTTCTTCCTGTGCTGCTTCTCGATAGCTCGCTTTCTCATGAGGTAGATGGCACCTCCAGGCATCGAATGACAAGAAAAAGCAGCTCCACATGTCGCATGATATGCCCACCTTGCATTATGATGTCACAATATGTTATAAGTTATAGCTATAATGTTACCTCGAAATGTTTGAAGTCTCAAACCCAAATGTCATCGAAACTATCGCGAAGTGGCGAGGTGTTGAGAGGGATACAGTCCTTATAGTCCTCGTAAGTCCTTGTTCAAGGGTGATCCCAGAATGTATTACAAGCATAGCACCTGGCTTCGAAGTGTTACAATAAAGAAACCGAAACACAAGGGAGTGAAACTGATCAAACCATACGACGCATTAGGGCGGACCATTTGGCCGGGGGCAACCATCAAGTAAATGGCCTAAGTTGTGTTTGAGGTCAAATTACCGTAAGTTGTTGAGATAACATTGAGTTTCAGCGCTGAGTGTAGGCTGAGCATCGGCTGAAGCTCGACGGAGGGTGTGGAGAGATCACAAAGTACAGTTGATGCTATTTTGAGTTTCAGGTCCATTTGAGAAAGAATTTCTTTCTCAAAATCACCTCGATGCGTTTTTGCAATGGTTTGAGCATGTCCCGAGTAGGTTCTGAGGGGGTCGAATAGGTTTTGAATGGTTTTGATTAGGTTTTGAGTAGGTTTTGAGTAGGTTTTGAGCTCCGAATACCACATAAGTCCTATGCTCGGGTGGAACTCGACACGTCCCCCCGGCCAACAGACCCCCCCTATTCCTGACCCTAATGGATTGAAACCTTCAGTTTTCATCTCCACGGCACCTCCAGCAAGACTGGATGCAACCAAAACCAGCGGAACCGTGAAGGCAATCGCGATGATCGTTGAGAAATTCTCCTTTTCTTGCAAAGGGGTGTGCCTCAAGGCTGCATGTGGAAATCTGTGGAAACCACTCTGCAACAAGGAGGAATGGCCATGGATGCACATGGGAATGAATAGACAGAACTCTTCATGCGCTGAGATGTGAAGTTTTATCTGGTTTGTGGGCTGAGATGAATGGTGCAACCCTGGCCTGTAGTACAGAGCATAGGTGCCGCTGCTTATGGTAGAGCATTGCGCGATGTAAGTTTCTTTGTTCGCACTGACCAAGGAGATATTGTCCGTGACCCACTCGCCTTTGCCTGACAGGTGGGGATGGGGACAGGCGGCCGGATATTGATTTACAGTCTGAACCACAAACGTCCTCAAATCCTACCGTGATAAAAGCACATGAAATGGCCCAACATCCCTTTGTCCCTCTTTGAAATAAGCTATTTCCTTTTTCAGGTATTCATCTAGAGTCAAGGGGATCTTGGTGTCTCGCCACTGCCACTTCCTAGACCCCAAGTCTTTTTCCAGGCACTTTGGTTCACAGCAAACCAGCCGCAGAGAACGGCCAAAACTGGCCTGTGTCGAAAATGACACAGGTTGGTGTGTCAGTTGGACTTTCCGCATCGCCAGGCATTGCCACTGCAACTTCCACAAAAGTTGGGAAGCCGACAACCACCCCGCAGCGTGAGAGCCTCACATGCGGCCCTCCATGTACCAATGGCTAAGGGAAAATAGGGAAAACATGGGAAAACTCACGGGAGATCATTGTTCTTGGCCAAATGAAAGGCTTCCATTGGTTTTTTCTGCAGAGTTTTCCTTCAACCAATTCGTGGAATGTATGCAACTAGCATCAAGTCGCCACATTTCCTGAGAAGAATTGCGGTTAAGGTGGTAGGAATCGAAGCCTTGAATCAAACCTGTGGCATTGCGTTGCCGGGCAGCTCTAGCACGGACACAGTGGCATTGCTCGCAATGTTGCTGTTGATGCCTCAGTCTCCGGAGTAGAGCTCCAAGGCAGATCTAACCCTCAGAATCTGCTGTGGCGCATGTAATTTTACTAGAAAGTGCTCCTTCAGGCACCACCCATGCTTCAATATCTCAAGACATCGCAGCGGAGCGGCCAAGAGTATCATTGGCCCAGGAGTATGGATTGCTTGCAATCCACTGGGTGTACTGAAGTCCAACCTCACTGCCTTAGAAGTAGCCGCAAGGAAAAGTAGAAACAAACTCAAGTGAGCCAAAATCGATAGTACATGCAAGCCCTGGTGGAAGGTGCACGTGCATCTTCTGCTCATTGGTTCGAACTTCGGCTCTGTCAAAACACATGAAACACGCAAAAAGGATCAAAAATGTTGCCTTTGTTAATTCACAGGGCCCTAGGTACAAGCTGGCGCGCTCTGAAGACGTCGCCCTGAGGCAGGGATGGAGACACCTGATGCAGTCAGACCATTCCTCAGTAGAACGGCAAACGTGCTGATCATAGTGGGGATGCGGATAGGGCTAAATCAAGCTTGAGCAACTAAGTTTTACTGTACTGCTTCTGCACTACATTCACTACATCCACTGTTTGGATAGCAGCTGGAGGTCTTGCACGCGTCCTAGCTGCAAACAGACTTGAAATGCTCTCCACAGATTTGCATGCTTGAGATCCTTTTATGCTTCCTCTTGTCAGATACATATCCCCCCAGTATCTCGCCTTGGAGTTCAATGGGGTCCAAATATAAACATGTCATCACCCAAGCATGCAAGGTGTCAAAGAGCCAGCCCATTCTCACCAACTGCTACCCACTAGCCACACACACACACACCTACAAGTTCTGACCAATATATTAGCTAGAATGGTTCGGAAAAGTAAGCAAGTTCACAAAGACCTTCTAACGTATTTTTTTTCATTAGTCATTGTCAAATTATCTATGTTTTTCCGGTAGCTAGCGCATCATCTCCAAATCAATGTGGGCCTTCTCCGTGAACCCAACGGTGGCAAAAGTGCCAAGCCGGGGCCGCACGGCCATAGAAGAAAAACATGCCCACATCTCACGACGAAAAGAACCATGGACTATCATAGCCTAATTCCTACCATGGCAAACACTTTTCCAGCATTTTCCAGCCATTGAAACCTCTTAAAACTGCCTCAGACATGCCATGCCAGCTGACGGATTTCCCACCAGGCCCCATGCCCCGCCCCAAGCGTCTGGTCCACGTCGGTGGTGCTGCTCTTCGCCAGTTCCGTCTCCGAGCCACGGCCCTGCGCGTCCAAGGAACTGAGCGTCAGGGTGCCGTTGGCCGGGACGGAGTTCAACATCACCTGCCGTGGTGCCCCTTCAAAATATGACAAAAAGTTAGTAGTATCATGATCATGGTCATTGTGGGTTATGACCATCACTAACTATGTTTGCTGCTGTCATGATCATTCCTGTCATTAACAAATTTCGACTATTGTTTCTATTCTAGAAATGGTTGCACATTATTATTATTGCTATTATTGTTGTTATTATTATTGTTATCATTATTGTTGTTGTTATTATTGTATGTATTTTGTTTATATATTTATTTATTTATTTTATGTATTTATTTATTTAATCAGTTATTTATTTATTTATGTATGTATGTATGTATTCATTATTATTTATTCTGGTATGGTATGGTATTATTGTAAAAACACCAGTAACAGCAGTACTTCCCAAAAAGGTATGGCATAGGCATAGTGATCATAATATCATAATTGATAAGCAGCCCTTCCCGGAAAGCCTGCCCTGGTGGAATGTCTAGGACCCTAGGAACTCGCCCAGACAACCTGACCAGTCCTGACCCCCACCTGGCCCAACTTGGAGACCAAATCCAAGGCTTTTGCCTCAGCACTCCATAGCTATAGCTTTGAGATGCTTTGAGCATGGAAGGTCCATCAAATCCAAGTGCGAAGGAGCTTGTGGTCCCCACATTCTGATGTCTGTGGTATGAAAAATGTTGAAACCAAACGGGAAGATCTGGGATCGCATTTGAATCACCTGAATGAATGCGAGCTTTCAGTGAATGTGGCATTTATGTATATTGATTTTATGTGTATATATATATATACAATATGTTTTATGCGCGTGTAACAGGTACGACGTATACCAAGCATGTGTGTATGCCCATAATAATATCATGTGGTATGATGTATACGGTATACTGTACTCTGTTGATGAAGCTACTGGGCAAAAGGCCCCAGAGGAACTACCAGGTCTGTGACTACTTCGAACCATGCATCCGATGGATGAAGCCCTACACGGCCCTACCAAGAACAATTAAGGAAGCCCGAGAACAACAAAACATGCCATGAATTGAGACGGAAGTGGAAGTCGCAATTCATGTCCAACAATTTTCTGACTTGTGTGCATGGTGTCTGTCCCTAGCTCCTTCCTAACTACGAGCTTGAAAATCATATGCCATCCCTTCTGACAAACTTTTTCTGTCGGGTCATTTGCTTGAAACTCCTCGCTCTGCCAACACATTGACTGTTTCGCGTGCCACATCTTCAGCCTTTGTGGAGAGTAGGCTGTCGCGCACCAGCACAAGTGCCAGCCCTACGCAACGCAGCGTTACGGATACATTAATCACAAGGTGTAGGATCAGGCTCTCTTGCCTCAAGATTCGCTTTGGAAGTCGAACTGCAAAAGCCAGCATCAAGCCCAATACAAACTTAAACCAGTGTTCTTTCAGACATGCTGCCAACAACTCTTCTTGGGACAGCCAGGCTAACCATTGCGAACTCTCACGTCCAGCTGTTGCAGTTGGGGCAGGGATGGGCGTTCCAGGTGCGGAACCCGCACTTTGCGGCGTCTCGGCTCGCTTCTGCCGCAGCTTCTTCGGCTTTCGCCCAATGGATTCCAGGAAAAGCATCATACCGATGACCACGGAAATGTCCAATACAAAGAGCCCAGCCCATGCCATCTTCTCACCAATTTGCCAAGATTTCTCAAAGCCTCTCTTCACATAGGGTCCTAGCCATGCCCACCGAGCTAACCACCTCTCAAGGAAACTGGGCTTCACCGGCATCGCTTTGGCTGTTGAGATGTTTTCCACCTCCACCACCTCTCCAGGTGTCACCACCCACCGTTCCGACAGGCTCCGGACGCTGGAGATAGCCTCGGAGGACAGGGCCGACTGCAGTCCGGAAATGGACTGCAGGGCACCAAAGAGGTGGCCTTCCACGGAGGATGCCTGTCTGGTCTCTGGGTCAAAATCTGGGTCGAAATCATCCAAAACGCCCAAGATGGCATGGACCTCATCGGTGATTCGGCCCAGAGAGACTTTGATCTTCTGCAACTCCTTCCGGCCCAACATGGAAGCTCCAGCTGGGTCACAACCCTTTCGGTTCCCCCAAACCAGGGGAAACAATGGGAAGAGCAGCACGAACCAACGCGGCATGGCAGCTAGCATCCCAAGGATGCCCCCTGGATGGTTGAATCCCCTCCAAGTGATGACACTGATTCTATCATGCTCTGCCTGGTAGCTACGGACTCAGTCCGTCTGTGCTATCTGATATTATCTGATCAGGGTCGGCTGGGTTCTTTATCCCAAGTAGAAAGGGAAGTTCAACTTGCTTGAAAAATTGTACATGCGGTGTTCATCTTGACACGATGTTATGCAATCTGATCTTTGGGAAACAATGTGCAACCTGAAGAGTGAGGATGCGATGTGTTGTATGCTTCAGTGTGGTGGATCTGAGGAGGACTTCAGATGTTGAGCCGTGCGAATGCAACGTGACAAATCCCCGTTCGCAATATTTCGCAATCCTCAAGATACACAACTTTCAAGCATCCATTTAACCAGCCTTTGCCTAGAGAATCAAGTTGAATCAGCAGTTGAAACGGTTTCTAATCGCGGCTACCCATTGCAAGCGTGCCAAACCGCGAGGCAAACTGACCTGCCAAGACACCGTCACAGCAGCCGACTGCTCAGGGTCTCCTCCACCGTCAGTGTTGGCAGTGGTGATGGTCAGCAGGGAGCCAAGCATCGCATTTCCGGCATCCTCAGTCACCACCTCAAAATTGGGCGCCGGTGGACACTAACACCATCTAAGACCCAACCGCGGGGCCTAATCAACCGGGGCTCGTTTTGATCCGCCGGCTATGCCTATTGGCAGTACGGTGCAGCTGAGCTTCAGCGGTGGCCGCGGTGGCCGTGTTCAAGACAGTGCCAAGGACATCTGTAGCACGGCTCAAGGTGGACCTGCAAAATGACGGGAAAGGACAGGAAAGAAAGGGAGCCATCGGAATGAGTTCACTTTGAACTTTGGGTTACTATAATCCCCAATGTATTGATTAGTTAGCATAATCCCGTTATAATTTCATCAATCAACAGGGGTTTGGAACATGGCTCAACTGTTGACCTTGAAAGCTGCTAGGTAGACACATTTCGCACCGCATGCCCACCGAGGCACTTGTCTTGGGTACCTGCTGACCCACTGGACAAAGCCGCCGTCACTACCCCGCCAACCTGCCGATTCGGTGGGGATCAGAACTTTGCAACTTGAGAAAGGACTGGAAAACATAGCTCCAACTCCACCAGTCAGTCTAAGTACTACTTTGCCGTACGATCTGGCATAACTACCCTAGTCTCTGGACAAAAAATCCTCAAAAATCCTATGAGTTGGTCCATCGCGGCATATCGCGGCCGGCAAAGGGGCCTTCTGCAGCGTCGATGCATCAGGCGGGGCCAACTCTGCGGCGGCTTCTAAGGCTGTCATGGAGGCGTCGACCACCTCGCAGGATCTGCGGGGATTTCCCCTGGTTCTAATGGGAAAACATGGGAAAACCATCGAACTACGGGAGGTTGCCATACCACCATGGCCATAACTTATCCATGTCTTTGTAGGATGTCTGATATCCCCATGAGGCACCTCACTAACCAGAGTTATGAACCATGATGAACATGTACAAATTGAGGGTGGTCCTCCAAGCAGCACCCATCACAACATGCCGTACAGAAACATGCACAGATCTCAAAGACATGTGGAATTCCTCCATTCTCCTCGAGTCTTTTGCGCAAGTTTCTGCCACCAAAACTAGGGTCTAAACGGAATCTTGTAACAACTTGTAACTTGATGTACCTTGAGACATCTTGAGACCATGCAACCGGAGGTCTGTCTATCGAAATCTCTGTGTTTTTCCCACTTTTCTGGAGGCTCCCTCCACCAATCACCTTGGTTGCCACCGGGTAACCGCCCTGGACTCCGCATCACTGCCAGCTACGCTTACAGAACTCACAGCTGCTACAGCGTTCAGGATGCTGTTGGCCTGCCACAAGTCGCCACGGATTGGGCCTTTAGCGGCCACAAGTTGCTCCGTTCTCGTGATAAAACATCCAATCTACGGTCTTATATGCCTATATCCTAGATGTTTAAAATATCTATGGAACATATCATAATGTATCATATCTATATTACAGTGTGTTACAGTATAAATTGTATCTATATATATATATACTGTATATACAGCAGTTGTGTGTGTGTGTGTCATCCCACATCATCCCGTATGTTTGTCCATTCCAATGCCCGTTTTCGGCTCCACCAGATTCGGCGATCCCACAGGGGTCGCCTCGTTGAGTGCCACAGCACTGCCCAGGGCAGCACTCGCCAGGGTTGGATCTACTCCACCCAGCGGGGCAGTGACCACGGGACCCCGCAGGCCACTAACGCTGCTGGCGCCAAATTGATCGCCTAAAATCCGGTGCGACGAAGTGGTTGAGACGCCAAAAGTGCTGCGTTTTCTGAACATGATAGGACCTGATGGGATGAATAATAGTAGAGAAATAAAGTCGAACAGAGAAAAACTATGAAAAACTACTGCTTTTTGCCAGGGCTTCCGAAGGGTTTGCCCTAAAATTGGAATACGACGGAGCCTGATCAAATGTGAATGCAAATGAATGCAAATTGAGAGAGAGAGAGAGACGCAAATGTAAATGTAAAGATAAATAGAGTCAGACTAGTTGTTGCAAGCTCTCTTTCTCTCTCTCTCTCTTTCTCTCTCGCCCTCTCTCCATACTGTACACATACGACCATCAGACAGCTGTCTGCCCCAACCAGCCTGTTTCAAGGTCTATGTGCACTGGTTAATTGTCTATGCCCTCCATGCGGACAAATCTGCGACGCCACACTCCCGGCTTAGCCTATATGTGCACTGGTTAATTAGTTATCCTTATTTGAGGAATTAGTTGTTCTGCCCTGGAGTCATTGTCAGCCCAAATGGTAACCGTGAGCAGCTGCATTTGGCTGTTGAGTTCCAAGTGAACTCACATGTAGCACCAAAACATCCAAACTCTCCGAAAAGTGCTGGCAAAGTCGCGCACGCGAAGTATCGTGATCAAGTTGCCAATTGGAAGGATGGTCTCGCAGGTGGCACTCTTTGACCTAAGGGTTTATGGCTGCCAAGAAGGGGCAGCCCCAACCAAGATAGCGATGAGACGATGGTGTTTCGGCGGTTCTGGTTGACAGAACATACGGGCAACAGACCAAAAAGAATGCGCATGCTGTGATATCTATTGACAGATCCCCAAGCCTACTGGAGGCACATGGGACTTCAGTATCTTGGACATGCTCGGAGACGTCTAAGGGTCAGGCCAATCTTGTAGAAGGATTCCTTGCAACGAGACCCAGTAGTTGGAGTCCGTGCTGTTGTCCCACCTACCAAGCTGCCCATGGCCAAACTGTGTCACACCATTGGTGTTCAACCAATCTCCACATGTGCTTAAGACCCGGCTATGTAGCTACGGTGCTCAGACAAGACACACGATGGTATTGGTCGCTATCGTGATGTCGAAGGGAGTCGTGAAGCTGAGTTGAGATTCTGTGAACTGATAGAAGGCCTTGGACCACATTGGACCACTACAGTCAGATATGGCGGTGTCTAAGTCGTATCTCCACCCACCAAGTCCAAAGGCGGAGTCTCTCGTGCGTCACGAGCCGCTTCAAAGTGCTTTCTTGCTTGACCCAGCCCTTGGCAAAGTCCAGTTCAAAATCATGGTGCACGCCAAGGCACATACTGGAGTTCTGGGACAGATTCATCTACCCAATCAAGCGCATTGAGTTTGAACCTGAGTATCGACATCGACTTGCGTTTCAATCAATGAAAAGCCTAAACCCCTGGGCTCCTCCAAGAACATCAATGCCCTAGCAAAGGTTCAAATTTGCATCCCAAAACCACAACAAAAGTCGAAAGGAAGTTCTGGTCATTCCCTGCAGGCCAGCTCTGGTGGGTGCGGGTAGGACTGATTAGACTTCCCCCTGCCCCAAACTTGAAGAAGGCTCTATCTGCCAAACATACCCCAAACAGCATACACTAGCGAAACATTCCAGGCTGAACCTGCTGGAAGCAAACTTCCCTCTTTGAGGTGATCCATTCGCGTAGAAATACAGCCAGACCAGCTTCTTTCGTTCAACCGCGGCAAGGCACTTCGTCTCCACCGCAAAGCCTTCTGCAGGATCGGCCTGCACTTGCCCATCACGAGGGGGACCATCAGCCAGGAATGGGGAAGAACGCACCAGGAAAGCTCCTGCATTGCCAGAAGGAAGGGATACCGGCCATCCACGGTTCCCTGCAAAACCGTGCCTTGTCAGTTGCAGCATGTCATGATATTGGAATATGCAAAAAATACTAGTAGATATTATATATATATAATTATGATAATAATAATAATGATAATAATAATAATAACAATAATAATAATAATATATAATATCAATATATATATATGTGTGTGTGTTATACATTGATTATTAATATTTATTAATTATTATATTATTATATATATACATGTCTTTGATGATTTTGATGTCGGAGGCCATTTGTCTGCGAGACCATTTGTGGGCTGCGTGGCATGACAGCCTTTGGGAACACATCGGCACAACCCTGGCACTGTGAGACATCCTGCGGCTGCTGCGCTAGTGAGCGAACCCAGCACGTTGTTATCCAGTAGCGTGATGGTGTCATCTTGGAGGCCGATTATGAACACCTGCAAGGGCTCAAGATGACCGACAGTCGGCCCAACACGGAGGAGTCAAGCGATTTCAGAAAATGAGGAGAAAGTTGTTCATGGAGGTTTCTCCAAGTTGCACTTATTATAATGACTGCGCATTGTATCTCTTGAAAGTAGTAGAGGAGGCCATGTTCCAAGCTGTCACTATACATCAGATGTACATCAGGACAAGCCACATACTCATATTGCTCTCCCACGGTCAATGTGGAGCCATCAAAGGTTGAACTTGCCAAGCTCAAGGATGCATAGGACGAGTTCCATGAACCCTGAGGCACCTCAGCGGGATGTGGAGCTTCTGTGCTTGGTAACTGGGGGAATCTGCAGATCATGGGCATCATTTTATATAAATAGTAAGATCTGTATAGATCTGTAGTAATAGTGCAATTTACATACTGTAATTGTAACAAAGTAGCGAGAAATAACAATGCTACTTCCTGAAAGTCACCTGCAAGAATCCTCATGCAAACCCTGGTGAGGTACTGGGCATGAATGCATGAGGGCAGAGTGCTAACCAGTCCCTCACCAAACCAGATTCAAAGCCAGGATGCATTGATTGACAAAATCGTCCCTGTGGAACTCACTAGGGCCCACCTGACAGATTTCAGCGAAAGTAATTGGCCCAGCAAGGGACCCTGGAAGCCAAAACAAATGTCCAAGCCAATCTCTACTGGATTTGCGAGGGATCTTTTTCCTTACTACCTGGGACATCCAGGGACATCCAGGGACATCCTCAGAGTGATTGTCCATCTGCGCCAATTATAGGCCATTGAACAATCTCGATCATCCAAGGACAAGATTGACCACTCAGCAGATCTGCACCTGAAACTTCCAACTGCTGGGATGGCACACGTGGAGCTGCCCATGATATTTGCCACAGGGCCAGTGCCTGGGTTGATGCATCATCGGGTGCACAACATGTCCAGCACTGATGTCCCAAATGTATCCGGATGTCCCAAGAACAGCATTGTCTCAACGTCTCAGGGGGCCCGGCTCCAACCCATGGTCGTGGACACCCCACTGCCGTTCAGCCATGGTGTGGTGATGACCACAGGTGGTGGCGCTGAGGCGGACAGGGAAACCTGGGGGCCATCAGCCAAGGTGAGGCCAAATCACTGATGACTCTGGAGTAATGAAGACCCAGGTAGGACGATCTCCTGAGGATCATTTAGAATTACTCCCGATACACCTACAAAGAACTCAACTGAAGAGTTGTTGAGGGTGAACTCACTTAAATGCTTAATGTCCGCACAGCCGAGGCACTGTAATGGAGGCATTCGAGGCATCTGCTTCAGTCTCAAAGGATCTCCAAACCCGGGCCTTAGAAAAAGCGTGTCCGGGAGAGCTGAAGACCTGGGCTAGTCATTCTTGAACAACCCCCAAAACATAGAAAAATCATGAAAATCATGAAAAATCAATCCCAATCAGTAGTGGTGAATTACCTTTCTATCTTTTGGATCTGTTTGCGCGTGACTATAAAATCTATCATGGCAATGGTCAGGATTATTTTCCATACTTTATCATAGACGTGAGGACTGCGCGTGGCTTTCGTGCTTCCATCGGTCACATGTGAAATCGGGCCTGGCTCGGACAATTCCATCAAGAATATGCCGTGTCCCAAGTATTGGCAACGTGGCATTCATCAACGCTGGGGGCAATTAAGTAGTCCAAGTTCATGTTACTGCAGCAACTAAAGGGCATCGCTCTTGCGGGCACCCTGCTCATTTTTCCAAACTTGGTTCATAAAGCCCGGGGTTCGCATCATCCAAGCGGCCGTAAATGTAAAGAGCCCCTCCTGGCCAAGCAGCGCATTGCATTTCGCTGGAAATCGGAACACATCCGAGTGCAGCCACAAGCGAAATGCTGCCGGTTTCCTTTATCAAGTCCTTTTGATTCAGCATTTTGATTCAGCATTCTATGTTCCATCGTACGTCTTTGTTTTGACGGCCTCATAAATTCTCAAGGTGTGAGTGGCTGAAACGGGCTGATTGTTTTGGGACCGCTGATCCTGTAGGATGCCACCGGGAATGCTGAAATCTGAGCTGGCAGAGTCCAAGAATTGGCACACCTCGGCATGAAGAATGAAGCTGGGAACAGGGGTGGTCCAACACGGGTCACTCACACCTCTCAACAGGCATGGAGACAAGAATTTCGACCAAATGATGGAGAAAATAGAAAACACTACCCAGCATGGTGGAAAGGCAAGGGAACTGGGTTCCCAAACCCTGTCTCTCACGCCCAGGCTGCTGAAGCAACTCCACCTGTACCTGGGCGGACATTCCGCAACGCGGATCTGGCAATGGGGTCCAGTCCAAATCCGCACATTCCACAAAAGAAGGACATCCTCGTACACGGCACATGCAAACACATGCAGATCATGCAAATACGCTAGAAAATGTGGAAAGAGGATGAAAGAGGGGTACCCTCCAAATTGTGATCATCTGATACTTCAATGGTACCCAATTAAACAGCCGTTTGGGATTAGTCCAGGGTTGACCTCAGGCTTGACATTCGCTCGGTTCTATTCCAAGGTGCCGAAAGTCCGGTGTCACGCTGGAAGGCAACGAAGGATCTTGGGAGGCCTCCCCAGCTCAGGCTGAAAAATCACCAACAACAAGAGAGATGGAAAATCAATGGTTTCATGCATATCCCCCCACAATATGATCTTGAAATGATGGATTCTCCATATGAACAGCTATATTCTTAGCTCGTTGGAGAGAGAAACAAACAGTTTTTTGCTGCTTTCTATCCCTATCCTTGGCGTTGGCCAAATGGATCGAACTTGGGGAATTTCTACTTTCCAACTTTCCAACTCACTTCCCACCTGCGCAGACACCACGAAACCGCAGTTTATTGAGGTCTCTGATGGTCCGGACACTAAAGCAATGGGTGCTTCACCTCGCAGCCGGAGGCCGTAGCTGAGTGGCCGCTCAATCTCATGTGCTGTGTATAACACATGAGTAAATGCACATGTAATACATGATAATAATACATGTATATGCAGATATATGCAGATGCACAAGTGTGCTTCCACTTTGATCCAGCACGTAGATCGTCGCAACTGTAAGGAATACTTTCCAGCACATTGCCTACTCGCACATTGACCAAACAGATGAGTTTTAACATGTTTTAACAAACTAGCCGGGCACAAGCTCTCCACACTGGCAACTTGTTCTGCAAACGGGACACGTTGCTTCACATGAACGGCAAACTGCAAGACCTGGGTATTCTCCACGATACTTGGGTCCAAACCTCCAGGGTCAAAGCGCGTTGCAACACAGCCATTTTTTGAACAGCACCATGCCACCATGCCTTGAAAATAAGCAGTAGCTCGGAAGTAGTGACTCGTCTCCGGTTCAAAGCTGAATGCGGCAAAGCTGAGGGTAAACCTCGGCCGTGGATAGCTGGCGTCCAGGGATCAGAAAATCCCATCGCTGAGGCCAAGCAACGGCGAAAATGCTCGATCCTCCAAGCCGTACACCTGCAGAGGGTCCAAGGGTTAAGGCCAAACTATTTGAAACGAATCCGGAGTGAGTCCACTGAAGGTGCCTAAAGCCAAAATGCAAACGTCAAGGTTTTTTTTTAATTTACATTCTCTCTTTCCAGATTTGGCGTCAACCCGCACCGCCTGGAAGGCTGAGATTGCACAAACGATCCAAACTTACCATCCTACATCATCCTACTATGACCAAATGTTTCCGAAGGGAAGTTGCAAATTTACACCAGTCCCCAAATAGACACAGAAAAGTCAAATCCCAAAGTTTAGTGATAAAATGTGATAAAGATTATTCCTTTTCTGAGCCTTTCCTGAGGGATTCAATTTACTTCGACCAGTCGTGCGCGCCGCCTCAGACAGCTTGACCCAACCAGTCGTGTTGGAGCTGGAGTACTCCCAGTCCACAGTGATACGGCGGTTGTAACCTGTGGCTTCGACGTGGCCGAATGGTTGTCCTGCGGGGTTATGGAAAACCAAAGCAGAGATTTTAACCATACAAAAATAGGGATAAATGAGGGATTTGAGGATTTCAACCATCAACATTGACGATTATGATTGGGATATGGGTGGTACATGGAAGTACTCCCATCCCCTAATATGAAATGTACCATAAAATTCCACCAATGACGGACACCAAAATGAAAGCCCCCCTGCGAGGAACGGCTTGCGTCGGAACATTCGAAGCTCTCCCTGAGTTCGGTTTGCATGTTGAACTCGACCTGCGCTGATGGCAGCACCCAGGAGCTGGGAGTGAGCAATAAGCCTGCACCAAAGATGACAACATATGATAACCATGCATTTAGGTACGTGCAGAGTTGCCCCACTCAGTCCTTCTTGGGAATGGAAAAGGAGGTCACCAAGCAGTTCGAAAGGAAGGGGGAAGGAGGAAGGAAGAAGCAAAATAAAATAGATCTTCAAGTCCAAACGGGCTACTTGGAGGTAACCCTGGTTGATAGATCCCCTTATGGGGTATCCCATACATGGGTCATGAATTATAACGTCTAACTATGATTGCTGATCAGCTACTAGGTAGCAAGATCCTTTAAATACCCTCCCAGACCCTCCCTGCAACGGAGAAAGGCCCCCCGAAAAATGGAGGTGTCCTAAAAATGGGGCACCCCAAATCAGCCAAGTCACTGGACCATTTTAGTATTGAAACCCATGGTGACTTAAGAACCCCGCAAATGTTCCAAATGAGTCTGAGTTGATGAGACTTGTCCGCACCTCTTCTCGATTGAAGATCTGAACACTTGTAGAGCCCACCGGCACCACTTGAGGCGCCTTCAGCATTCCACATGGCATGAAGGCTTTGGGGCTACGAATCACATCGAATCACCACAAACCTACGTTGGCTTCTGTGAAACTTCCACTCAAGCCTGATACCAAACAAAAAAAAGAGGCAAACATAAGCAACCCTTTGATTGTTTGATCCTCTTGCATTGAAGAACCCAACACCCCTGGCCCCCCACCACTGTCAATGAGATATTTGCAAAACACCGAAAACACCGGCAACTCCCGGCCTGGTCGAGCTGTATCCAAGTGGATGCATTTCCTGCAGTGCTTTCACCCAGCCAGTTGGTGATGGTCACTATGATCTCCAGCCGCACGATGTCGAGCTGCGACGGAAATGTCAGACAGGGCGAGGTTACTGCGGCTCAAAGACTCGGGTCTTTCCAAGAAGCAACTACAAAATACTACAACCATCTGCAACTTTGGATGACAATCTTGAATGATCTTGACATATCTCAAGTATTACACTATATCGCAAAAATCTATAAAAATCTATAAAATAACACGGTAAATCCAAGATGCCCTTTAACTTCCAAAGCAAAGACCTGACCTGAAGCCCTCTGCAGAGATCATTCAACCCCCCGGCGCCTCACCAATCTGCTGCGCCACCGCATCAACGGCAGCATTAAACTCAGCAGGACTGATGGCCAGTTCCAACAAGTCCTGACGGCTTAAGGGCTTAAGGGGTCTCCACCACTAACTGACCATTACACACTGCCTCAGAAATCCTCAGAATGTATCACAATTTGTTGGCCCTGCTAAAGGACCTCTGGATTTCCACGGGTTTTCACGGGTTTTCAATATATTTCCACTCCCTACGGGTGCCTCCTTTCATTACATGTTCCTGCCCCCCAGGCTGAGTGCCCCCAGCTTGTTGGCTGGCGTTTGCCAACACCCCGGCCAAAGACTGTCCTCGGAATTTAGCGCCAATGTGAACATCAACCCACCAATCAACCAACCAAGCAAGCAAGCAATCAATCAAATCAAAACAATAAATGAATGAATTTGCCAAGCGACACGGCAAAACGCCCAAAACATCCCCACATACCATCGGACATCATTAAAAACACACACACAACGGCCAAGCATCTCATTGGCTCCGGCGTTTGAGGTCCAAAGCTCCACAGAGCTTTGTAAGGACGCCCTGCATCACCTGTGAGGTTCGTACCTGGGCAGGTCAGGCCCATGGCTGTTGCGTTGCATCTTAAGGTGGTGATACAAAGACGTATATATATATGTGTGTGTGTGTGTGAAGAGTATATGAAGACTGCGGCAGCGATTGAAGGCATTTAACATCATCTAACGCCAAGAAGCTCGTGTAGTACAGCCAGCTGCAGGAACGCGTGATGCGGACATTGGCACTCAAATCTGCGGAGGACATGTCGAAGTCTTGTTGAGTAAAGAGAGGGCCTTGGAAGCGCCCAGGAAGCGCCCAGCGTGGAATGTCTCCCTCCCAGCATCCCCAGCATCCCCAGCAGCACCCGCGACTGCGACTCAGTCCCAGGGACTCATTGTTTCCGGAGGTCCAGGCCATGCCATGTTGCCTGCCGTCAGGAAAGGGTATGAAGCTGGGGCATGCGACCGAGTTATTTGAAAAAAATTGGATCTATTGAAACATATTGAACTTGAAAGTCGAATCAGTCTGAACGCACTCAGGGCCTCAGCTTGCCAGAAAAAGGTAAGTCTGACTTGAGGCCCAGGGGTAAGGGGCGATGGAATAAAAACAGAATGATGCTGAGGATGCGGATGCTGCCGAATTTGCAGCCGGTGGCGACATGCCGACGGTGTCCCCGGGGGGGGATTGAGCCACGGCCAAACTGCTTGTCCAGCCAGCCGGGGGGTAGTTGAGTATGAAGTTTCATGCGATTGAAGATTCCAGCCCCCCCAGAAACTTTCTAAAGCAAGAGGGACTTCAGCTAGCAGAAGCTACTGTAGTTTTCGTGATTAAAGTCTTTTGATCAAACCGCCGCATCTGCAACCCTGTTGGTCCTGTAACGAAGATACTGTACACCATCTTGAATCCACGGAAACATTTTCATACGCGGGCATGGCACAGAAGCTTGCCAAGCAGGCATTCCCTGAAATGAATCTGTCATAACCCTAAAGGCCCTACTGTGCGTGGCCGCTACCACGCCCTACAGCGCACAAGGGTAACTTCCTGACGTTCCCTGGTGTAACTTCCTAGTTCTGCGCGCAACAGCAGGATTGTTGGAATGAAATATCATCAGCACCGCAATTGGTGTTGATATACAGAAAAAGGCCGTCATCGTTCTGATTTTCAAGACAGAGAATCTGGCACTGTTTCTGGCACCCATACACTTCTCCCGGGGATTGCAGCCCCCCAAAATTGTGCCTAATGGCACGAGCGTCCCATTGATGACCAGGTTCTCATTCAAAAGCAAGGTTGCATTGTAACCTGCGAACTGCAACTGCATATGTATGGAGGGCTCCCAATGCTGGGAATATTGAAAGGGCGCGGAGCGACTTCAAATGATATCTTTACCAAGTGGCCCAGAGGTACACGCATATTCCGATGGTCCTGCAGTGCATCTCTCTCTCTCTCTCTAAACTTTTTTGGAGGGGTCTTCTTGGGAGGCACACGGAAACCTCCAGGCCAGTGGTGTCTCAGTGTTGGTAGGTGAAGCGGCAGACTTCAGATTTCAACAGTTGAAGAGCAGCCACTATCTAGAACTCATGGCCTCAGCCAGTCCTGTGACCAGGTGCAAATATCTGGAGTGCCCAGCGCTGCCATCATCTCTTCCCCAAAGACTTCACTGCAGTTGGCTGCCTTGGAAAGAGTACCTCAGCTTGGGGATCTGTGGTACTGGACTCGGTATGGACGCAACTCCGGGAGTGTTTCTGTGGACCCTTGGGGCAAGACAAGTCGCGTTGGCTCCTCATCATAGGGTTATAAGTTATAAGTTATAAGATCCCTAATTGGTACATATTCTTTGACTATCTTTACCAAATGGGTTGATAGGATATGGGATCAGTTTCTTGCTCAAGAGACTCTGTCCGCTCAACCTGAGCTTGGAACTTACATGGTCCCAAATGTCATCTGTACTCAACCTGCTCAGCCGAAGAAAATCTAAAGCCCTACGCCTGCCCAGTAAATCCAATGCTTCAACTGACACCAGAATTACCGCGGCCTGGCTGGTTTGTCAAAGGTGAGCACGATGGCCTGACATAGCTCAGCACAATGCTTCAGGCAGTACATGGTAGGACTGATTAATTGCCTTTTGCACTAGAGGCCGCCAGGCTGAGGCGAATTGCACATTATCTGCAGCCAATGCGCTGAGAAGTTGTCAACAACTTCTGCACTAAGAAGGACCAGATCAACTAGCGTGGTTGTCGTGGACGAGGATGTTGAGCTGGTGGTACTTGTGGTTGTGGAAGATGAGGTGGTGGAACCTGCACCAAAGGAAAGCAAAGTGGTGGGAAGAATCTCGCTCCCCCCGGAAGGTTTGAACACGTTATAACAAACACCAAACAACGCGCGCTCTCTCTCTCTCTCTCTCACATCGCACAAACAGTCGTTGTGCTGGACCAAACAACATGAAAAGATGGCACCATCCATCAGCAAGGCACTGGTGGTAGAAGTGGTACTGCTCAAGGAGCTACTGGAACTTGTTGTGCTACTTGACGATGAGGAACTTGAGGAGCTTGATGTGGAAGTGCTGCTTGTTGTGGTGCTGGATGATGTAGTGGTGCTATTTGTGGTGCTGGAAGTGGATGAAGTGGATGAGCTGCTGCTGCTGGAGGATGTGCTGGAGGTACTGGAGCTTGAAGTGCTGGTATGGGTCCTTGTGGTGGATGTGGTGGAAGTTGAAGTGCTGGATGTGGTAGTGGACGTCGTGCTTGTAGTTGTCATTGATGTTGTGGTCGTGCTTGATGTGGTTGTGGTGTTAGTTGTGCTTGATGTACTGGTACTGCTGGTGGAGGAAGAAGAGCTAGAAGAACTCGTTGTGGAACTGCTCGACGTGCTTGTGCTGCTTGTAGAACTGCTGGAGCTACTTGTGCTTGATGATGAAGTACTTGAACTGGAACTGCTAGTGGTGCTTGTGCTACTGGAGGATGTGCTGGTACTGCTGGTTGAGGTGCTTGATGTGGACGAGCTGGAAGTACTTGTGCTTGATGTACTCGTACTTGATGTTGAAGTGCTAGACGTGCTTGTGCTGCTGGAGGATGTGCTGGTACTGCTGGTTGAGGTGCTTGAGGTAGAAGTTGAAGTTGTGCTAGTTGTGGTTGCGGTGGTGCTGGTAGTGCTTGTGCTGGAACTGCTGGTTGAGGTGCTTGAAGTGCTTGTGCTGCTTGTTGAGGTGCTGGACGTTGAAGTGCTGGATGTGGAAGTACTGCTTGTGGATGTGCTTGAGGTGGAAGTGCTAGAAGTACTTGTGCTGCTGGAGGATGTGCTGGTACTGCTGGTTGAAGTGCTTGATGTACTTGTGCTTGATGTGCTCGTGCTTGATGTTGAAGTACTTGAAGTGGAAGAGCTG
>Ga0126342_10004735_pt1 | contig 23413 bp, 20 predicted proteins | sample Cyp1metagenome_FD_92528 | JGI IMG/M metagenome (GOLD analysis project Ga0126342, IMG submission 92528) | Coral microbial communities from Lord Howe Island, Old Settlement Bay, Australia - Cyphastrea 1 metagenome | ecosystem: Host-associated > Invertebrates > Cnidaria > Coral ...
CTGCAACTGTGCCATGAAAAACACGAATAGAGATGCTGCAAAGCTTTAGATCGACAAGAGTATGCAGAAGTACAGGGCAGACTTGCAAGTCGAGACTGAGAGAACCACATGAGTGATGCAAGAGTGTGTGGTTCTGGGACATCTCGGCTTAGCGCAAACTTGATAGCTTCTATCAGCTCCTGACCGCGTTTCTAGGCTCGAGTTTGTACCACAAACTCCATGGACAGAATCGGAAGCCGAGATGTGGGATCCTCTTTGGCACCCTCTTGCGGCTCTCTCCGGAGTGCCCACCTTGGAAACACCGGAAATCTATGGAAATCTCGTGGAAAAATGCGGAAAGCGAGTCTTTCTAATCTTTCTATCGGACGAAACGGGAAAGCCTGCGGAGCATTGCAAAGCCGTTGCTGTCAAGCTGCCGTTGCAGGATTGCAGCTGCCGATTTCAAGTCAGTGTGTCCCTCGGGCGTGGCTTCAGTAACTTGCAGTTTTCTGACTTAATAAGTCGCGGAAAATTGAACATGCACGCAATGCAATGCTTCAGGAATTGCCAGGCGAACGTCACTCACAAGCTAAGGAAATTACACCCCAATGGCAAGTACAAATTTATATAAACCGAATGCAACTACTGTATATAGATCTACGGTAGTTCCAAAGGTGCGATGCCTTGGCCATGACCATCACAGTGATCACAACGACAGTCGTAGCGATAGTGATTGGGACAACGACGACGACGACAAGTACTGCTACTACTGGCAGAGGAGCAGGAAGTTTAGCAATGCAGCTGCTGAAATTCTGGAACTTTGGTGGATTTGATGAACAACCTAATTGCATTAAATTGCCATGTATTGTAGTGTTAGCACTCCCTTGGTTGCGCCTTGGGATCTTCCACGGAAACTTCTCCAGGTTCTGAAGCCTGCCAAGATCTGCCAAGGCGTTCTCTTTCCCAAAGGTCTTGAAAGGCTCTTCATGCAGAAGATGCGCAAGCGCTGACTGTCTGTACATCTGCAACCAATGCCTTAAAGATGGTGTTTCCCAATTCTTCTTGCACGAAAGCTGTGACCTGGCTGCACTTCTTTCGGGAAAGCCACATAGTGATTTGAGAAGACTGGTCTGCGCAGATTTTGTGCAAAGAAAGGTTGGTCAAGAAAAACTGGATCATCGAATCGTAGATGCAGCAATGATTTGCAAAATCAGATTTCCACAAAAGCGGTGGGTCCCATTGCGTCCGAGAAGCTGTATCAATGTCCAGCTCTGGAGACTTCTCAATGCCTTTTAGTTTGAGTGATGACCTCTGGGGTTTGCCGAGGGCAAAACAACGGACCAAAAGAACATGTCTCTAAAACATTAATAACATTATGACATTTCATGACATTTCTACACATTTCATGACATTTCTACACATTTCATGACATTTCTACACATCTCATCATAGCTCATATCTCTACCATTTTGATCGGTGAATTCAAAAACAGTGCGTGTAAAACGATCTGAAAAATCTGAACACACACGGCCAGAATGCTAATCTGAATTGTCCAGCCTTCGGAGCTTTGGGATTGCGAGATCTTCGATATCTTCAGGCTCATCGGCTGCCCAGTCCTGCAAGTTGGGTCAATCAAGAGTGACACATGGGCCACTGACTTGTGGAGTCAATTACTGTAGATGCCACCGCCAAGAACCCAAGCCTTTGAAGTGCGCAAGGTGCTTGAACAGGATCTTGAAGTATGGAACAAATTGAGAGATGTTGTAGACACGGCATCTTCTGTGCATGCTTCAATCAAGTCAGGGGCGCCTTGAAGACACATATCAACTTTCCAAATAGATTAGCAGTCGCTTCCGAGCACATATGGTTCCCCCTTTCGGAGTTTCTGAGCAATTGGGCAAGCAGAGACCAACTTTCGCGACATGATTGACTAAAACTTGGAACTGCTGTAAGGGAAAAGGATGAAAAGGACTGCTGGAAACCCCGACAACTTTTGTTTATAGGACAATCGGACACCAACCATACAAAGACTCAAACTTTTGGGGCCTTTCTGAAGTCTGCTGGGCTCCTGTCTCGTGACCATGTCGAATCATTCCAAACCCATTTCAAGCATGGTCACATATCAGAGAATCTATACACCATCCAAGAGTGCACCACCTCCCACAGTTTGCAGGTTCCTCGCTAACGGCTAAATCAGTATCCGCAGCTTTGGCGGTCAGACTTGTGGAAGGGCATGGTCTCCTACGCAAATACAGCATGCAAATGTGCATATTTCTGCGGCGCTTAGTTGATGTTGCTGTCTATATAGTCTCTATGTCAACAACGTAACTATCTTTTGATTCTTTTATTGTTCTCAACACTTTTTGATCACCAGAGTGTCTGAATTAGACTTCATTAGCCCCTGCGGATCAGGTAGTGACATCAACAGAAGCCATCAACTCCCGGCTGTCTGGCTGTGTGTGTTTCCGAATTCAACTCCATGCTGACCTTCTGGCCAAGACCACGGTGGCAAAACACGAGTCACCTGAGCTGTCTTGCTGAAAGGGGGAGTGAAGGGATTATAGCCTATCTATAACCTATATATATATACTGTATATGTGTTAAATATATGTAATATTTATATATACATTAAATATATATATACAATTATATACGTATACAATCATATACATGCATATACATATATCATCATATATCATGGAAAATCATAGAATATCAAATATCACTGAAGATTACGATGCAGTTATATGCAAGTATGCAATTTGATCGCATGACATGCATATTATGGGTCAAGAATGGTCAAGACCTCAAGGACCATCTTTGAGGGGATTGAGATCCATTTACCAGATATGTTGGTGTTCACCAGCTGCGTGTCAACAATCAATCACAGCAATTACCACAACCTGGAAATTGAAATGAACCCTTGTGCTTCATTTTGCTTCTATCTTCTGGTTTCCAGCAAAGATATGCGAATCTGGTCAAGACCACTTCATCTCCATGGTAGGCTCAACTGTTAGATCCTTCTATGTGGCTACGGAAAGAGCAAGTATAATTTGAATGTGTTCATATTGTGTCTCTACCTGTTAATCATTGTTAATCTATCTGAAACATGTAAGAGGACTAAGAGGCCCTGACCGCCTCCAACAAGCCCCACTGAAAGAACAACGGCACAAAAATCATCTAGTGACCAAGCAGTGTTCTTGCCCAGCTCATCAGCATAATAGCACCAAAAACCTTGGACTAACACGAGCTCACTTCAGTTATCCTTCCGTGCTGCAAGTCAAAATGCAAGGACTCAGTTCGGAGTCATTTGCTGGCAAGCAGTCTACTGTAGGGAAACGTCCATCCCTAGTATCTTGCTCTAAGCAGAACCATTCGAGAGGTCGTACGTGGTCGCTGCAGTGGTTCAGTAGTTCTCTTTAGTCTCTGGGACTTTTGATAAACTCCTTGAGACATCTTTACACATCGTTTAACTGCACAACTGCTCTTCTGCTGGTGCTACCTATAGATCCTAGATCCCCTTACAGGACACAGGTGTAGTACGGTATGACCTAAGGCCAAGATGCAGCGCTGGTTGTAGTGAATCTTAGGGCACAGTGCTGCCGGGGAACATGCAGAACTGGTCTCTTCCGCTCTGGTGCCCATGGCCGCTGTTTACTGCTCTCCATTTCTGCTTGACGCAGTGAAACGTGGACACAGCGAAGTGATGTTGAGACTGCTAGGTCGGCGGCAACCAGTGGATTACGTTGAGAAGCCTAAATCCTAGTATCTCTACTTCTAGTATCTCTACTGGGCCAAAATAGTAATCTCTTACCTGGTGCTGGTCGAAGTGCTTGCTCTGCTTTCAATCTGAGAGAAACTCCGGCGACACAACATGCACACAGTCAGCTTCAGCGATGCTTGGAAAGGGTCCAGTGGTTTGAGCACCTCCGAAAGTCTCTCGCAAAAGGGGCGCTCCGCTTTTCGGATCTCAGAATCAACGTTTCTTACTGCACTATCTGGCAATCTGTCCAAAGACATTTCCGGCCTGGCTAGGGCAGCCTATTATGCAAAACGAAAGCACACTCTTCACATTAAGCTAAAAATGAACCATAATTGTACAATATTGTACATGCATCCAGCATGCTATGAAATCTGATGTAGATAGTAGAACCATTCAAGTATATCAGAAGTAAGAGAGCCTAAAATCTTTATTCCAAGCAGGTGAGTACTCACAGTATCTCACAGTTACTTGAGCAATGAATAGAAACCAGGATTGCATTGTCTGTTTTAGAACTTATCCTTGCGGTTTCCACACACTCACAAATCCAAGAGGGCAATCATAGCGGCCCTTTCTGGAAAGAGAGCAGATGCCTCTTCTAGATTTCAGGCTCCTGTATATGCCTGGGAAAATCTTGGCACGATAATTCATCTAATGCTCGCACGATCTCGCACGTATGTCACAACTCACTTTGGCCACTAGGTCAGCAATCAGAACTGTGAGGTTCATCAGTCATTTTCTGAAGAAAACACAGAGAGTTCTGCCAGGTCAGCCACACCTCGCGAGCCAAAAGCATGGCAGTTTTGGCATTGTTGGCATATGTTGACTGGAAAGATTGGCTTGTTGTTACATGTTATCGGTGCGCCTGGATGTTCCCGGAGTCGAAGCTCACGGAAGCTCTCTGACACGTCCTTTCGGCCTCGGCACATAGGAGCCAGTTCTTTGGGCGGCCAGCGTATGAGGAGATTCCAAAAGGATCCTGCTGAGGCATAGTCGGCGTCATGAATTTCCAGACATGCCATGCTTTTTGAGTAGAGGAAAGGAATGGAAAGGAGCTCACGGCCCGGACCAGTTTGAGTCTCCATCTCGGTCATCATCCTCTAGTTTCTCAACATCTTCACCTGGTAACGGGATGTCAAAACGTTGACGGATTGGTACGAGTACGGTGGTCTCAGGCTGACAAGGTCCCCACGGTCCCGCAAAGCAGCATGAGCCAAGCTCACACCACCGCTGCACAAGGCAGCAGACCAAAGCACAGGACCTTTCAAAGAATTTCAGCATATTTCAGCTAGCTTTGTTCTATGTTTGCAGTCTTTGACTATGTTTGTCTTCAGACTGGCCCGGGTAGTTAGACACCTATCCGAGCTACATAGACTTCCAGGACATTCCTTCCATATCCTGCAAACAGAACACAAATTACAATTATCGCGCTATGCAAGACAGTAAGGAGCGGGCCCATGAACATGTGTAAGAAGAGGAGCGTTGGCAAAGCCATAATCAACTTAGAGGTCAGAATCTGCCGCCAGTCCAAGAAGGGGCAGGAAGCTGAAGGCTGAAAATATGGCCTGTCAATAAGCAGCTTAAAGGCACTTTCGTGAACTTTAGTGCCAGACCATCTTCATGTTTGCGCCCAATGGCACTTGAACACCACCTGCGCAGGATTGTGTCTGACAAACGATCAAAAAGCTCAGCATCATTGCAGGCAGAATGTACGGTATGCTGCGTTCACATACGTGCACCAATTCTGAGCAGCTTCCATTTCACTGCCCACTGTGACTGTCTTGCGTAGTGGACTCAGCCCACTGACTTGAGCAGAGTCAACAGTGTCCAAGCTTGATGTAGTCACTCGCAAGTGCAAGTCGCCCACAGAAATACTGTAGCTGAAGCTTTTGTACACGTCATAAAACATGACAAGGTCCCTCTTTGGAGACACTCTGAGACAAGATCCGCCATCAAATTTCTGCTGGCGGACACAAAAGTACTGACCTCAGCATTCTCATTCCATGCAATTGTTCCCGCCTTTCCTCCCAAGATTTTCCATGAAATCGTCTCAGTTGCATCCAATTGCCATACAAAAAATGAAGCAACGGCCTGCTAAGACAAAAGTGTGCCGGGTTGAAAGCAACGATATGAAACCAGGATGGCTACGCCATTGCTGCAGCAACTGCGTGAGCCAAGCGCACCTCCTGGAAAGAGAAGAACTGCTCTAGTTGTTTTGATTGCTATGCAGAAATATGTAGAAATATGCAGAACACGAGAGCCTTGAATGCACCTTGCAGAATACTTCTCACAAACTCCTTCACATCCTTAACTTGTTCCAGACTGTGACGCTTGGACGGGCCACTTGTCAGCTCTCAAATGTTGCCACAGAACTTTCCCACCACTCTACACTCTCTAGACTCTACACCAACACTTCAAACCTAGAACAAATCTGCCAAGTACCCAATCAGTGCTTCGCTCCCTCCGTTCAACGTTCTTTCCAAGACTCACCCCTACCCTATCTACTGCATCCATCTGCATCCCCAATGCAAAACAAATACAGAATTCAAAGACTACATGAGACTACATTAGACTCCATGAGACTCCTGGCTTCTGGTCTGCACTGTCATCTTGCCGTCCTGAAAGATTGTCCTACATAATCCTACACCCTCCAAACAGAACCGTACACATACAATGCAAAACAGGCAAAACAGGCGGGGTTGCAGAGTAAAACAGTGTTTGGAGATGTTTGGAGAATGAAATACATTCAAATACATTCAAATACAGGAAACATGATGAAACATGCTTTTTTAATCAAATGCTAAGGGCTCCACAGCAAAAGCGGCAATGCGCACAAGGACAGCCTGCATAGCGAGATATGATTGGGCTTGGCTTGGCCGGGCTGTTTCAAATGTTCCAGGCCAAGTGAGGAATCGTGGAAACTCCAGGGGAAACTTCTTCACAAAGGACAACAAATTTGGGAAGGTCCCATCGCTTACCTCATGTTTGTCACAATGAAAACCAATGTCAATCCCATACATGCTTCGTATTGCCGGAGTTTTTGCGGTGGCTCAAATGTGTCTTACAGCGCAAGACCAGCACATATTGGCACATCCAGCACCACCATTTAGCTGAGAGGGCAATAAGGCCTGAGGTTCGTGGCAGCCATGAGCAGGCCTTGATACACGACGGTTGCGCAACTTGACACGCATGGACAACTTCAGAATTTCAGAACTTTGAGCTCTCTGCAATTCAGCCGCAAGTCCAATGATGTCTTTTGTCAGATGAAAAAGCTGCCTCACAAACATTCCACAGTTTGACAGGTTGGTGCAGGAGCACCAAAGGCTTAGATGAAAGAGCCCGGTTGGATATGGAGAAGAACTGTTTGCTTCCAGGATTGCCACAGGGGCTCCAAATATGCATTACGAGTACAATGTTCATTACAAGAAGAACCCACACAACAGCAATTGACACTTGCCCATGGACTGAAAATGCGTCGAGCAAAATGACAAAGGATACAAATGGAAAGGTTGGGTCAACAGCAAGGATCCTACGGCAGGAAGTCGATTTTGTACGGCTTCTCCCTGCACTAAATTCACGAAAGTAAATCCCAGCCCAACCCTACAAAGCAAGTGGATCCAATTGGACCAATGCCTGTCACGTTGAATCGACTTCCATTCGGGTATTCAAAAGATTAAGGTCGAAGCAGGGAACCACCAAGGGTTAGGGCTGCAGCATGTTCTGGCCTGAAGACTTGAATTTCACTTGAATCTGCTTCACCGGCTTCTATTTGCCGGATATCTACAATCTACTCTACGACTTGCAGGATCTTGCAAGTACTGTATGCGAGCACCCTTGACCTGACAGTACATGCCTGAGGAGTGCACCGCATCCAATCCTGCCAGCAGCTGCACAAAGTTCTATTCACATCTGCTTTAAGATGCTTCAACGATCTTTAGCGTTTGGATCTAGATCTATCTCGCAGCGATGAACACAGTGACCACTAGGGATCCGACTGCCGTTGACTCCACGTTAGCTGCAGCCTGCAAGAAAATTGAACAGTAGACGATGGATGATGATGCAATGTGAATGGCATCTAGATATTCTGCGGGGTTCATATTGTGGTCCTCAGTCTCTCTGATTCTGCATCGAGAAATTTATTTTGCTGGAGCAAAAGAAATGAATCTGCACCCTGGCCTGCAAGTCAGGTGCGTCCCACTCCTGAGCTTTGGAATAATAAGATTGGGCTTGGTACTGGAGACAAAACATCTGCTATATGCATCTCGCCTGTGAAAAGCGGAAAGTCGGCCGCAAGGGTTTGAGGAAACTCGTTGTAAGCCTTGGAAACTTTTCATCTGAGAGACTCTGAGAGGCATGCAAAGAATTGGAAACTTGGCTTCAGACAACGGCACTCGAAGCTGGATATTCACAGCCTCCTACATTGCAGAGGGAAAGTTAATTAGATGACAAAGATTCACACACATGCAGTCAAATTGTGGGGTATGTACCTGAAAGAAGACCTCGAGGAGACTTCTATGATCATAGTGGCTCTGGCCATGCTTCACGATAGTTTGCGATTGTCGCATACAAAAACAGAATGTATCACGTACAAGAAAAAATGTCTTGCAGCTCTTTGATGAATATGCCGTGTTCGGGTAATCGATATAGACTCCATTCAAGGACCTCATTCAGCGCCTCGCTGGAGTCTTGGAGAAGATAAGCCTCCGTCAGGACGTCAGCTGAGATGCTGAGAGGGACAAGTTGACTGTTGCCAGGTTTCATTCACCTAATCGTCCATGTGTACATATATGATGTACTATATTGTATAGCGTTATAGTGTCATGTGTATAATAGAATACACATATAATGTTATATATATAGCATAATATATTTTATACGTTATATGATATATTGTATAGAATGATAGATCATATAATATGATATGTTATATATTTATAGATATAGTACACATATAACATAATATATTATAGAGAGGAGGGGTGCACTCAATTCAGACGAAGCAAAACCGCGTATTCATAACATTGTATAAATATATATATATATATGTGTAAATACATATAATACATATTATATATATATACAGTAATGACTTTCAGATGTTTTTGGTCCTCCCATATCCTCTCAAGCGCGTCAGCCTTCAGGTCGAGCACAGGTGGCTGGCCAAGTACATCCATCAGTTCGAAATCCATCAACTGCTTGAACGAGGACATCTGCCTTGGACAGGAATCAACATATCCGACATATCTTGTCGGTGTCACTTGCGCATGCAACTCTTGCTTGGAAGTGTCGAAACTGTCTTCGAGAAAAAAGATCAAAAGTACGTATAGTGAAAGGTGCTCCGAAGAAAATAAATGTACACTATCTGAGGATTCTGAGGTTCAAATTAGGCTCCAACTCCTCAAAAAGTACTGTAGGCACACCGTCAGCAAGAGTTTGAACAGTTTGGTCACATTCACAATGAAGCGCGCCAAACTAAGCTTCGGCTGCGCGAGCGAGTCTGTCAGGTACTGCCATTCTGATCATTCTGTTCTTGGCAACTCTCACTGAGAGCTCTCACTGTTGTATACTGTTGTCAATCCTTTGTCATGGTGAGAGCTGGAACAATCCTTTGAGCACCCAACATCCATATGAAGAGTTGCTTCGAGCCTGGAGCATGAAAATAACTGAGGCCGTTTTCATGCTCCGGGTGTCCAGATCTGCCTGGAGAATGTTCGACCATCAAGGGGAGCAAAGTGAAGGGTCACCTGCAATGCACAGCCCCTGAGATGAACTGCGCAAAAGCAGCCAGCTGACAGGGACTTGAAACCAGCCTTGGCCGTGAGGCTGGTGGCCAGTGATGCCTTGCAACGTCCAGTTCACCATGCCACTTGTCATCACTTATCATATCGAAAAAAGGCAGCTATACTAATCTACTGTAACTCTAGCCTTCTTCTGAATCCGGACAGCTGCACCATGCTTTTGATGCGTGCAATTACTTTCGTGGGGGTTCTTAGGTCTACATACCTTCCACTAACGCCACCGAGACTACGCATGTCGTGACATGCCTGGTGCACTGCTGCATGTATCTCCATATGCTCTCCACGATAAAGCCTTGGTCAGAGTGGTAGCGATTGGAAGTCGCAAGCTGAGCGCCAAGGCTCCTCCAAAAATATCTACTTCATTCATCTTCATTCTACTTCTGCATGACTCACAAGAAATCAAAAGAATCTAATTTAAACTGTCTAAACTCAGCCTGAGATGGAAACAGTCCAAACTTTTGGCACAGCAGGCGAAGGAGCCGTTGATGATTCTCTTTCGAGTCTGGTCAGTACAAAGAATGCCGAGTAAATCCATCCTGTCTCATGTCAAAAAGAGAAGTCGTAAAACTGATTGCCTGTTTGTGCCATAATTGGCTCTGCGTCATGGAGAATTCGCCTTGACTATCCCAGCTGCACCGCAAGAAGGCAAAGCAACTTATTTCAACAGCTTGGACATCCTTGATACAGGTGATCTTAAAACTAAAAAAAATGAAATATTGGGTGTCTCCAACTTGCAGCAAAGTCTGAAAGTAAACCACTTTACTGCATACAGCCGGACAAAAATCAGCCCAGATGACTGCGCTGAAGGAATCTTGAGGGTAGAAGAAGGCCGACAAGAAGAGGGAGCAGGAGAGGGAGAGGGAGAGCGAGAGTGAGAGAGAGAGAGAGAGGAAAAAACAAAGTAGAAAGAAGAAAAGGAATCAATCTTGGTAAGATGCGGATGTGCTTGGGGTGTTACAGCGAAAACTAGTAACTAGTACAAGAGCTAAGCCACACACCGCTTACGTTGCTCAGCTGGTCTGTCTAGTGCCTGCAGTGTACGAGTACAGGAGATAGGCCCAGTGTAGATTCCATTCGCGCATCTTTCTGAACTGCAACACCATGCCAAGCCATGCCATGCCAATCCCATTTGACCTTGTAAACGTGACAATCCCTGCTCGCGCCTTGCCTCCATATAGTCTTCTGTGGAGTCTGGACCAAACCCTTGGAGTTCGCGAGGGACTTGAGGTTCCTCTGTTGCTTTCTCAATTGATTGAATAACTCGCGGTTCAGGTGCAAAGGACTTCGGAGCAGGTGTCAAGCCCGTGTGCACATTTGCTCTACCTGGTTTTGCACCAGCCTCACAAAGGTCTTCTTCTTCTTCTTCTGGATCGATATCTTCTGCCAAGTTGTATTCAAGCATTCGTTTCCTGCGTTCGGCTTCCTCTTCCAAGCGTTCTGCTTCAGCTCGCTTTGCATGTTCCAGCTGCGCTTTACGCCGTTCCACCTGGCAGCAGGGTGACTCCAAAGTTTGAAATAAGCACGAAGAACTCTTCTTTTCTACAGTATAAGTTCTATTCAAATCAGAGCACAACATAGATCCAGGTTTTCCATGCAGCTGCCGACTCCAACTGTGACAATGCTGCCGACGCCAATTGTGACAATACTGTGGCTCGTCAGTGTGGGTTTGTGTGTGTGTGTTGACGTGTTCGCATTACTTCTTCTTGCTGAGAATTTGCTCGAGCAAACAGATCCCATTTACCCAAAATGCTGAAGAAGAGTCAGGGGCAAGAAGAGCATGCCTACAAGTACGAGAAGCTTGTTTGCCTATGTTGACAAAACCCTTCAAAGCTGCCTGCTTCTCCTTCAGTGCCGCTCTTTGAGCCAAGGCAAAAGGCAGATGTAGCTTTTGAGAGCCAAAATCTGCCGCCCAAAGTCCAGAAGGAGGCTGAGTGTCATTCGGATTGCCGTTTGAATGGCTGTCCGCTGTGGCCACGATGTCCACCTCAACTGCATGAGATTCGCAAAGCAACTTCCAAGACGGTGGGAGTATTGCATGAGTTTGTTTGAAGGTTGACATTTCCAGATGGAGCTGCGCACAGCAACCTCCACAGAAAGTCTGGTGTTCCAAGGTTTCATCAGTCGTGATCACGGTGTACAACGAATCGCCCCCTCCTCCTTGGCATTTCCGGCCCCCGCAACTTGCGATAGGCTTCTGGACCACGATGCGGAACAGCAGAAACGAATCTGCGTTTGCAGCTTTTCGGAGGGAATCAGGAGCGACGAATCGTAGAATGTCGCCACTTTGTGCTCTGGCCACTTTGCCAGCGGGAACTGTAGATGAACTTACCCCATTTTGAATTACTATTTGGTTGCTGCTCAGGTTCTCGATAGAGAGGATCTCACTCTTGCAGTCAAACCACAGCCGAAGGTGCTCCCGTGAGATACAACTCAAGAATTCCTTCTTATCTTCAAGCAATCGCTGAATTAGTGCATGGTGTCTACCAATCTCTAGCACTTCATCGCCACTTGAGCCCACTTGCAGCCAATTCTCATTCACGGCTCTGTCCTTTTTCTGTCTCGCATCGACTTCAGCCTGGATGGCTTCTAACCAGCAAGACAAGCCAGAGGCCTGGATGGTCTTTTGAGTCTTTTGGAGATTCTTTTGGCCTTTGTGATCTTTGTGTGTCTCTGCTCTTCTTGGCTCAGCTTTCAAACACTCGGCTGAACCTCCCCAAGACCAGATCTTCAATACCACACGGCTAGGAATGGCAGGCTGTTTCCACGGCTGCTTCGAAGACAACTGTAAACGGGAAAGCACCTTGTCTCTTCTTGTGTCATCCTGGCTGAAGTGCAACAACAAGTTGCCGGAGTTGCCACTTCCTAGGAGACTTCCTCCACACGTTGACTGCATACTTGGCTTCCTTGCATCTTCCCGTGACAGGAGGATCCTTGGCTCAAGGGCCACTTCTATCCGTTGTTTCGGTGCTTCATCTCTCAGCAAGTCCCAATTTAACCATTGCTCCCCCAAGAAGACCGAGTCGCTCCCAAGGCTCCATGCTTCTAGCAACAAACACGGCATGTCTGGCTCCAGTCCCATACGTTCTAAAAGTCGTGCCTCTTCAAAGAAAGGTGACGATGCCAGAGCCGCTGCTGCAGATGTTGCTGCATTGCGGTCATGGGCATTCTTGGCTCTATACAAACGTTGAAGTCTCACAATCTCAGCGTGGGCTTTGAGGGACTTTCGGACTTGCTGACGCAGGACGTCAAGCTTCTTCGGAGCGTCATTGATTCGGACTCGTAGTTCGTGGCGTTGGCCTTGCAAAACCTTTCTTTGCGCCAAAATTTTCTCGAGCGCATCTGACACTTCGCGTTGAGGATCTGAAGAAAAGCAGCATGGCATTCCCGTGAATCGTGAAAGTTGAGAGAGTCAAAGACTTTAGATGTACTACATTAAAAAAAAAAAAAAACCTACATGTATATATAATTATATATATATATATATCTTATACCTAGGTGACAGGAATTCCTAGAGATTGAAGTGTCATTTGAGCTCCAACCCAGGGACCCAAGATTGGCATAAACCACCTGCTTTATATACTATAATACTCATGTCACTTCCTGCTTGCAACAGCTTGAGCACTGAGCACTTAAACCAAATTACACTCAAACGACTGAAGAAGGCTTGAGGCTTTATGGTAGTAAGGACATGCAAAGACTTTTGGGGAAGCCACAAAAAGAGCATCTAAAACACCCCTGATGATCCTGATGCTTCACAGAGAAGCAGGCTACAGCAGCAGGTACTGGCAGACCTATCTGCAGGGTCCATGGGCGGTTTCTGAACCTGAAAACAATCGTTCAATATCATGTCAAACCGTTTCATGCATTGTTTCATGTATCACGGGTTGCTTCACGTATTGCTGCACGACACTGCACATATTGTCATGTCAATGTCTTGCTTCCCAACGTGAGGGCCCCGCTGATCACTTCGCATTGCATGCGACCAGCCACCACCGACCCCAGCAAGCCTGTGCAAATGCGACATCAATGAGCACCACACAAAGCAAATGCATCAAATGCGCATGAACTTGGCATTTCTTGGCAGTGGGTTGTGTCAATGGCGCAAGCATGGCATGTATGCGCAAAGCAGCAGATGAGAGCCGCACATCATCAGAAGCATAGGCGATGTGCAAACAAACTGGCATCGGCGCGTCGATATGCGTCGATGTACAAGCTCCACTTAGGACACGCCACAGGAGTCATATGAGTCTCACATGGTCAAAGCAACTTCTCGGCACCATGAAGAGCATGGCCAAGAAGATAAAGGCGTAGTTGGGGCCTTACTTCTGCTCTGACTTTCGCAACATTTCAGAACCTTACCTTTTGAGTGGCATTGCCCCTCTTCTTCTTGCTGTCGAATTTCAAGCATATTCAATCATTACAGCAAGCAATCAGCATTACAGCACTACGTGACTTTGACTTGTGACGGTTTGCTTGGCCCCTGGCAAAAGTGCCGAGCATTGGCGATCACCTTGATTTTATCGTAAAGATAGGGCGACTTCTGGACATGTGATTGAATCATGCTGAATCCTGCTGAATCATGGGAAATCCATAGATGTGCTGCACTTCACTTCAGCTTAGTCACGTTTCGTTGTAAGTAGACCTGGATCTCTCCACGGCGTGAAGCTTGCCGAACACCCTCACGTACAAGGCGACAAGGCGTAGCTTGAGGCTTGCAGATGCATCATGCGTTTCAAGTCAGTTTGATAGGGCCTCAATGACTCTTTGAGGATTTATCCTGCCAAACCTGAGTATCGAACTTTGGCACAACTTAGGCTAAGGACAAAGTCTGAACGCTTTGAAAGGTGGAGAAGGTAGAGAAGGTGGGGGTGGAAGACGCTGTTTTGTGCCAAAGAGCGGTCAAACTTTGACAGCAGAAATAGTTTGTTTGGCTTGGCTCTTCAAGACAAGTTCGAGGTTCGTACTCGTTCCATGGACGCAGGTACCGCCGAGCAGCTGCACTGTACCTGACAGGTGATCCAGGCAACAGGTAAAGCAATGTAAAGCACACGTGTGCAAAGATGAGGCTCCTGGAATCTGCTGGCATCTGCTGGAAGTTGTGTCAAGCAAATGAGTTGGCGCACGCTCTTGCCATATACCGCGGTACTTGCATTAAGGCCCGTCCATTCTCTGCCACCTCGGTTTGACCAGCTTGGGAAAAGTGGGGGTGCTGTGAGAGAAGAGGAAAAGCTGATGCTGACTCAACCAGGTAACAGAGGAATACATATATGATTCGAATTATTAAATATGCTTGTGATGCACTTGTCATATGGAATCTGGCATTATGATTCATTATGAGGGTATGTAATTGACTGTAACGGTATTCATTCTGATGCGAACATTGGTGCGGTATCATGTCCTCTCAGAACAGAGAGGACACACTTGACCTTCGAAGCTGCAAAGCTTTCAGGCTGAGGTCCTCACCACTTCTGTCAGCGGACGAGACGTCAGCTGCTGCATGATAGCGCTCGGACTGAGGCTGGCCAAGGATAGCCTGGGAGCGTCTGGGAGCGTCTGGGAGCATTGAAGTCATGGTCTCAGTGGCTGTACTATGGCTCTGCTTCACACCGTGCTTGTAGAATCCAAAGTTGCAAAGTCTTGAGGCGCACACGATGGACCTGCACCTGCAAAGACACGCAGGGATTTTCTCCAAACATGTAACTGCGTTCCCAGAGTCAAACGGATGACAAGCAACACAACACTGCCCCTTCGCTGCATTGCAAAGTACTAGATTTGTAAGGGATCCCTAGGGCATGTCGGCATGTCCTCAAACCACCTGAAACCTTGCCTCCTTCAAAACTGCTTGGCCCGCGCGGTCCAAAGCCGGTGCTGCTGCTGCCGCCACTCAAGCTGACGCACAGCTGCTTGTCATTGGCATTGAGACAAACAATCCAAGAATCCATCGTTTCCATGTCATCTCCATTTCCTTTCCATGTCATTTGTCATGAACTGAAAAGGCAATGCTTCTACCAACTGGCAAGAACCTGCTTGGACCGCTGGAAGGTCGAAAGCTTGGACCCGGCCTCAGCAAACGTTCAAAAGGTTCACAGTTTATCCAAACATATCCTAACGCTCGAAGGAAACGGATGCAGGAGTCCGGATATACCAAGAAAATGTTGCGATCGCATTGGACTTAACCCTCGCATTCAAAGAGTTTCTTGTTTTGTGACCTTCCTATTCAGGTCATTGCATAATTTTCTTTGATCCCCCCACACTTCGGTAAAATTGCTGTCTTGACTGACTGACGAAGACAAGAGCGCATGCTGTCGCCTGTAGACAAAGCTAATGTGTGTGCACGTGAATCAGGACAAATCATGTGTGAAAACACTGCTCCTCAGCTTAAGCGTTGGGCTGTGGAGTAACATATGATGCACCAGCGCCGGACAAGTCCACAGTTTTCCCTGCGACAACATGAATGCAGCTCACGAAGATGGAGTGGTTGGGCACCAAAAAACAAATCAAGCACGGCAGATAAATATGTATAATATATATATATATAATTATATATATATATGCGTATATACGTATGTATGATAAATATGCAATGTAATGTATTGTAATGTACCGTAATGTAATGTAATAACTGTACGTATGTTACAGTATGCAATGCAATGTAATGCAATGTAATGCGATGTAACGCAATGTGATGCAATGTGATGCAATGTAATGCAATATAATGCAATGTAATGTACAGTAATGTAATGTAATGTACTGTAATCTATGTGAGTATGCATGCACGCATGCAGCCTTCAAACAATTGCAGCCTAAACCTGTTGCCAGCTTTGCAGCCTGCACCCCACCCAATTCCCCAAAGTCAGCGTCCATTTTTCAAACGGTACGATTACCGCATCTCAGCATATCTCAGCCAAGTGAAACATTTGGGGCTCGTTCCTTCAAGAACTCATCCAACCTGAGATCACTCGCGACTTATGCGACCTGTGACTTGATGAACCGATTTGGTGAACCTTCTCAGGTCCCAAATCAGATCGATACAGGAGAATTGCCAACAAAATTTATCCAGCGGGTTTTAAGTTGGATCCCATGGGTGTTCCCTTATTTGGGGAAATAAACCGAACATATCCGAACATAAGAAAAACCCTGATAAGCAGCTAATTCCGTAGAACGAGTGGTTCTCGGTTCCGAGCGCTTCGGTGGCTGACGTGATTGGAGGTGATACCTTTGCCACAACATCAGCTTGTGACGGTCACATGTTGCATTTCAGTTAGAATCGCCTCATGACATTGCATTTTCGCTGTGAACTTTCAATGGTAATTGCATCAGTTTGTTTTCGTGGGGTCCACAGTTTTTTTGCTTCAATGCGGTCTGTGGCTGCAAGGGGGGTCCCACGTTCAATTTCAGGCGAAAGGTGCGCGGATTTATTCCACTTAAGTATGTTTCAAAATGGAGTGGGCGCGCCAGATTCTCTTCCCATTTTTGTTTTATGGTTAGGGAACCACAATCAACCAAATAACGATTGGAATTCAGCAGAAATTTAATGGACAGCGGATATACCAAAAGGTGAGACACCGGCAATGGATTTGAGGTATACTTGTTGAAATATACCAATTGGTATACCAAATACCAATATACCTAACGGATCTACCAATCAATCACCAATTCTGTCGCGCCTCAGGTTCCGGGGTTTCAGCCAACTCTTCAGCCTGGCAGTTGGTTTCCAGCTTTGAGGCAACGTGGTCTTACCAAGATTATACTCTTGCAATATCAACCCGGGATTCAGAAGCCCTGGTTGAGTAACCCCCCCAAATAGCGGATAATCCAGTGCCAAAATGGCGCCCCCCGAGTGAAACGACCCAGAGGTTTATCAATCCGAGGACAACACTGGAGGTGAACATAATTTTACACTAGCGCAATACACAAAAAACAAAAAAGATACGGCAAGCATCGGCAAGCAATCCGCATACGAACCCAACCCATGTACCGTTCAAATCAGTTCAATTCATTCCGTCATGGTGGATATGTAAACATGCATCAACAAACACCATGGGGTCGTGATACTTACAAGACATGCTGCACTTCAGCGCATGTCACTCAACATGCATTCCTGCTAAAACCTATTAACACCACCCAAAAAGGCAACACACCCAATCGTAACAGCATCAGGCACTCATCACGACCTCCCTGTCGCAATCACATCAGCCACTGAGCCCGGCAAACGTATCGTTTTTCAGCGGCAACCTTTCCTCGTCCCACAACACAGGCCAACGCAACCAACGCCGCCAGTGGCAGCCACGGATCCAATATCGGTCTGGAACTTGCATCGAATGGCTTTCTTTGGGCCTCGACTGCGTCAACTATGTGAATCATAGTGGATGTTACAGTAACTCATCAGAAGTTGGAGAGTCGGTTTGCTCCAACTATGCATTATATATATATATTATATATATAATTATATAAATAAAATGGAAATATATGGAAATATATTGCATCTGTTCCAAAATCTCTGTCAGGTCTTGGGTGACCTATTTCACGGACACAGTTTGGCCTTGATCAAAACCCCCAACTGAACCAACTCGGCCCACAATGTTAAGAACACCAGGCCTTGGGCGATCGGTCGGGCTGCATCGTGCCAGCCTGAAAATTTGGGTAACCGGGTAACAGCGACAGCAGAGCAGCTTGAATTCGCCGCTTCCTACAGATCAGCATTGATCAAACCACTGGGACAGCCTAAACTCTTGTAATTCTCGGGAAGCCAAACTCAGCAAAATGGCCAGTGATGAGTGATGGCTGAAGAGATGCAAATGTTGCATCATCACTGCCACCGTGCCACGTAGAACCGCGCAAGTGGACTTTCCCAAGACAATGAAATTTCAACAGAAAGGCGGCTGAACGCATGGCAAACGTTGGATCTTGGGTGACTCTATTTTGAATGGCTTCAAACTTAAGATACTTAAGTAGCACAAGCCGTTTGCATCGGAGGGGCCCCAACGCTAAGACAGTTGCAAAGGCTGCCCATGAATGTCCTTGCGCAAAGACATTAAGCCCCTCATCTCCGGCACCTTCCCGAGGAGGTAGGGAAGGGAAAATGGTGCCTCCAAACAAGTCACCACTCGCCACCAAAAACCCAAAAACCCGAAAAGTTCGATTTGGTCAAGTTACCAGCAAAATCACCAGGTAGAATGTTAGTAATTCTTGTGCTGACGCAGGGCCGAGTAAATGTGATTGTTTTAATTAGGGGCAAACTACCGCGAGCAACAATAGCTGCAATTTGCGACCAGCCCAGTGTGCTTGAGGCAACAACATGGTCATCCAAAAAGCCATGAAGAACACTTAGAACCCCTTGTGGCAGTCAACCGTTGAAGCTCTGGTTCACAGCTGCACCAAGAAAAAGACCTGTTCCACTCTCCACTGTCCAGGGGCCTGGTCTAGTCTGGAAACACACACGGAGCCAGAGCCCGTGTTGCAAAATGATGAGACGTTCATTTCAGATTTAAATAAGATATAAGGATGATATAAGGATGATATAAGGATGATATAAGGATGATATAAGGATGATATAAGGATGATTGCGAACGCACCCCCAACTTGATGAAAGGTAATGGCCAGCGATCCCTGGCCGATGATTCAGACAAAACAACTGCAGCGTCCAGCCGCACTGCCCACCCAGGCCTTCTTTTCTTTTTTCTTGGGAGTCGCCCAATTTACAATCGCCTAGTACCAAAACGCAAGAACAAGGGTATGGGCAGCAGAAATGTCAGGATGAAAGTCTCACCAGAACTGCAGAACTGACAGGATTAAAAGACACACAGCAGAGATCAGATCCGTTTCCTAATTCAAGGCCGCACTGGCCAAGCCTCTATCCCGCTGCAGAATCCGCAACCCGAAGGTTGCGCGGCCATGGCTGCTGCAGATTCTAGTTGTTCAACACAGCTTATCCAACACTGCTTGGCGCTTGCAAACGATCCATGTCTTATTGCCTAGCAACTAACAACCTAATCTTGAAACAGTTTCAAGGTCATACGATTCTTGCAATCCTCGCTGTCGCATCCAATAGCCACCATAAAGATGCTGTCAAATGCATTCAAATGCTGGATAGTTTGCCATGGGAAGCACCGTCTTCATGTTGCCATTTGCTCTATGTGTTTTCAGCGCCCGGAAGTCCATAGCCGCGCCAGGTTTGCGCCAACTTGACTGCATGTGCTTTTGACTTTTTTGTTTTTTATTGGTTTCATCGTGTTTCATCTGCTTTACTCGCTTACCTATCTATACCTATCTCACATATTGTATCATAATCTCATCTGGTACGGCTTTTGTTATTCCTTGCTTATGTTATTCCTTTCCAAGTCTCCATAAGCACAGGCACCTGGGTCTGGTGCAGGAGGTGGAGTGTAGTACTCGCTACCCGGCACATACTGCCTTAGCTCTTTCCAGACACTCCGCTTTTCAAGCTTTTCAGGAAACAAATATGCATCGAGGTAGAGCTCAATAGATCTCAATAGAAAGATGTAATTTCGGTTAGTACCGATGCTGTGGGAAGATCTCGTTGTATTGCAGCATATTTATAGCATATTGCAACTGGGAGGCTGTTGGCCATATTGCTGCCCAGTGCTCGGCGGCCTTTCCATGATGGCATGAAAAAAAGTAAAAAAATCACGAGGATCCGTGATCTGGACTGAACTTCTCTCAAAGCGTTACAAACCCGCAAATCGTGACAGCGCAACCCAAGCAGGTCGTCCATGGCATTTCTGGCCATCCTGGCGACTCCAAACTGCGGTGAGTCCTGTCTTCATGCGGCCACCAAGATATCCAAAGATATCCAAAGTACATCAAAGTAGGAGCCTTGCGACACTGTGTCCGTCCCAGCACACTTGAGCAAAAAATCTTCAAAGATTGCATTGCATGGCCCGCACTGGTGAATAAATTAAACAACGCCTTCTTCGAGGCCCTCTAACTGTTCACTCCTTTGAATGTCATGTTGTATACCACGAGCCAGCCAAAGCCATACTAGAAAGCTCTAATCAATGAGTGTTTTTCCATGAACAAGCCGAACAATCATTGCTTTTCATTGCTGTTTCTTCCTTTTCTTTACTCCGTGGTGATTGACCACGATGTACAGTAAGCATGGAAAGAGATACTGGAGAATGTCCTGCTGAGTGTACTTGTACAGTATCTTCTAGTTGGCATCACGAACCGTCAATGCACTCCACCTCCCACGCACCGAGGCTAGCTATCTTGTTTTCCATGTTCAGGTTCCGGAGGCGAAAATCTGGAGTTTTTGAATTGTGGCAAACATCTAAGCACGATTGGTTCGCGCCAATGTAGTGCGAAAATGAACTAATCATAATCAATCTATCTCATGCAAGGAAAGGGCGGCCAATGCCCTTCACCATGTTGCTTCCACTCTGACACGCCCCTACACAAGGAGCATTGACCAACAGCGCCGCACATCAAATTCTCAAGTTGCTCAAAGCGTTGGAGTGTCGAGGCCAATCTGGTCAATACCATCCTGGAATCGCAAGGACTGCAAGGACTACACAGTGTAAAGAGATGTAAAGAGATGTAAAGAGATGTAAAGAGATGTAAAGAGATGTAAAGAGATGTAAAGACATGTAAAGAGATGTAAAGAGATGTAAAGAGATATAAAGAGCAAGGGAATGGGCGGCAAGACATGGCAAGACAATTTAAGATGAGGTGACAGTCTGTCAGGTGACGATGGTCCCACCAGTCCCACCTTGCCAGTGTAGAGTTCGGCCAGAATGATGCCGACGGCAGCGAACATGGCCTGATCAACTGAAGCAGTTGGGGACAGAGGGTGACACGTGTCGTGACATATGTCACGGTCTTTGACTAGACACGACCAGAAGCAGTATTCTGCAGTCATCTATTTATATGTTTGCAGCCAGGAGACAAATCGGCCATTGTTCAGCTCCTTGTTCCTGTACAAAATGCTGCGAGCTAGTTTGTGTTGACCAAAAATGGAATGGCTAAGCAACTTCGAATTCTTGACGAAGCGGAGAACATTGAGGCTGAACATTTTGCAGGAGCTCCCAGAAATCAAACAGAATCCCATTGTATGATTCTTATGCTTGTGATCGCTGAGCATGTCGAAGTCAGAAATGGCTGCATCCGCCAAGGATACTGCAAACAATGCTCTGTGCTTTCCACTTTTAAAACTGGCCTCATGTCAATGTCGTACTGGCCCAAATTGAGGGGATCTCCGAAGTTCCCTGGCTCCTTGCTAGAGTCCTCCAAGTTGTGCGCAAGTTGTGCACAAGTTGTGCACAAGTTGTGCACAAGACGCACAAATGCTTTGAAGCTCGGCAAATATTTTTATGCTTTGTCGCACAGGCTAATAGTCTTGCTCGATCTTTCTCAGTTTGGCTCTCGAGTCAAGCAACGCAAGAAAGTCCTCGGTCCACAAAGCCAACTCCAACCTTAGGGCGGAGCAATGAAGCCATGCAACCTTTTTAATCAACAGATGCAACAGTTTTCCCTCCAACTGTGCCGATTCGCAGGAATCAAAGGGCAAGCCAGTTTTGAAACTGCTTGAGATCACTGCCAAAGCTGACATGCTAGTTGCATCTAAGTAGGCCCTTTTTCAAATAGCCAGAGTTTCTACCTATACAGCTCTATATTAATAGCTCACTTGTAAATTTTCCGATGGCCTTCAAAAATTTGGAGAACTGTTCATGCGGAAGCTGGATGTGATCCTGGATGTCTGTGCAGCAAAGTTGCACTCCGCTGATCAAGAAAAGCGCCGCAAAACCATAGGTTCCTGGCCTCACCAAGCAACACATAGCGACACGATGCGACACGAACACATTTAGGGACCACGAATATCACAAATATCACGAATGTCGTCAATCAATATCAGAGAATCGAACCAGGGTGCAGCCGAAGCTGAGACAAGCGCGCTGTTGTGACAGCTCCAATGCCAGTTGGCACTTCTTCGAAACCAGGGAATTGGGCGTAGTGCTGCGCAGCGGGAACACTTGAGAGCGTTGAAGTGAACAAACCAAAGTTTTCTAACGAATATAGCCAACTTAGCCAACTAGAAAATACTCCCCAAAGTTGAGTCGTCTGTCTTGCTTGACTACTACCTCCCCAATAACAGCATTCGCACCAAGAAGGTCAGGGCAAGCGCTATCATGTAAAAATGCCAAAGACAAACAGAAAGAGAGAAAGAGACAGAAAGAGACAGAAAACAGGCGGAGAGGAGCAACAGCTGCCACAGTGAAGCAGCAGAGAATTCCTGCCCAAGGGAATGTAGAGCTGCTGATTTGCCAGCCGATGTTTGGTTGCATCAAACATAAGAGGTGGAAGAATGAAAACAGCAATCAAAGAAACGAACACCTGCACAGCAGCCTGGCAATTCCCGACAACTTTGACTTGGCAGAACTGTGCACAAACAGAACTCAGCACAGCGAGTTCATGAAAGCGCATCAGGAAATAGCAGGGCATCTTTGGAGGAGTAGAACCGACAGGTTCAAGGAAACTAAATTACATCGATCTTGTACTCTATATATCATCAAATAATACCATACCTTTTGATATCGTATGATATTAGCACATTATAATTGTATACTATGTTTTGCTATATTAAATACTATATATATTATATCAAATTATATATATAACATATAATGCATATCATACTTTATGTTAAATATTATATGTATATCATAACATTTTAAATATATATATATACCATAGCATATTATATATATATATATATATATGTATGTATATCATAACATATTAGATATATATATATATATATATTATAACATATTATATATATATATTAAGATATTGTGTACATATATGTTATAACATATTATATTAAATATTATATATTACATATTATATATTATATGTA
>Ga0126342_10004736_pt1 | contig 23411 bp, 15 predicted proteins | sample Cyp1metagenome_FD_92528 | JGI IMG/M metagenome (GOLD analysis project Ga0126342, IMG submission 92528) | Coral microbial communities from Lord Howe Island, Old Settlement Bay, Australia - Cyphastrea 1 metagenome | ecosystem: Host-associated > Invertebrates > Cnidaria > Coral ...
AAGAGGAACAGGATCCTCTAAGAAAAAACGTCTCAGGAGTTTCAGTAAACACGCAGCAGTGGCTTAGTAAGGCCTTAGTAAGGCCTTAGTAAGGCTTTAGTAAGGGCTCAGTGGGGGCTCCGGTGAGCGGCAATAGAATCCGGAAAAAAACACAAATCGAATCTTACATCCGAATGATGTTTTGGCTCCTTGTTTAAACCAACATTGCGAAAAGTAGTCTCAAACAGCCAACTCATTTCCCAACCTGTGATTTCAGGGGGGGGGGTCTAGGGGGGGGGGGGTATAGGGTCAATGAATATATATATATATATATATCATTTAGCTTAATTGTATGATTCACTATATGGTTATATATATATGCAAAGTATGTATATCATTGTATATACACCTATAACTGGAACTGCACTTCCAAGTATGATGCCTGAATCAAACCAGGATGACCTTTGAGAAGAGGAAATGAGTAGAGTTTTGTGTGTCCCATGGTCATCTCCGCATTTGTAGTTTACAACTACCCTCTGGTAAACGTTTACATAACTATGGAAAATCACCATTTTATAGCTCGGTAAATCCACTATTTCTATGGCCATTTTCAATAGCAAACTGTTGACATAACCAGAGGGTATTGAACATATAATGATTTCCAAACGATGGTAGGATGACCAACCCATATACCATGTGATGACCATGGCACACACAGCATCCCATTCTTTTGGACGCTTTTGGCCCAAGCATTTGCCCGTTGCAGTGTAATAACCCTCCAAAAGATAGACAAAAACACAATTCCACTAAAATCGTGATAAATGCTTATAGATTATCATTTATCACATTTATATATATATATATATACATATAATCTATACAAAATTATGAAGTTCCACAAATGCTATATGATATTCCACAAAATTCCACATTTTTTGATTACTATATGCTGGACATTTATGTGCGGCGACACTCCCATCCAGCCATAGAAGCCAGCTATCGACACTGATCATCGCTGCTTCCAATGGGGCCTCTAACGATTAATAACGATTAATAACGATTAATGATGATTAATGGCAACTAATGATTGATGGTGATTTTCATGGTAAATGATCTACAGATCTAGGTGAAAATCGACTAGATGGGTACTTTTACTCATCCGCTGAATCGTCTTTTGCTATGAATCGGACTATCTACGTTCACCAGTTTTTTTTTTTGCAGGATATCTAAGATTGGCACAGAAGTTGGTGGGTTCATCTTTTGCCACATGAATAGACCAATGAGCCCAATTTATTGCTCCTTGGGCCTTAACTAGCTACCCTTCCCCCAAAAGAAGATCGATCTTGATAAACCGAGCAGAGTAGCAGTGAGCTAATCAGCGGAGAGAGTAATCCCTGGAGAATCAGTGGCAACGCCAAAAAATCCCAGCCATGACGACGCCGCTGTGGCTTCAAGCTTTGCTCTTCGGGCTCTTCTCTGCGTTTCTTGGCGATTGAAACAAAAAACGCCCGTGCCGTGAAGGTTTCGTCATACGGTAACGACATTTACCCTCTGGTAAACGTTTACATAACTATTCAAAATCAGCATTTTTAATGGCTAAATCAACTATAAAGGTGCCATTTTCAATAGCTATGTTCGCTTACCAGAGGGTAAGTGCTTAGAAGCACGTATGCAGTTCTTGCATGTGTATACATATGTAATCATGTATATATATATACACATGTATGTATATATATATATATATATCTATATATATATATACATGTTTGTTACTTACGTGTGGAATCAACCATACCTGCAGAACCATATATGTAAAGAATTACAGTTTATTATTATTATCATATGTGTAAGCCATATTTATTTTTGTATTGCAATTATCATCTCATTTGATTGATAATACATAATTGATCATAGTATTATATATATATATATATTACTATTATGAAGTTCATCGTAAATCATTATATCTCAGGAATCATCAAGTACAATGGTTTTAGCCATTACCAACCAACAATCTCACCAATGAAATTGATGTTGATATCGACATGTTTTATGTAATGTGACGTTTTTGAAATGAAGTTTTATGCAATATTATGTAATAATGCGGCCAAACACCTCGTCAAACTGTAAAATGTTGGTCATTCTGGCATTCCTGAAAAGCTTGGGTAGGGGACCTGTGTGTCGTTGCGCAAGTCATCCTGAACCCAAACACCATAAAATCCTAAAGCCTTAAACCCTAAACCATAAGCCCTAGACCTCAAAAAACACTATAAAAAATCCAGAGAAAACCCTCAAACCTAAACAGATAAACCCTGAAACTCTAATTCTAAAACCCTGAAACCTTGGAAGCCTAGGAAAGTGCTGTTGGGCGAAACCGGGGGTGTCTTGCGCGTAATAATGGTACCACACCTGGACTGTGAATTATTATCTCCCCAATATCCTAGGTCAATGAAGATAACTTAGTTACATTAGTTATTATTGAGAGTTCATCAGTTCTTAATAATAAACCAATAGTATGAAAACCATTTAGATGAATTTTGAAATTCCTGAATGTGCTAACCATTACTGGGTCAATCGACTAGATGGGTGGAAACTAATCCTTTAGTCTTTTGGGATATCTACGTTCACCAGCAAAGATTTTTTTGTTGCAGGGTATCTAAGATTGGCCATATATCATCAACCATTATTGGCCATTATTACACATCATTACCATCATTCAACCGTTGTTCATTATTGTCATCAATGATTATCAGTAATCAGTAATCATCATTTACAATTATTTTTGCCTTTGCCAGCCATCCTAATTTCACCAATGATATTGATCTCAATATGATCACCTAATTTGAATAATACATACTTGATCATATTATTATTACTAGTAGTATCGTAAATATTAGGAATGGATTGGTTTAAGGGTAAATCTTAACCGCAAACCAGCAATTTTCCCATGAAATATGAGGCTTTCCTGTAAATTTTCCCTTGAACCATCGACAATAACTTCAATGGTTTAACCAACCAATAATCTCAACATTAGCCATTACCAACCATTACTATTGTTATTATCGCAAATATTACCCTCTGGTAAATAAACATAGACCCTGAAAATAGCCAATTGTTAATGGAAACTAGTCTTCCAACCCCGATGACTGCCAGGGTCTATGTTAATTTACCAGAGGGTAGGAGTCTCACCAATAATCTTTGGCGAATTCCCAAGCGCCCAGGCTATCGCTCCCCTTGGGCGCTTTGCTTGGCCTGGCCTTGGCACCGGTCTCGGCAAAGGCACCAGTGGCACCAGGTTCCCGGAAGTTTCATGGGGCAAATCTTCCATTTTTGCAGATATTGAATAACAAAAAGTAAAGATTCTAAGATGGTTAATTTGTGGGAAATCATCCCCAGCCATGGCCGAACTATTCAGGTTGTTGAATTATTATCATTTACCCAGATATACTTGGTGGCTCATCCCACGAATCATAAGTGGGTTACTTCACCCCAATTATAAGTGGATTAACCCGCTCCTTATCCCATGTAAATCACTGGGGTTATAACCCACTTACGAGCTGTGGGATGAGCCACCAAATAGATATTGAATAACAAAAAGGATTCAGATGGTAGATAGTGATAGTATATTAATTGTATATGATAGCTATTGTGGGTAATGATTAATCAATGATGATTGGATATTAACATTGATGATAATGGTTGAATAATGGTTAATTAACAATGGCCAATGACTAGGAATAATGATAATGATAACGATGGTTACTAATGACTAATCATCTTGATTGATGATATAACGATCGTAAATACTGATTAAAACCGATTAATTAATACGAGGGCGGAAAGGACCGTTCTAGATATTAAATACCATTGTTAATACGGTGCCTGAAATCCTATAAACATCGAATTAAACCACTAAAACCACTATTTTCCCAGGTGTTTCATAGGCAATCCCATCGAAATCCAGCTATTTTCCCGTATTTTTTATCCCTCTTAGATCCCATGAAATCACCATGAAAAATCCCATGAAATTTCCATGGTTAAATCCCATTAAATGCTGCCCTGAATCCCATGAAAATCCACGTGTTTCATGGGCTCCGGAGCTCCGGCGGAGCGCCGCAGGTCACAGCCCAGTGGATGGCCTTTGGCGGCGGCGCGTTGGTCTTTGCGGTGGTGCCTGTGGCGGAATGATCTTCGGTGTCAGTTTGTGGCCAAGAATTGTAATAGTATTTGTTTAAACATGGGTTTGGGTCAATACCTATAGATACATTTTTAGTGGGATGAACATCCATTTACCAGCTATTTTGGGGTTCACTAGGTACCAGGGTTTTGACCCATCCCCACATGAATTGAATTGTAAAAGTAATATTAATCATATTTATTAATAGTTATTGAATACTATCGTAATTGGATGTAGAAATATTCACATTAATAGTTCTTGGAATGAATCCTAATATTAATAGTAAGTAGTAATATCTGAATATAGTAATATTAACATTTAGTATAGTACTATTTTTTCAGAATGTGGTTAAGATATTATTATAATATTGTTGGCTATAACAGTGTCGTTTATTGTAATATATACATATAATAGTATCATTAATGACTAATTAATACTGTTGATAATTAAACTAGTAATATCAATATTACACTACTATTGATTATTAGCCACTATTGAATAATGACATTAAATATTAGTGATTATGTTTTAACTATTCTCATCATCATCATCATCATCAACCATCAACCATCATTTCATAGTTCAGCTGTTGCTAAAATGGTTGAATAATAAATAATAATCGTGACGATGTTTGATATTGAACAATGAGTGATATTGGTACATGGTAGTGCATATTAAGCAATAGTTGTTCAATCGTCTATTCTTTTGATAACATGATTGAATAATCGATAATCATGCTTGAATCAGGTAAGACTTATTATTTATTTTTTAATATTGGTTGAATCAAGTAATGATGATTGACTAAGGCAATTATCAGCCACAATGTTTAATTATCGCTAATTATGGTAATTAGAGAAATCTTTGTTTGTTGAAATACTGATGATGATGATTATTATACTGCTTAAAGAATGGTTAATGATGGCTTATACCGGTCAATGATAATATTGGTGAGATCATAGTAATCGGAATCACGAATAAATGGTTGGTATGATAAATACAGTATTGACACAACCATTTAAGCCATAATTAAATTGTCATGATGGCTGCTGATAATGATGACAGTGAGTACCATAGTAAATGTATATCGTAATGATCATAATGGTCGAATACTCGTAATGTTTATGTTGTTCAGTAATGGCTAACAATTAATGGTTAATGACTTTACACCATTAAGCATGTTGCTATGGTTTAAGCTATTTGATTGAGAACTAATATTTATCCATTTTTAACATCGTATTATTGTTTCTTATTTAACCACCATTATCATGATCATCAATAAACATCATCTAATAATTTAAACAATGGCTAAAATGGTTGAACCATGGTTAATAATGCTTCGTGACAACATGTGGATGTAATGGTGACCTTGATTTTGATAAATATTAATGCAACCATTTTAACCATAGTTGAATTATTAGATAACGGTTCTTGATGATACATATACGAATGGTTTAACACTAGTCAATAATAGCTAGCTAGATATGATAGAATGACTGAACATAATGGTAGTCTAATAAAATAATGGCTTAATCGCTAGCAGCCAGTATATAATTCAACTAATTGTTGATGATGTGTAAAATTTGTCAATACTGGGGCCTCTTTGGACTTTGTACTCAGCAATCCACACAGTACCCCGGTGCAGCGGGTGCACCACATTCTGGACACATCTTAAATGGGCACTAAACCAATTGTCACTAAACCACATCCAGATGTGGTGCATCACCTCGGAAGCAGTTGCTGAAAGATCAATGGGAATTCCAGGATCCATTTTATGCAGCTACTGTACCATATTTTTGGCCATATTTTGTGGGGATATTCCCTAAAAAATAGGCCTTATATATGGAATAGGTACCTCCAATCAATCGGTTCCTGGAATGGCCATTGATCTGGATGAGTTCTCCCGGCAAGGTGACTCGGGTTGGTTTTTTTCGGGCTGGTGAAGAGGTGCACCATTCTGACAAACGAATGGTTCGGCTGGTTGGCTTACAACGCCCATGAATGTATAGTTGAAAAGTATCACAAACCATAGTTATTGACCATTATTGGAGTTATTAAATTGTAGATGTAGGTATCATGAACTATAGTTATAGTTGTAAGTATCAATAACCATAGTTATTCAATCCCATGAATACTATAGTTGCAAGTGTCATAAACCATAGTAGCTATTAGAGTTATGTTCACCAACTTGGCGATTTCGTAAATCAGTCACAATTCCCCTAAAAAGAGCACCATTTTCTTTGGTGAAATCCATTTAAACCACCACTGTCCTATGGGTTGCTATGGTTTTCCACCATTTTCTCATGGTTTTCCTACAAGGTGGTGCCCCATAGTTAGCTAAGTTGGTTTATAAGTCCCATAACTATGGTTTGTGGCAGATATACCTATAGTTGATGGGGTTTATAAACCAACTTATAACTGGGGGGCACCATCCTGTAGGGTTTTTACCATGGCTTTTCCGAGGCCACGCAACTCTTTGGTGAATCCCTCTTCCGCTTGGACGCCTCCACCTGGATCCATCCGGCAACAGGCGCGGGTCCTCGGTGCCGTTTGGGCGGGAGTGGGTGGTGTATCTTCAAGATCTCCGGGGAATACAATGGAAATACCCTCTGGTAATTTAACATAGCTATTGAAAATTGTCATTTATAGTGAGTTGTCCCATTAAAAATGGTGATTTTCCATAGTTACGTTAGTTTACCAGAGGGTATCATTGGAAAATGGGTGAAAATGGGTGAAAATGCCCAAGATTTTCTGCTAAAAATAGAGAAATCCTGGGTTTGTTGAAGGTGATTTGGCTATATTGTCCCGATGGAAAATCCACCATGACTGGGGAATCTATAATGTGTTTTTTTTTTTGGGGGGGGGGGAGCCCCTTAAGCAAATCCAAGAAATATCATGGGAAAATGGGGTCTAGCCCAGAAACTGCTATCTTAAGAGCGAACATAGGGGTTTCCTAAAATGGGGGCACCTCTAAATCATCCATGTTTGTGATTTTCTATGATAAACCATCCAGCTAATGGGGTAGCCCCATCGTAGGAAACCTCCATACATGGTAATATATGATAAATTATGGGAATATAATGAGCATTAGAGAAGATGATGGTAATTATAAATTGAAAATGATGAAATATGATAGATATATGTATCTTCCGGGTAATGGGAATATAATGGTAATAATATAATGATAATATAATGGTAATATCATGGTAATATAATGGTAAATAATGGGAAATAAAGGGAAAGATAACCATTATGTACCATACAATGGACAATGTAATGGATACAATGGACAATATCCGGGTTAGTTTCTACCCCTATGTGATGTGTGTTTATTTTGTATAATCCCCTATAGTTTATACCATTGATGGTTAGTGCATAAAATTAAAATGGGGTTGTGTATTTTCCCAATATATGGTGCGATGCTGGTTCTATGCGGATGTTCATGGGTTTTTTATAATTGATGGAAATTCTCCATGTTTCATGAGATTGAATGGGATGATAAGCAGGACAAATTGAGCCTTTAAAATCTTCCGGCTGATGGGTTAATTTCTTTGGACTCGTACTAGCTGATTTATGGTGGATTATGACAATCCATAAAGGGATATGAATATTATGAATATGGATGCTTTTTCAAATGTAGGTACCCCCAAATCATCCAAGTCCTTCGAGCGTATTGAACCCCATGGTTTGGGGCCGGCCACCTTTCAGTCACCTGCGACCTGCGCGGCGAGGCAAAAGTCCTGGATGTGATGAGCGCTGCAAGGAACTCTGTGTGAACAACATCCTTCAGCCGCTGGGACAAAAGTAGCAGCTGTAGATGGTATTTTTCAACCCCGGTCTGAGCACTTGAGCCGTCATGGACAAACATGGTGGATGCAAACATGGTCTTCAGCAGCAAAAATGGTAGGTTTATTGATGATGAACCAAGATCATGCGGAAGCGAAGGTAACCATATTTGAGGGTCTCAATTTGGTTGAAACCCCTAGAAAAACAAATCTAGAAGTCGGTTTGACACACCAGCAATCAGATTTTTACTATTCGTTATTTATATGCTTAAAGCACATGTTTTTAAAAGGTTTAATCAGATTTGAGAAAATTAACAAATCATCCCAGATTGTTCGTAATAAACAATATGAAATACCTCCAAACGAACGCCTGGTGTTTTTTTTACATTTTTGCAGTAATGTTGGTTATACATATATATATATTATACACATGTGTGTAATTATGGCGCAATGTTTTCACGTTTTCCTTGTTAAATCACCATGATTCCTGGATAACTGTCCATATTCCCATCTCCATAGTTTGTTACATCATCGCCATAGCTTATCACATATTATGACTATTATTGCTCGATAAGTTTCAATATATCCATTCATGTTCCCATCTCTTGCTGATGTTTTTAATGCGAATTATGTCAGCTACCCTCTGGTAAACGTTTACATATGGAAAGTCACCATGTTCAATGGGAAAATCTACTATAAATTGATATAAATGGTCATGTTCAATTTTTTTTTGTATGTTTACCAGAGGGTAGCCATATCAGTTATATCACCATGTCTCCACTGAAGATCCCCAGTCCCATTGATCGGGACCCTGAGATCCCTGAGGATCGCGGGCGCCATGCTCGGAGCCACCATGTACTTGTTGCTGAACCGATGGCTGGAGCGCGGGTCACAGGGGAGCAGGTGGATGTCATTTCATATGGATTTTAGCCATCAAAATATGGGGAGATCATATCTGATTGGTGTTTTGGAACATTTTTTATTTTCCCATTCAGTTGGGAATAATCATCCCAACTGACTAATATTTTTCAGAGGGGTTGAAACCACCAACCAGATATATCAGTGGATGTAAATAACAAATGATTGTTGGTTGATGTTGGTTTATCACATGAGCAGTGGCTGCTAAAGCCTGGTCGGATTCATGATAGTCATTTTATTTTGTTTTTTAAAACATATTTGTTGTATCAGCATATGTGGATGATATCACACGTGTGGTTGATGTTGGTTAATGATTTTTGGTATGAATAATTTGTGTTTTGAACGCAGGTGCTTACTTCTTTCCGTGGGAAAACGAAGAGTTGTTTTGGCGAGAGCTGTTTGAATCTTTCAGTTTCAGCGTTGACAAGGAGAAAGTCGTGTCTCCAGCACGCATTTGTTCTTCTGCGTTCAGCAACAGATGAGGGAGATGTGTGAGAGAACCTGCTTGTTCAGTCCAAGCTTCAGAGCTTTTCCCTCCTCAGGTTTTGCACCACCCGCCAGACAGTGGCACCGTTGGCGGTGGATTTAAATGGAACGATTCGTTTGCTTCCCCGCGACTGCTGCAACTCGTGATGGCCATCCATTGGTTTTGCAGGTGAGGCCCACCGAGATTGCATCATTCAGCACAGAAGGCCTACGTTGTCAGCGAGATGAGCCTGGGAAAGCTTTCGGGTTTCTCAATGAAGCGATGTATTACCCTCTGGTAAACTAACATAGCTATTGAAAATCGCCATTTATAGTGGATTTTCCCATTAAAAATGGTGATTTTCCATACGTAGTTACGTTAGTTTACCAGAGGGTAGGGGTGAAGTCAGCACCCAGTTTTTCAACCTGTTGCTGCTGGTGACGCTGTTGCAACTGCTGTAACCTCTGATGAAAATGACAGCAGTGCGGTGCAGAGTAGACCCTTGACTTTTCAGATAACCATGATTTATGGATATCTAACGGGTTTTTAAGTATCAGACATATTGGGATATCGTTGATGAATGGTTGGTTGATGATTAGTTCGGAGATTCTACTACCCAATATATTGGGGAATATCGCAACCCAGTAGGGAAACCCTATAAACCAAGCCGCTGTATAAAGGAAGGGACACAGGGTTTTGGACACGATGGATGCTGATGAAACAATGTGAACACATGTGAACACAATATGAGGACCCAGCTATTTATGTTCTCAAAACTCAACCATTTTTGGAAGAAGTCATTGGCTTTGCGGAAACGGCATTTTTTCTCGCGTGGTCTTCTATCCAAACATACTTCAATGGCAAAATATTGCAAAGACTTCATTCAGCCTGGCCCCTTCTAGGTCGAGATCACCAAACTGACTTTTTGGCGGTATGTTGACACCAGATGCTGCCAGATACCCACAGAACTTTCGTCAGTTTAGTCCTCTGAGACCGTCCAAGGGCGATACCGTGTTCCTTGAAGCCATCGGGACCTAAATTTGCCATACATCATACATAGTTTTTCTGCAAACGTGTGCTAAGCGATTGGGACCTTTCCAAATTTGATGTCCTTTTCGTGAAGCTTTAGTTTCCGAGATTGCTCATCTGTTTTATATAGCTGTTATGGGAAAATCATCCATGAGTGGGATTTTCCAGCATGTCATGTTTGATTACCGGAAGGTATTACTCTGGTTGGTGGTTTCAAACATGTTTTTTATTTCCCTAGTATATGGGATAATCCTTTCCATTGACTAATATGTTTCAAGATGGTTAAAACCACCAACCAGGTATTACTTGTATATATGACACTCAAAGTCATTGGCCGAAACAAACGGAGCCTTGTTCTTTCTCGATGCACGCATGGATTGCAAGAGATGACTAGATATTGCAAAGTTCCGTGGCGATGGTCACATTGTGCAGATTATTTTGAACTTATACCTGGTTGGTGGTTTGGAACATTTTACATTTTTCCATATATTGGGAACAATATTCCCATTTGACATATTTTTCAGAGGGGTTGAAACCACCAACCAGATACCCTATAAGCCCAAGTTAATCTTATAAGTTACCATAATGAGTTCATTAATGGTATAACTGATACCCTTCCAAAGCCCTACAGACTTATTAATATAGATAGTTAATCATGTTATAACTCAACTTAGCTACCTAAGGGACCTAAGGGGTCTCAGCTTCCAAGCAATGGACTGAATCCCATACAGCAGCCATACATGGGGATACCTACAGCCAACTCGGGTGTCGAAGCATCTAAGATTGGCCATGCTATCTTAAACATATTGGAACCCAACTGACCAATATGGGGGTTTCCTAAAATTTGGGTGCCTCTAAATCATCCATTTGAATGGGATTTTCCATTATATATATATATACACATAAACCATCCAACTATTGGGGTACCTCCATTTATGGACCCTCCCCTATTTGGGATGTTTGACAGTGCTTTGACCAATACGTAGCTTGTTTTGGTCATCTTGGCGTGATTCGTGGGGTTACCCAAAAAAATTGGCAAAGGTTAAAAATCATGGAATTCCAAAAAAGTAAGTTGCCATTATTAAGTTGCCTTTATTAAGTGATTTTGGAATCCCAAAACCAACTAAAAATACACTCTGGTAAACTAACATAACAATGGAAAATCACCATTTTCAATGGTACAATCCACTATAAATGGTCGTTTTCCATAGCTATGTTAGTTTACAAGAGGGTAATGGCAACTTACTTTTCGTAATACTGGCACTGCCATGTCTGTGTTGGGATTCCTGGCTTTGAACATCAGTTACCCGTTGCGTCGTTATACGGCTATTCACCATCTTACTGGTGCGTTTTACGTAGGGAATGGATGGCTTGCTGGGGGTTGCTGGGATGATGACATTACTACAAGGTGGTGCCCCATAGTTAGCTAAGTTAGTTTATAAGTCCCATAACTATGGTTTATGGCAGATATAACTATAGTTAATGGGGTTTATAAACCAACTTATAACTGGGGGGCACCACCTTGTAGTGATGACTGGGATCATTTCCTCATTCCCTGCTAAGTAAGCACCAGTAAGCCATCTCCCAGACACACCGATGTTATTGCTGAAGTCCAACCTCTCAAAATCCATCTCCACCTCGCCAGGAGAACCGCTCGAGACCACAAGGCGAAGCCCGACACTTAAGCCCCATCGGCGAAGATGCACAGACAGGTGCCATGGTGATAGTTTAATCATGATGGTTTGAGATTGACATTACCTAACGTTTATTGGATTTACAACATGGTCCATGTTTTTTGTTCCCTGGATAACCAGTATCAAATCCTAATTTGACATGTTAAAATCAATGTGTTTGATCGTTAAACCCCATTCCAGTTCTGGTAATTTATGTTTCCTGGTTAAACCCCATTACATCAATACTTGTCATGATATTGTTATATTCACCATGTTTCATGTCATGATTTCATCTTTCAGTAAAATCCATTGTTTCCACTGTTGTTGTCCGCCTTTTTCATGATGAAATCCGCCTTTTTAACGGTAAAAAACCATCTACCTCACCTCTAGGTCAATCTTAGATGGGTACTTCAATCCTTTAGTCTTTTGGTATCAATGGGATTATCTACTGTATCTACTTACCAGTTAAGAATTGGTCATGTTTTGCAGGGTATCTGGCTGATTGGCCATGACCTTGCGCATGAGGCAGTATGGAATTGGGCGGTCTTGGTGTCGCCAGCGCAGGGGTCTCGAATTTCATGCCTGCGATGGGAACCGGTTGCTGGGCGACGTCCAAAAAACAAACTGGATGGATAGGTTCATCATGTTTCATCCTTTAGCTTTGTTGTTATACCCTCTGGTAAACATACAAAAAGCTATGGAAAATGACCCAGTCGAAATAGTGGATTTATCCATTAAACATGGTGATTTTCCATAGTTTTTTGTATGTTTACCAGAGGCTAAATGGAAAACAACCATGAACAGCAAAAGTGTTGATGATGAATATGGAGTCACAAACTGTAAGTTATACTATCCAATAAAAATATCCGTGTTGTCACACTCCGGAAATTTGGGAATCCATGGAACGCCGGCCAGGATAAAGGGACGATAGAGGGTGTTGAACACTGTTCAAATGAATATGGGTAGAATGGTTGTGATTCTACCCTCTGGTTATTTAACATAGCCATGGAAAAGCGAAGGGATTGACGAGACAGGAGGGCACTGGAAGGGGTTAGTACTGGGATAAGGCATGTATACCCTCTGGTAAACGTTTACAAAACTATGGAAAGATCCACCATTTTTTGATGGGTAAATCAACTATTTCTATGGCCATTTTCAATGTTTGTAAACTTGAGACTTACCCTCTGGTTATTTAACATAGCCATGGTATAGATGGCCCATAGAAATAGATGGTTTACCTTTTAAAAATGGTGATTTTCCATGACTATGTTAAATAACCAGAGGGTAACTGTTAATAACTGTGTTAAAATCTAGAGCTTTACAAGTTGTTTCATGGCTTATCTGATAGTTACTATACATGGATTTTTGACACTTGGGCAATGGCTAATGGGATGATAAATGATCAATGACAATCTAATGGACAATGAATAATCTACGATGGGGGTTCTGGATGTAAAAGACCACTTTGGCATGGACAATATTTGTTTACTTGGTTTAAGCAGAAACATATGGTGGTTCGATGTGGTTTATATTTCATGCAACACGAATAATGGTCATGGATAACACCTGACAAAATGCTGCAGAGTAATACTTTGATTAATGGTTGGTGTGAATAGTGTGCTGTCAATATGGATCAACATGGGAATGCTTGGTGACGCAACATTTAAAAACACGATTCCAACGATGAAAACCGGTGTTTGTTTATGGGGATAGAATATAGTAAGTACCCTCTGGTAAACTAACAAAACTATGGAAAATCACCATTTTCAATTGGTAAATCCACTATAAATTGACCATTTTCAATAGCTATGTTAAATTACTGGAGGGCATATTCTATCAATCACCATTATTAACCAGTATTAACCATAATAAGCCATGATTAAACCAGTATGAACCACTATCAATCACCTTGTTGTATGTTAAATTACCAGAGGGTACCGATTTTTGGATAACTTTGATCATGGTCATGACTTCACTGCGACGTCACTGGAATGATGGTCAGTAGTAACTAGACTATAGCTAAAGGGCCAAGCCTGTTATTGGTTTTTCACCATGGCATTTCAACATGGCCATGGGAAATCCCCTGTGAAGGTTTATAGCTGGGAAAGTCATCTATCACTGATTGGTGGTTTGGAACATGAATTTTTATTGTTCGATATATTGGGAATAATCATCCCAACTGACTTTCATATTGTTCAGAGGGGTAGGTATACCACCAACCAGGTTAGCTTAGTGAACTTTTATCATTTGTACAGTTCTAATATCTATTGTTGACAACTGGATTCGACAACGAATAATAAGATAATAATTGAAGAGGTCAACAATTGATTTAGCCATCATCCTGGGTTTGAAACAGCCAGAGCAAGTTGTTTCTTGGTTGTTCCCGTTTATCAGTCCACCACACACGGGCATCTATATAGTGTTTTGTTTAGTGTTTCAATCGAATCCGAGAAATTAATATGAATAGCCAGATAAATAATGTTGGAATACATTGGATACTAGTTGGATGGATTTTGACTGTTATCATTTATTCATAATTGTACCATTATTCATTACTAATTATCCAACTAATTTGCATGAATACGTGCATTGTTCATTGACAATGGATACGTCAATTGGCAAATGATTGCATGACAGAAGAATGCGGGAAGACTGCATGGACTATAAACCGATGTTCATGGATCACGATAGAGTGTTTTAAGAACAGATACAGTGAAGCAATACATATTGGTTTCAAACAATCAAGCATTGGGATATCACTGAGTAAAAGTTGGGTATTTGATGAGTTCAATCGTTTGGGACTATACTACCTATCAACCAGTGTAAAGTGATGACAGAACTAATTTGGTGGTTTGTGAATGGAGTCATACTCAACGGGATCATACGAATTGGTTGGCTCTGATGGACAGAACTTATAGAAAACTCGTATGGCATACGTAGTGGATGCATGACAATCTCTGGTTGGTGGTTTGGAACATGACTTTTTTTTTCCACAAAAAATGGGAATAGTAACCCCAACTGACGAACTCATATTTTTTCAGAGGGGTAGGCTCAACCACCAACGAGGTCTATGATGTTAAACAATGCCACGTTGCGTGTATTTACTTTGTGGATCTTTGTGGCATTTACTTCCCGATGATTCAGATATATTCAGATTACCCTCTGGTGATGATTAACAGTTTGCTATTGAAAATGGCCATAGAAATAGTGAGTTTTCCCATTAAACATGGTGATTTTCCAGTAGTCAAACATAGTCAACCCTTAAATGACCATTCTTTTAAGGGATCGCTTGGAAACACCAATCCTGCAATTGGTTTAGGTCACACTTGTACAAGGTGGTGCCCCATAGTTAGCTAAGTTTGTTTATAAGTCCCATGTCACTATGGTTTATGGCAGATATAACGAACTAGTTAATGGGGTTTATAAACCGACTTATAACTGGGGGGGCACCATCCTGTAGGAGAAACTCCAAGAATTTGGATGGTCAAGATAGTCATCTGGCAGTTTCTTTACACCCAGTCAGTGATTATAGTTTCCCATGTGTATCCCGTTCCCGTTGATAATCCAGGTTCCATGACGTTGAGTTTGAGGCCACGGCTACGGGACTCCTGGTGGTTGATGCTAAAAAAACATGAAAAAAACCCTGGAACTTGAGGAGATTTACCCTCAGCTGATTGATAGTGGTGAATAATGGTTTAATCATGGCTTATTATGGTTAATACTGGTTAATAGTGGTGATTGATAGAATATACCCTCCAGTGATTTAACATAGCTATTGAAAATGGCCATAGAAATAGTTGATTTACCCATTAAAAATTGTGATTTTCCATATTTATGTTTGTTTACCAGAGGGTACCACCAGCATTGCTTTTGTCGACTCCACACCTGATGGTCCGGGTTTTATCTTTGGGATGATTGGATATTCTCACGATCCGTTTTGGCAATCCCCAACATCAAACAATCAGCAGGGAATGAACCAAATTGACCGGTCATTGGGGGGTTTTCGCCCACTCACACTTTATGGTCTTAAGTCACTTTGACTAATACTTTTCGTGATAAATTTCCCAGAAGGATATGAGTCAATAGCAGAAAAAACTTTTGGTTCCCTAAACTATGGCTACCCCAAACCACTGGTTGTTCCCAATTTGTGACAATAATAAGAATCACGAACCAGAGGATGATTTTTTTGGGGTCTTACCCTCTGGTAAACATACAGTTTGCTATTGAAAATGGCAATCGAAATTGTTGATTTACCCATCAAAAATGGTGGATCTTTCCATAGTTTTGTAAACGTTTACCAGAGGGTACCCCATGACAAACCGGAGTTTCCTCCACCTTGGGCAGTCACCGGCTGCCAGGCGCGCCTCAACTTTGTTGGAAGAGGAGGAGGAAGCGACCAGCATGGGATCGGCACAGGTGGCGCTGTCCATGCCGCTTGGTTTGTCCGGTGGTATCAGAGGTGGCGAAAACATACACCGTTTTTGTGAACCAAATAGCTCCCAATATAGGGAGGTTTAATATGGTTTAATTATGTTTAATATTGTTTCATCTACAAAGGACCTAATACGGAGGTTTAATCTGGTTTAATGATGTTTACTGGGAGAACCATCTATATAAACCATATTAAATGGACATTAATAAACATGATTAAACATCATTAAACCATAACATTAATATGTCCCATTAAAATTCATGATGTTTCATGGGGCATAGAACCCTATAGATTTGCTAAGTCGATGATTTGTTTTTTGCCCAATGGGAAATCCCACGTTCCTTGGGGAATCAGAAAAGGGAATTCCGCATTTGTTTGTGTGTTCCCTGAGCAAAATCCAAGTACATGGCAATTTAGAATGCTTTAAAAACATGTATATAGATGGGAAAATGATCTAAGTTGGGTAATTGCCCATTGGCCTGTTTGATTCCTGGTTTTCACCAGCAAGGTGGGGGGTTCGGCTACCAACCATATCAAAAAATGGAGGTCCGAAGGGTTTTAACCAGAACAAATAGATGGATGTCATGGTTATTTTTCCAGATAGATTTGTGTAGAAACCATGGAAAATGCAGATGGTGACCAACAAGAATCAACAAAAGTAGGGATATGACCAGAACGATATGACTGGGTAAACTCACTGGCCGACTGGATGGATAATATAGTTTTACTACATCCAAAAGGATGATTTAACCATTAGAAAGCGGCATAGACTCCCAACAAAATCCTGTACCTGAATCCAATTTAACGGTGTTCTATCTTGATAGGGATACAGTCACCCAAGAAGCTGAAAAAAATGGCGTTGTATCGACGATTCGCCATGTTGCGGTAAAACCTGCATGTTTTTCTTGGGGTTGAAGATGCGACATTGACATGAATTTACCACGGAAAATCATGGAACAAATGGGATTTGGAGACATGGCACATGGGGATTCGACCCACAAAAAATGGGAGATCTGGGATATTCCGGGATGGCCAACTGTAATCCCACGACATCCAATTCTTGTAGTATTGGCTGATGCAAAATAGACGCGCAAGCGGAACCAACCATAGGGCAATTGAATGAATTACGCTAGGATTACATACACAGTTGCCACAGTTGCCACAGTTGCCCTATGCTAACGTCGTCCTTTTACAACAATCGGATGAGATTTTCGTCCATTAGCTAATTGGATGACGCTTGGATGACGCAACGGAACTCCGAGGTGGCTGGGGATGATGCTGGATGGTATTCCGGAAGCTCTCATGTCCCCTGGCGTTGTTTAAGGATCCAAGGGGAGGTTAGTGGTTACCCTCTGGTAAACGTTTACATAACTATAGAAAATCACCATTTATAGTGGTTTTTCCCATGAAAAATGGTGATTTTCCATAGTTATGTTAGTTTACCAGAGGGTAGTGGTTTCATGTTTCTGTTAGTCTCTAGTTTGGTATCCCACTAATTGATATACCATGAATGGCAAAACCGATGATTTTTAAATGTAATTGATGAGTGATAAACCCAGTGGTTAAATAAGATATAAGCAACTTCCTGTTGGTAATAGTGTTACCACGTATTTATGGTTATAGTTATAGTTGAGATGGTCTGTGGATGTGTATGGCATACAGTTAACACCATCTGTGTTTTTCACACCGTTTGCATCCTGGCCGGTCCTGTTCCCAAATGACATTCACATATTATTGGGAAGTGGAGCTCAACCATGATGACTGTTGATTTTGTCGGTTGAAACCACCTGTCAAATGAACCTGATTTGTAACGAATGGATTGTAACTGGGGGCTGCTGTAAACCAGCGATAGAGACTAATTGGTATATCAAGTCTACTACCCTTCGGTAATCAAACGCGAATCCACCATTTACCCTCTGGTTATGTTTAACATAGCTATTGAAAATTGCCATTTAGAAATCGTGAGTTCTCCCATTAAAAACGGTGATTTTCCGTAGTTTTTCGTATGTTTACCAGAGGGTATTGTTTTTTGTTTCAACTATCAACCTCCATCTAGTTCGGGGATTTGACATAGCCATGTTTGATTACACCAGAGAGTAACCACATATTCCATTCATATTATCCCACATGATATTCCCATTTAATTCCCGTTGCATCCTATCTTAAATCATATTAAATCCTTTTTTTCATAGTGAATCCATTAAATCACCACTATATAAATCCCATTAAATCATTTAAATCCGATCAAATCCACCATTCAATCATCCAAATATATATATATATACACACACACTATACATATATATAATCCACATATGAATTCCCCATAAAATCCAGTGATATCCTACCAATCCTACGAGATTTCCATGTTTTTTTTTACCATGGATCACCGGGCCATCTCGACCAACGAAGGCTCGGCTTCATGACCAACGAAGGCTCGGTCACCTTCAGTCTCCTGACGGCAGAAGACGTAGCGTCTACGGAGAGTAAAGTTCTTAAGTATACTGTAGAATATAGATAATATACCCAATATATAGTATACTTAATAGTAGAATAAATTATCTTAAATTATTATAAATTATCTTTATAGTATCTATATTAATAATATACCCAATATATCTATAAATTACCCTATGTAGATAAGATAAATTACCTATCCAGTGGTTAGGAGGGAGCTAAGGAGCTAGGGGTATTCATATTCCCTATATATTCCCTATTCAATGGGGAGCCAAGGAGCTACTTAGAGTTTCCCAACCATCAAATAGTTACTTACCCAACATAGATAATATACCCAATATATATGTATATATATATATATTAAAATATAGATAATAAATATCAAATATATAAATTATACATGTTTATAATAAATATATAATGATGCAGATATAATGATATAAATATTACATTTTTATGAAGATAAATAAACCCAGTTGACTATACTAGAATGATATCTAGAGATACTACCATCTGGTTATTTAACAGTTCGCCAGTAAATACCTCAGAGAGTATTCTATATAGAGAAAGTAGCGAATCTTTAGTATACTAATATAACCCTACGGATCCAAGTACTCCCTGGGGCGATACTTCACCCCTCAAATCATACCCGAAGTACTTCCTGACATGGTACTTGGATCCATACGGTATATTATATTGAATATCAATATGAGATGTCCCATCAGTAGTGAAGTATCAGTTCATTTACGAATATCAGATATACTGTATATAATATAAGAATGTCAGTATACTATTAGTATATTTCATAATTTCCCATCAGTATATTACTATATATTAGTAGTATATTGCCACTATATCATATCTATGTATAAATATTCCCAACTGTCCGAGATTGTGTTCCATCAGTATAAATACTATTCTATGGCCAGTACATGATATTTATGATGGGAAGTAACACTTTATATTTATGATATTTTGGACATATTTACTATTATAATGTAATATACCATAGGACTAGGATGTCAGAAACATGTATCATGTAATGTATCACATTGCTATTGCTATCCCATTTTAAAATTCCCCCATCAGTATATAACTATTATAAGGCCATTATATGACATTTATGATAAAATACCAACGGAGTATAACGGAGTAATATAATGGCGATGGGAAGTAGTAGCACTTTGGCTATATACCAACAGACATCTAATGGGAATATAATGGCAAGTTAGTTGGAATACCAACCACAATGGGTTTAGAATGGGAACAATCATGAACAATCCCAGCCCCTATTCACGTTATAAACGCCCCTTTCTGTGGTTAATAATGGTTGAGAATGGTTAATGACGGCTATCAATGGTGTAATGGATATAACTCAGAGGCCTGGTCAAAAAAACATCCAAAATTGGTGGTAGGATTCACAACATTGGGATCAATTGAATAGGACTACCATCCATTTGATGCCCTATCCTGGCTGGTGGTTTGAAACTGTTTTTTTCCCATATATTGGGAATAATACTCCCAACTGACTAATATTTTTCAGAGGGGTTGAAACCACCAACCAGTATCTCATTATATGATTGCATGACTATGACATATTGAATTTATATCAGCACAGAAAAAACTGCAATAAGACTAGAAAGGTGGGGATCCCAATACAATGGCACAAAGAAAGAACCGCATCCATGCCCGCCATGGAAATAAACCCTCTCCATTGTTCCTAGGTTGGAGAAATCTTCATCCTTCATGGTTCAACCCCCATATTTTGCATAGATAAGTCGTCTCACATCCACTGTTTTCGGCATTTGTCTGGGTTAAATCTACACTGATAAGACAAGACAAGACGCGCCGGACTATTTTCAGATACACCTTTCAGACAGACATGATCAAATTCATATTTCTTGGTGATATTATGTTATGTTAATCTCAGTGTACTGTGATTCTATCTATGTCCCGGACGGAATGATTCCCTCCATCTTGCTGGTCGGTCGTTCCCAGTAACGGGAATCATCCCCGAATAGAACTGTATTATATATATATATACACATAGAACCTCGCCCTCATAGAAATTTAGCTGGTTAAATTCAGGGAACTACCCCTCCTGTGTAGTACAACCGGGGTTTACATGTGTATATATATATGTATTATATCCATCACTATCTATCTACAGGACAAGACTTTTCCACCGAGGCTTTCTGGTGGCAATTTTTATTGCCAACTTTCCGGAAGCTTTCAGTGGTAGCAGCCTGTTGCGGGGGCAAAAGATGCCAGTGTCGAGGAGGGAGTGATTGTTTTCTCCATGCATCTTGCAGCAAGGGCCCCAGTTCGTTAGCTAAGTTGGTTTATAACTATAACAATAGCGTATTATACGCAAATACATATTTAGATGGGGTTATAAACCAACTTATGACTGGGGGGCACCATCCTGTGGAAACGCAACAATTTTGAATTTAATGATGTTTTTTTGTGTGATTTGTTTTTTTTCATAGTTATATAATGGAATCTAATGGGGGGTTAATCATCAAAAATGATAAAAACATGGACTTCATCAACAACAAACGGATACACAAACAATTTTACGGAATTGTAACGGGGACAAAATGGGATGGTATATATTTCAAGGCGGTGCTACCACACGACAGCTCAGTTGGTTTATGACTAGGAGAATTCACGGGTTTATCAACCAACTTAGCTACCTAGCGGGCACCGCTGTGTAACAAGTAGTGCAAAGTTAGTAGTTTATAACCCTTATATAAGCCATGGGTTATTGCTTTAACGATTCGGTTACTTGATTGAAGGGACAATCTGCAACCAGCAAACATGGGCCTTTAGCTAGTAGACACGGGGATCCTCAGTGAAGAAACCTGAATTTGGCTAGATAACTGCTTGGATAACCCAAATAATTAATACATAATATATATATATTATATTTATTTTATATTATATATATATTATATAGTATATATATATATACAGATGTATCAATGTGTATAAAATCTTATGTATAGATATAGATATGTATACACATAACCTACTATTAGTGGGGCCTTTTTGATTTTTGGTTTATTTCACCCCAGCGTTTCCTGCAGGATCCTGCTGATGTGGATGGTGCTGTTCACGCTCACAGGGCTCCTGGCCATGATCGGTTCGCTCATCATGCCCGCCAATGTGGTGCCTGGACTTGTTTTTATCAACTGGTGAGTTCTGGTGAGTTCTGGTGAATGTAGGCTAATATATATATATTATAATATGTGTATATATATATATATTCTTTTCTATAACAGATGTCTTGCAGGTTGTTGGCCTCAATACTGGTTCATCCACGGTAATTCGCCAAGGTATTCGAGATCCCCATCAGATAGGTTAGCTGTAACGACCCCTAAAATGCGACGTCTTGACGTGGGATTTTCAAAAGAGTTACCCTCTGTTTTTTTTTTTACGTAGCGAACTGGAGAATCACCATGTTTAACAGGCAAATCATGAAAACACATTTATTTCTCTGGGCCATCTATACATGGCGAACTGTTAAATAACCAGAGGGTAAGAGTAAAGTTTGCAGCAGGGTAATTATTGATCGTTATCCCATCATGGTGAAAAAAATGGTTCACTATGGATCCAAGTACCTTCTTAGGAAGTATTTGCGGATTTAGGGGGTTAAGTAATTGCTAAGGAAGTGCTTGGATCCATCGGGATTATATTGATTTTACTATATTACTACATATTACATAGTGCATATATATATATGTATATATTGTTTACATATCACAGTAACCCCAACAAAGATATAGACAGGCGTAATTTATCCCAGGTAATTGATCAACTATATATGTCCATTAAAACATATACATTTAAACATTGTGATATTCCATAAATTGAAGATATCAATAGATACCATGTTACGGAAGATACATCCATTTTTTAACTTCCATCAGCTGGCCAGTGTTTTTTTCCCATGATACCCTCTGGTAAACTACATAACTATTGAACATCACCATGTTTTTTGGGTAAATCACCTTTTTCTATGGCCATGTTCAATAGCAAACTGTAAACGTTTACCAGAGGATAACCATATCATAGTCATATTTCCAAGTGTGGTATAGTCAAGTCATCGGAATAATGAGGCTTATTAGACCAGGCCGTAGACTCAGAGAACCCTAGACTCACCATATAGATTATCCCAATGATTTCCCAATGATTTCCCAATGATTTCCCCATGATTTTCCAATGAGTATCCCAATGATTTCCCAATGATTTCCCAATGATCTCCCAATGATTTCCCAATGATTTCCCCATGATTTCCCCATGATTTCCCAATGATTTCCCCATGATTTCCCAATGATTTCCCCATGATTATCCCAATGATTTCCCAATGATTTCCCAATGATTTCCCAATGATTTCCCAATGATTTCCCAATGATTTCCCAATGATTATCCCAATGATTTCCCAATGATTTCCCAATGATTATCCCAATGATTTCCCAATGATTTCCCAATGATT
>Ga0126342_10004737_pt1 | contig 23410 bp, 23 predicted proteins | sample Cyp1metagenome_FD_92528 | JGI IMG/M metagenome (GOLD analysis project Ga0126342, IMG submission 92528) | Coral microbial communities from Lord Howe Island, Old Settlement Bay, Australia - Cyphastrea 1 metagenome | ecosystem: Host-associated > Invertebrates > Cnidaria > Coral ...
CTCCTCCTCCTCCTCCTTCTCCTGCTCGTCCTCCTCCTTCTCCTGCTCGTCCTCCTCCTCCTCCTGCTCGTCCTCCTCCTCCTCCTCCTCATCATCATCATCATCATCATCAGCATCGTCAGCATCGTCTTAGTCATCGTCATCGTCGTCGTCGTCGTCGTCGTCGTCATCATCATCATCATCATCATCATCAGCAGCAGCGTCATAGGCATCGTGATCATCATCCACGTTATCACGCATTATCCTTCCAATCCCCCACACTGTTTGGGGTCTCTTGCCGGGATATTTTTGTTAGCATCTTCAGCAGCATGACAGATTATCATGCTTCACATCAGCCAACCTGCTCATGACTCATGGTTCCAAGCTTTTTTGCGCCATTTCCATTGCGGAGCTTTTCACACGTCGAGGGATGCTACGCTTCCGTGGTCTCGTCGAGCCGTCCACACACATGGCAGGACCTCAATGTTGGGAGGTGGGTGCCGCCGGTTTCATCGAAACCACCAGGACCATGGATAGATGTCAGCTGACCACCTGTACGATCCACGGCACTGCGCCTCTTAGATATACTGAACTCCAAAGGATCTCCCACCACTGGCTGTCCACCTTGACCTTCATCCTTCAACCTTGCCAGTCCATTTGCTTCCATTCTCCTGGTGCTTCTGCAAATGTGCCTTCAAATGGTCAATCTGCAGTTCCACCTGCTTCATTTCCAGCATGGTACTTTGCAGCATGCCTTGTGCATACAGCAGGTTGGCCGGGTACTTTAGCTGCCGTGTCTTGGGGACCTGCACCGAGGCCTCCATTCGGCTAGGGCTGGTGTTGGGCTCGGACATGGTGGGACTAGCAGTTTGGGCCACAGGGGCTGCAGGTGGTCCGAATCAGTTGGGCGTTTTGGTTCACCAGGGGAACCCCCCAGAAAAAAATAGAAAAATGACCGGTGGCTTTGCGGGTCCCAAATTTCTTTGAAAAGCACCAGTTGTGGTCAGATGTTCTTCTGGAGGTTGGTTGAACGCAACTCAGGAGGCAATCCAAAGATCCAAAGGTAGGAGCTCCCTTCCGTCAGCAAAAAGTCCGCGGTCAGGGGTACATTAGGTCCTCTGCAGTAAACCCTGCATCTTCCATGTTGACCTTGGTCAGGCGCTAAAGAAATTGCTGAAAGTCCATTCCTTGTTTGACACGGTATGAGATATGACATTCACATGTGAGAATCATGTGAGATATGTCAATCACGGTGTGAGATATGTCGTGTCATTATGTAGGACATTGCGACTTTCACCTGTCCGTATGAATCGATGTGAAGAGGTTGTCTGCATCCATGTGCAACCCATTCGGAAGTGAGCCCTCTGACTCTGACCTGAAATTATCTTGGGCTCGTGGCGGGGAAGAAGGAAGGCGACTCCAATTTTGGGAAGCCACCTGGTCAGCGCGCTGTCAGCCACAGGGCGGACGACGTGCAGGAAAAATGCTGGCGATGCATGATAGCAGTCCATTCCCAACCCCTGAGAACCGCTGGTTTAGTATGGCATCTATGCAAGCACACATAAAACATTTAGGAGGGCCCATATGGTGGAATTTATTTCGGGAGGATGGAAATACATGATAAATCCAGCTCCCCCCCCCTGTTCGTCTTTCTCTGAGCTTCCATGCCCAGGGGCTCCTGCTCAAGCTGTGCAAACTCCTCCAAATCCGGCAGTACCACCTGGTGGGAAGTACTTCACCCTGCGGGATACAGCACCAGCTACCTCAAATAGATGCCCCAAATCCCATGCACCCCAAACATCTGTGGTTTCTCCACTGGGCAAGACCAAGCTTCTTCATACACAACCAGGTGCCTCTGTCCAACACTGCAAGGAGTCTAGGCGTTCCTGCACCTGTGATGCAGTGCCGGAGTCACTTCCAAGGGTCACCAATCACAGAAACCACAAGCCAGCGCACCTCAGGCGACATGCCAGCAGCATCACGCAGCTCTGCCTCAGTTGAAGTGGCGGTTGGAAGATAGGAAGGTGAACCCCCCCCAATCATAGGAGATTTGTTAAGGGCCTTCTAACCATCTATTCTTGGGGTTAGATCCCAATGAACCTGTGGATTTGTGGATCATTTAGCTGCTCCCCAACTGAGCTTGGGGACGCAGATCTTCCGCAACAGCCCCGTGAGCTCCGGAGGATACACCTGATCACCTCGGGGACAAGCAAAATCCAATATGGAAGTGGTGGAAAAAGGCACCAAAAGCCCCAAAATGGTTGGGAAAAAGCTGGAAACAACCCTCGCATCATTACAAATATGATTGAAGCCCCGTTCATCCCGCAGATTTGACTCAGCTCGTAATTAAAAGCCATCGTTCCTCGATGAAGTTCTGAGCCTTCTTGCGATTGGTCTTCTGCACCGCGGCCTGGACGGCGGCTTTTCGCAGGTTGCAGGGAAGATGGCAGGCTGCCAAAACATGGCAAGACATATGGTCAGGCCGGCAATGCATACGTCTTGTGTGCAAAAAATGCGGGGAAAATAAAGACCTTAGAAATAATGTCGTTCTACTGGTCTGTTACTGGGCGAACTTAACACAAGCGCAGCAACCCAAAATGACAACTGGACATTGGGCTCATCCAGTGCCACCTCTCTGAACGCTGTGGCGGTCGACAAGGCATTGGCCAAACGGCCCATGGCATTGCCTCGATACACCAGCAAATCCAGCAACCATTCACTCCACATCTAGGGGTCTCCATGGGTCTCCTAAATCATGGGGACCCCAAAATCATCCAAATGATAGGTGTTTTATGGTGTTTTCGATGGAGAAACCGATGATTTGGGGCACACCTTTTTCGGGAAACCCCCATTTTGTTGAATTCATTTGAATTCGAAACTGGTGATGCCCCGGTGCTGCAAATGCAACGTTTGACGCACCAATCCCTGCAAACCGCTGCCTTCCTCCAGAAAGCGGCATACGGCCTCACACTTGACTCTTCCAGCCACCGGACCCAACTAGATGAAACACCACGGTTCACCAAGTTCACAATTCTTATATAAAACTTTGAGCCTCCCAGATTGGCACTACAGAGCAAGCCCTTCGACAGCACAGCACAATAATGGGCCCAATGCAGCTTGTCCCGGGCAGCCTGAATGGAAGCATTCTGTGGACCTCGAATCACTTCCAAGCACAGGGCACACACCTGAGCATGATGCCAGCTCCAGGCAGAACGTTGTGGAAACCCTCCGCAAATGCTTGGTTTTGGAAAGATCTTTGACTCTCTCCAATGACTCCAATGTGGAATCTCCCAATCAGAAACCCCTTTTCTATTGGGAGGATGCTTTCTTACTGGTTCTTATGGGTTTACGGCACTACCTTTGTTTCTGTAGCGATATCCCAGGTTTCCATGGGAATTTCCACGTTGTCCGTGACCTTCTTGGGCCTCCTAGGGCCTCCTTGGGCCTTGGGCCTTGGGCCTCCGGGCCGTGTTCAGCATCACCGACCCGGGCGGCCCAGGTGTCAAGATATGATGCAAGCATCGGGTCAAGAGGTCTTGCTGCAGGAAAACCTGCGGCGCTTTCATTGAGTTCACCAACAAAGCTACCGTGGCATGACGGGTAGTGGGAATAGTAATGAGAATAATGATATGTGATTGGATATCTAACTAACGAACTAATGTAAAGTGATAGTTTGGTTTTTATCCAGAAATTGCACATTGAACGAAAACAATTGTGGCAATGTTAATGAGGAAAATGCTGCTATAATCAGAAAAGGATTTTGCAGGTATCCTTTTTTCAGGCAAATCTAACTGGAACATCCTCCAAGTTCACTTTTTTGGAGGAACTTCAGTTTTGGAGGGCGTGGCAATTTTGTATCTTCTCTGCTCGATGTGGAGGATCGAACCAGATTGCTTTTCGCTAAAGCCGCCAAAACAGCCTTACACTCTTAGTCTTAGACTCTTAGACTATCTGTTTGTGATAAAAACAATCCTGTACCAGTGCCCTCCTCAAGCGGCCCCTGGGCCTGCAAAATCTCCGAGTCTTGCGTGCGGTTCAGCTCCACCAAGATGAAGGTGGCCTCTATTCAGCTGGACCCGACCTCTCATCCTATTTCCATTTCGCACTGGGGATATCAATATTATCAATATGTATAGCATGTTTGGAACCAATAAACTTGATTTGCCCACAGATGTTTGTTCCTGGGGTTGGCTCCAAGCACATGGTCCGGACCCGCAAGAGCCTCCACAGCCAGCTCTCCAGAAAATGGGACTCTTTGCCTCAGGTCCAGTTGCTTCCAACTGCAGCAGATGGGGTGAAACAAAGGAACCGCAACCAAGATGGACTTAGGTGGCTACATCTTCTGGCGCATCTGGTGCTCCTCAAGTTTGGCCTCAGGGGCTGAGACAAGGGCAACCGAGGTCAGCTCGAACCACAATAAACTGCAGAAAGATGCAAGATTCGCAAGATTCTGAAGTCCTGCTTCCCTCCCCTCAATAAATCCATCAAATCGTCCCCCAAACCTACACCAGAAGCACGGACTCTCTTTTCACAACTTGCTTCCAACCTCTCTGTGCAGCTGGCCCCTTCTGGTCAGCTCCCATTCATCCGCCGGCGGGCCCTCCACTTTTCTGACCGCCACTAGGCCGCTGCCCTGCAGCAGCCCATCCAAGCCCTGACGGCCAGGCGCTTCCGGCAACGGCAGCGCCTGGTCCTCCGCCTCTGAGGCCGTAATCAAAATGCGGTCGCGCAGCCAGGGGCCGCTGCCGTCGTCGATGTGGAAGTCACCCAGGCGCCACAACAGCAGCAGCTGCACCTCCGAGGGCCATATCAACTGATGGATGCTCCGAGTGCCATTAATTCCCATTAATTCTCATTAATTCCCATGACTTCCCATGACTTCCCATGACTTCCCATCTCCCATGCATCGATGAATGAGGTCACGGCGAAAAAGACATCTCGCCATGGCCTGCTGGCTCACAGGTGTCCACTTACCTCAGCGGAGCATTTCTGGGTAACCAATCAGGCTTTGGCCTGCTCCGTGGCTAAAACACATTTTGGATGTACTTACCAGCCCCAAATATATATAATTATATATAATTAAATATATATATATAACCAGCTGGGCGCAACCAAACTTTCAACAATCAGCTTCATTCTCTGATTTTGCTATATATATGATCCTATCCGATCTAGGCAAGTTTCAGGCTATTCACCGTTGGATTTTGACCGTCCTTATCATCCTTGTCCCGATTGCGGTAATGCTCATGCCCACTTGACCCTGGGTAAGGACGGATTTTGTGTAGGATGGTTCCAACATGTTCCGACCACTCAGTAGACAAATCATAAATGGGGCTGACCGGCCAAGGACAACCCCTTCCCCTGTATGATATCAAACGCCCCCTAAATAACGGTACCAAATAGGTGTAACCCCTCCATAATACTAAACCATGGGCTATGGGGCGTGTTTAATATTAGGGGAAGGAATTGTTGCGAGAGGCCAACCCCATATCACCGGTTGCCTTCTGTTGAAAATACCCCGTTTCATTTCTGTTGCCATCTCACCAACAGTATGTCACTATCTATAGCGAATCTGTGCATGACATTTTTCCACCACCACACCTGGCAGCCCAGGGACGTAGCACTTCCTCATGCAAAAAAGTCACGTTCCCACGCACCGTGGGACGAGCGATGACCTTCCAACTCCGCTATGGATGGCTATGGATAGGGCGAAAAGGCCAAAGTTGGTGTCATGGGTTCGAACTGAGGGCCCGCACCATGACCTCCAAAAGGCCATGACGAGGATGGCCTTCACGATCTTTGTGATGCCCAGGCATTCCTTAGGGTTTTTTTCCCACGGGGATCTCAAAGTATTATTCTTGGATTCTTGTGGCTACTTTGGGCAACCAATTTTTGCGAACACATATATACATATATGTTTGACTTTTCACATACCTGGACCTGCGCGCACACACTCTCACACGCACATACATACGCATGTATTTACATCAAGTTACATCTATTCGAGCATCCTCTTCAAACCCAGTGCATTGGACTGGTTTGAATTATCGGTTGCTTCCATGTCACTGCCCCAATCTCAAAACAACAATGAATAACACTGAGCGGTTGACCATGTCACCACCAACCAGCTGATGACATCTCGGTGTCCAATGCTGTTTTCATGAGAATTCACAACGGTGCCCCATGTTTGCACAAACCCCCAAAAAATCGCATGTAGCCCCAAAATTGTTTGGTCATGGGTGGTATCCCCACTATATTCCACTAGATCCCAAGTATCCCCAGCATCTGGCTCATCTGCCATGTCACCTGCAATGGCCGGCAGCCACGCGTCCCCCTCCCCACGTCGGATCCCCAGCGCCAGCGACCCGGCGCGATCCATGCCAGGCACACCAGGGGTGTCTAGGCGCAAGCGAAGGGAGGCGCCTGGGGATGGAACTGATGGGGAAAATATCTAAGGTAGATGGTAGATATATCTACTGATCTTATCTATAATAAATATATATATTATCATTGGTACTGTATCTATCGTTGGTGGTGGTGGTGATGATGATGATGAAGAAGACGATGATGCTGGTGATGATGATGATGATGATGATGATGATGATGATTATGATCGTGATGATGATGATGATGGTGATGGTGATGGTGATGGTGATGATGATGATGATGATGATGGTGGTGATGATGATGATGGTGGTGATGATGATGAGGAGGACGAGGAGGAGGAGGACGACGACGACGATGACGATGACGGTGACGATGACGGTGACGATGAGGGTGACGATGACGGTGACGATGAGGATGATAGTGATGATAGTGATGATAGTGATGACAGTGGTGACAGTGATGATAGTGATGATAGTGATGATAGTGATGATGGTGATGATGGTGATGATGGTGATGATGGTGATGACAGTGATGATAGTGATGACAGTGATGACAGTGATGACAGTGATGATAGTGATGATAGTGATGATAGTGATGATAGTGATGATAATGATGATAATGATGGCTGGTATGAGCTGATTCGGAGTTGATTTGTGTTGATGCTTGATTCAATACAGCAGAACCTGCCAAACATCTGAGGTTCAAGCCTCCCACATCCACGGTGGAAGGTGTGGAATATCCAATCACCTCTGCCCACTGCGCAGTTTTGGCCGCCTGCTGCGCAGCATGCTGCTGCAACTTCAAGGCCACGGCTGGGTGCCACCTTAGCTGGCATAGCCCCTTATGGCATGGGCCCCGGCGGCTGGGTGGAAAAGCCAAGGCGCTCCAATGGCATCTGAAAGGATGGCGTTGTGCAACTGACAGCTATGGGTTCTTCAACTGCTTCCTGCCAAAACTGACCGTGACCCACAAGTCATGTGGCAGCTACATGGAGGGTACCCGGGTACACACTGCACACAGCCCCTGATGTCTGATACTGGTGCTGTATGCTCACTTGTGGATCAGTTGTGTTTTGCTTCAAGTCTCGGATTCGCCCTTGCATCAAAGAATAACAGGAAAGAGACATGGTCGGAGAGTATATGCCCCAAAAATCTAGGTATATCATGGTATATCTTTCCTTTCGCCCACTTCCACGACAGTGGGAGCACCAACTTAGACCATCAAACATCTCGCAGAAACTGATCTGCCAGGCTCTCCTTGAGCGGTTCCGCATCTTGTCCGCTACCACGCATTGATGCAGAGAGCCAAGCGGAGATACCGCAGCATGGCATGGCATCCAAAAAAAACGTGACTGCAGCGTTTCTGTGACTGGGCTGGGGCTGCTGTTGGTATGGTGTTCATCTTACATCGCACATCTTCCTCCCATGTCAGTATAGAAAGTAGGGAACAGCTGAAGGCAAATGTGATGCGGGAAGGATGTGCCTCCAGTCATCCCAGAGATGGATTGGCTTCGGTTGGCTCTGCCAACGTTGGATCAGCCTCTGGAAGGAAGTAGACTTTCTTTGGAACACCTCTCATGTAAAACCAAGCTTTTCACTATGGTCTTCCAGCCAAACATGGGCTGCTTTGAGCAAAAGCTGCCGCAGATGCACCATCACTCCATCTAGCCATGAAAGCATCAACAATCAAATGACTTCAATTCAAACAACTCACGCGTCAATGAACTAGGACCCAGTTACACCATCAACCAACCAACTAGTTGCAAGCCGAGGCGTCCCCTGCAACTCTTACATGTAGAAGCTCCAAACAACACAGAAAGTGAGATTCATTCAAATCCCAACACAATACTAGTCAATACGTGTGCATCCAATGGGGTTCATTAAAATCCATCAAAACCCATGAAACCCCATGAAAATCCCATTAAAACCCGTGGTAGATTTCACCCTTTCTATCTTTTTTGGTGGCACCAAACGAAAACACCGTGACTTTGACCCGCTGAGCTCGCCGGCTGCCGCCCTGCTACTGCGTAGCCGGGACAGCATCTGAGCACGTAGCCATGCCTCCCAGATTCAGATGGTGATCGCCAGACCCGATGCGAAAAAAAACGGAAAGTCACTGAGAAAAATTTGGAAAAAATAATTTTTGGATGATTTGATATCATGTGTTAATCATGTGTTGATGGTTTGGAATTGGAAAATCTTGGAAAATCATCCCTGTCCAAAACGACCAAGGTCAGGGTCACCCCTACACCCTCCCAGCCTCGGAGGAGTTCTCCTCGCGGTTTACGCCTTTCATGGCTCGGAGCACCTCCTGGCGGAGCCATCGATTTGAACCAACGGAAATGAAGATTTGCCTGGCAAATGGTGGTTGGATAAATAGGAAAATCATGGAAAATCATGGAAAATCTTCATTAAAATGGGTGAAAACCCAATTGGAGAAATGGTGAAATGATGTAATTTTGGGAATAAATGGGCTTGAACATCTTCGCTTAAAATACGTTCTCGCCAAAGCAGAGGTTCGCCCATGCCCAAATCTTAGACCAAAACAATGGTATGTATGCAAATCATACATTTATCTTCAACTACGAACAAAAACGCTAGGTATATAGTATATACTGTGATATTGATTCTATGTTTGCAAGATTTAGGGCTTTCTCTTTCCATCGCCTTCTCGATGAGTTCAGCTAAGCTGAGGGCGAGTGAAAACAACCGCTCCACCAAGATTTACAGTAGGGCTTGAGAGTGTAGGTTTTAGGGGTTTTGGTGGTTAGCTTTCGAGGGTTTGGAGATTGTTGCTTTGGAAATATCAAACAACTCTCTCTCTCTCTCTCTCTAAACCATCCAGCTGTTGGGGCACCCCTATTTTCGGAACCCCCGCTTTGTGGAAACCCATTTCCAAATGACTTTCCCAGCTAGCTGGTATCCAGCTGGTTAGTCCTCCACCTCTGGTGATGCCAGGGCATGGAAGAGATCCCAGGTCTCCTGGGCCACATGGATATGATGTAAAAATATCAACTGCCATTGAATCAACTGGTTAAAAAATATAGACAAATCAACTGGCAAATAAAAAATATGGACATAATAAATAAAATAACAAATTATGTAATACAACACAATACCACATGACATAATAAATAGAGTACACATACAAATGTAATGTAACATGGTACATCAAAAATCATCAAAATATTGTATAATATGAGCAACCAAATAGACTGCACTGCATGTCTATCGGAGTCTATGGCACCTGCTTGAAGAGTTCGCCCTCCTTCACCTGCAGTTGTTTTTCGGTTTTTCGGTGGGGTTTGTCGGAAAATAGGCTGCCCCGAAATTGCCTGGTTTAAAGCTACTAAAGGCCCAATTCACCCATATCATATATCAGTGGTTAGATGGCAAACCCCAATTTTCCGACTTGAACCGGAATTATATTGGTGTTATCCTCTGCTTTAAAACCTCATTGTCCCCATCACAGAATGCCCGTATATTGCGGGCAAATTCCCCATGTTTGAGATGATTGAAGGACCAACCCAATATCATACTGTTGGTCATATGTTCCAATGATATCCCCATCAAACATCCTAAAGTGATAACTTATTCTTGGTGTTCTTTATATACTTTATATACCCATCCATGTCACTTTGTCACCCAAAATTTCTGAGGTCAAACCTCCAGCAGCATCTTGATGGCTTCGCGCAGGGGCTCTGGTTCTGGCACCGACCTCAGGGCCAGGGCTATCTCAATGCCTCCACGAAGATAGAAAGTAGAATCCTGCTGTAGTGGTAGATTACTTTTCTATACTTTTCTGATTTTCTTTGTGTGAGTGGCAGCTACTAATACTAAGTACAGTAATCTTAAGAACTGATGTTTCAGAATGGAAAGGTATACAGTAACGGCATACAGGATTCTAAAGGTATGGAGAAGTGCAACAAGTGATATGACGAAAGATCTGGCGAGGTATCTGGAGGCACCCTGAGGTAAGGCCGCTGCGGTGCCATCCCAGAGAGCCTGGGCGCCTGTGGTTGCGGACCGAAAATGCCATCACCTTGGAAGGCGGCAAATTGAATCAAATGCTTGGACTGAAATCACGAACATGAATATTAATATAATGATAATATCATGATTGTGCTTATGATCATGATGATGATCTTGATTATGATCATGATTTTGATCATGATTGTGATCATGATCATGATTATGATCATGATTGTGACTATGATTATTGACTGGGCATGTGGCCATCAGCAGTGCCCAACAAATCATGATCACAAAGTCTTCACCATCTGCTGGGCCTCTTTTTCTGGCGCTGTGCGTAAGTCTGAGATGTCCTAGTGCTACTAGTAGCGAGAGAAGCCTTCCTCATCTTCATCCTCGCTTTTTGTTGAGCCTGCTTCATCCCCATTGAAAAGCCCATTTATCCCATTTATTCCAGTTAATCCATCCTTGCCATTTCTGTATGCCACCTTGCTCTTCCTTGCCTTGGATTGCAGCCATGCACTATGCAATGCCCCCGCAAAGCCCTTCAGCAAGGTGCGATCGGCCACCAGCAGGGCTCTCAAGGCTTTCGAGAGCTCCAACTGCACTGAATGGGAAAATCCCACAAAAGTCACGGCCTGTTGTGACTGCGTGTGTCGATCAGTGCCCCTCCAAGCCCCTGAAAACCTGGGACACTCATCCTCCCCAGGACCCGGCGCGGCCACCCGCACCAGCAAGGCATCAGCCGGACGCAGGCGGTATGACACATGGGCTTTGGTCAGGACCCGGTAGAATTCCTGGTACAAGGCTTCACCGAAGAACACGGCATCTTTGAAGGCATCCGTGTTACCCAGATCTACTGCATGGAAACACATGGCACCTAAGCCAATGGTCAAGTGAGATGGAGTGGTGGGTGGATCCTGACATCCATGCACATCAATGTGCAGTGTCTCCAGCTTCCTGCCATTTCCGTGGTTCCTTTCCATATCTTCAATGAAAGTTGATGTCCAAGGATTGAGCTGATCGTGACTCTGGATATGTTCCAATGCCCTTGTCATCTGTTGAAACCAGGTGTTCTGATGCAACTCACCAGTGGCTAGGAAGTTAGGATCTCGATTTCTGGGGTCCAACAGCTGTCCCAGCTGCCCCTCTTCACCCCGCTGCTCGTTGATGCGCTTGGACAGGCGCCACAGCAGCTCAGTGCGACGCCGTTCCGGGAAGGACCAGGTGAGGCAGCTGCAATCCAGGTGCTTGGCGATGCCATAGGCGATCTCCGCCGTGTGGCCTTCTTTCAAATGTGGGGCCTGGCCATCGCGCAGCAACGCCATGGAATGGGGAGCGGTGACCAAAATGGCCTGCTGCCCCAGCTGCAACTCGGATCTGGGCACCAGCCAGCAGGACACCTGTCCCTGCTTCCGCAGTTGCTCTGCATCCGTGAGAAGCGGCTGGAGCTCGGACAAATGGTCCAAGCTCTCCTCATCTCGCAGCTCCACCCACAACCTCTCAACTTCCAGCCGCCAAAGCTCCACCTCTTGGGACAGAGACTTCTCTTCCTTTGGATCCTTCGGTCCTTCCACTTGCTGACCATTCAGCGCCAGCTGCGGGGCATCACAAAGGGTGGCATGATCCTCCAACCAGTCCAGCTTCTGGCAGCTGCGACTGCAGTAGCCTACCTTGCGGCACAGGGGACACGTGCCCACGGCACTGCGACCGCAAACCGCGCACTGCTCAGTGCCCAACGCCATGGAAAGTCCTCCAGCATGGCAAGGTCTAGGCCCACCAGCTTTGGAAAAGATGATTGATATGGCTGGATGATGTTGTCCTGAAGGCCCTACAAAAGTGCAGCACAGTAAAGGGGGGACGAAGGACAAATTTTGCTCCCAAGAAACTGTGCTATATAATAGCTTGGGCTTGAAATCTTTTGCATGGTCCATGATTCCTTCGTCGTCAAATTATGTTGGACCTGCAGCATTGAAGACTGTCGGTGGAATGCATATCATCATGTAGTTATAAATACAATATATCCATGCTTTTCTCATGCACCCCGGGCCCTTTCCTCATAAGCCTCAAATCAAGGACGGTGCATGAAAGCTTGGGATCTTGAATCACACCATCTACATCTAACGAGCAGTGTCACAATCGTTCTGTTCTTCTTGATCAAGAAGCATCTCGACATATATGATGAATCAATAATAATCAATATGAATCATATTATCTGCTATCATTATATATCATTTATAGAATTCCCCTGTGTAGGTCAATTTAAAAGCACATCATATCATCTGTACTTCTCTGTGCACATCCAATCCAGAAACTCACCATGGACCCCCGACACAGCCGCGGCAGCTCTTTGGACAAACACTGCACCTGGCGCGATGGGCTGGTTTTCTGTGCCATCAAATTTATCCAGAATATAGCTGTGATATATCTAGACTCTACATAGATTAGCTGATTATCATTTACAGTACCCCTCTGGCACATGGATTAGCTGATGATCATTGAATTTACAGTAGTACCCTCCGGCACCCCCAAACATCCATAGAGGATTTTCCCATTCAAACCTCCATTTTTCATGGGCTTTTCCCAACCACCTTTGTTGAGGATTAAGACTTCGCCAGGCAGCACCAAGGCACTCGACGCCTCGGGGATTCCCAAGCCTCATTTGCCAACGGGGCGGAATTTGATGTGGGGAATGCTATGCGGTGTGTGAGACATCTGAAGAAATAGATCTATTAGACATAGAGGGAATAGAAGTTGGTTATCTATTACATAGACATATATAGAGGGAATAGAAGTTGGTTGATCAAAATTGAAACTTTGAGGGCGTGATGGTTGTGCAGCATCCCAGTATGGACACGGAGTGCAGGGATTCCTCATTCGATAACGAGGGTGAAAGCAGTTGAAATATGTTGAAATCTATTGCGCCAACACTGCCCCTACCCACCTGCTTGATTCCCGGGTCTCAGGCAATATGACTCCGCTTCAGGAATCTCTTGCGGCGTCTCCTTGCAAGGCAGACTTGATAGCAGGTTCTCGACACTTTGCATTTTGTGCCTTTACCCTTGAAAGGGAAAAGAATCCAGCAGTGACGACCAGCTTGACTTAAGTCTATTGAGGAAACGGGTTAGTTGATCGACATGTCCACTGCTCCTCCTCAAGAGGTTTCAGCAAGTTGGGCCCTCTCATAGGCAACAGGGGATTTGGCCTCAAGAGTGATCTGGACTAAATATTTTCACTGTAAAGGCACGTTGCTTTTCATTCAAATTTGTGGCCATTTTGAAGCAACACTTCCAAAGAATGAAGGGCACACGGAACTTCTCATATTGACAGCTTCTATCACTAAAACCCTCCAAACAAGAAATCAATGGGACTTATCAATCATTTTCGTTCCAACTGCTTACATATCATGTATATCAACAGTACATGTGTCTACACTTGCTGGGTGCAGTTGCTGGGTACACCAACTGGCGCCTCAGTTCCCCCAGGTTTCCCAGGTTTCCCAGGTCCCCAACGTCAAGTGGAAGAAGCGCGACACGGCCATGGAGACCACGGAAGCGGCGGCGGCAGATTTCATGTCCACCACCTGGAAAGGTGAGCACATTCGGAGATGGGGGGTTTAGGCCTTGGGGTGAACATGGGTGAACAAAAATCGCCGACAATGGTAATCATGGGTAAAACATGGGTTTATTAACACCAAGATTTGGGTAAAAAATTGGAGAATTGGGAAATGTTGGTGCTAATTGGAAATGGGGAAATGCGTGGTCCATTCGAGGTAGTTTGGATTCATATCAACCAACATGGGAAGTTTGATGACAACCAAAATTGACCTGAAATAAATGGACATAATTTTGACATTGTGACATAATATTCAATCCTCCCGAAGATAGATCCCCCCTCTTGGGAACCCAAAATGAGGATTTCCTCAGAAGGGTGGGATGATAAAGTGATGAGTTGATTGAGTTGTGTCGGTGGTTTTGGTTTGACATAGCCTGGCCAAATGCCTAGCCACATCAAGGGACAGGGAGCTAATGAGACCTTTGGAGTCCTTTTCTGTGAGACACGGAGCACTTCGCCTTGTCCAACAAGGTTCCAAGGACTTCAAACGATGACCTCAGACTGCTCCGATCCCACGGCGTGGGACCCAGTGGCGTCCGTGCTTCAATTCATCAAATCGGCGTTATCTCTTTCCATGCATCTAAATGATCTAAGTGTACATTCACACATGTTCATTGTACACAAAATCATAAGGTTCAACATGGCTCAACACAACAGGGATAGATTCGTTGGACTTTGATTTCTGCCAGGATCTGAGCCTCCTCTGAGGCCGCCACATCTGCTCAACTACAGCACAAGCAAAAGTAATGCTATTGCTGCAGGCCTGTGCTGCAAAAAACTTGGGCACAACTCAAAGAAGTTCGGTTTTTTTCCCGTGACATGTGACCTCATGCAACCGGCCATTGGGAGGATGGGTTGTCCATGCAAAAATGACACCAACTCTTTTGGAATCTCTCTGTGGAATGCCCGAGGGAGGTAAGCTAAATGCTTGATGTTTTTCCCGCTCCTGCGACAGAACCGTCTTGATCACAAGGGCCAAGTGTTCATCCGCATCATCCCCATCGGGACGGACACCTAAGCAGAATAACCAACAGCAAGTTTTTCATACGGCGATATATGATCACATTGCACACCAGATGACACCAGACCCTGGATTTTTCTTCCAAATTTGGCATTTCCACTCGCAACGGCCCCAATGCCACAGGCCTGAAAACTGTTGCACCAAGCGGATCATCAAGCCATCCACTGGGAAGACCGGAGGCCCCTCTATGTCCTGGAGTCACAGCTTGAGGCTATGGAAGAAGTATGGTTGGTAGATGTTGGTGGCTTCAAGCCCGGCCCCCTTGCCCCCTTTGGGGAAACCAACCAGTTCGAGATATCGTGCCATCAGTTTAACCTCCAATCTGTCAAAGTCTAAGGTCTCTGCCAAACAAATCAAAACAGCGAAAAGCTCTGCGATGCACCTGACCAGAAGCACAGGGGGGGGATGAAAAAAAGTGCCTGCCCAGGCTGGCTCTGCAGGAGAATGCACTGCCTGCCTCGTACCTAAGAAGATGAAGCTTGTGAATACAGCGTCCCCTCGGTCACGCAGGTATCCTGCCACCTGGGCCGCATCTCTCATCGGACTTCAACTCTCACGTTTTACATTGAAAAAATGACATGGGTTTGTCTGACAATAGGCTACCACCCAAATTTGATGGTTAATCACCAATTCCCACCCATATCTTCCCCACAGGAGCCTACCTTGTTTGGGAAGTGGTGAAGCAAGGCCAGCACAACGTTGCAGAAGTAGCCAGCCAAAACCTGCCAGTGGCTAGCCAACCATACAAGCTTCTATAACTTTTGAAAATGTTGAAAGCTCATGGCTCATGGAGCCCTGTGCAAGGTGCCCCACATTCCAGCTTGCCAGGGAAGTATCCACTGGCACGTCCAACAGAAATCCCCACCTGACAGGTCCCAATTCACTGGTTTTGTGCTGGCATAACAGGAACTCGCTGCAATCCTTGCACCATAGTTGCACTTACATTGCACCATAGTTGCACCTGGACCTCCATAGTGGCATGCCCTTTGAGGGTGAGAGCTGGGGCACTGGCAAGAGGTCCATCAAGCCCATGCCGTTCTCGGCCTCAAACTCCAGGTGCCATGAAGCAAGCTGACCCAAATCCATGCCATCCATGCCATCCATGCCATCCATGCCATCCATATCCATCCTTTCGCCGAGGCACAAAAAAGAGCTCAACAAGGCGAAGTTTCCATTGGTCGTCCTGGAGGGGTTCCACTGGTTGCTGGTACTGGATACGTCCAGGACTCAAGATGCGAGGGAAAGAACTGGGAGCCAAATGGAGACCCCTATACCAAAAAATACATAGAACAGGGGTTGTTGGCAGCAGCCGATGAGCGGCAGCATCTTGTCTCAAACACAGCATCGACACTGACCCTACATCACCGGCATCAGCCCCTTTTTCAGCTGCATGCTTTCTGCGCTGAGTTCGAGGTTTAGGATTTGATGGATCGATGGGACCATCACTGCGGTGATCCAAAGTAAATCGAGAGCCAACAGCGTTGGGACTACACCTTCAAGCCATTTCAAGTCCAGCTGAAAGTCCAGCCCTCATGTCATGAAGTACTTCGGCTCAATCTCTCATAGTCCTTCATGTTGATTTCAGGTCCCAAGGCCTTCAAACTCCGTTTCATCAACATGTAGTTGTAGCCGCAGTTCAGCACCGAGGCAATCATCGAGGCTAAATGAAGACCCAGGGCTCCCGTCTCAAAGTGGTAGCCTTGTGTCCACTGCGAAAAGTTCGGTGCAGGCTAAACCTATCTACATATGTATATATATATATATATGTGTGTGTGTATATATGTATGTATATATAAATATATATATATATATATATGTATGTATAACCATATATATATAACCATATTATATGCTAAGACATTCCCAAAAAATGTAAAAGTACCGTAGAAAGGGATAAGGATGATAAGGGAAAAGAAATCCCTTAATGTAAAGCTTAGTAAAGCTCCAAAAGCTCCAATCCAGTGGCCCAAAATAAAAGCACCAGGCAGTTGCGCCACCCACTGGAAGGTGAACAACCCCACCGACACAGCACCCTGCCGTCCGAGCCCCGCGAAGACGCCGCTGTAGCAGCTGTTTAAGCCATCCACCAAAAGTTGAAGCAATACACCTCAGTACATGAACAGTACATGGGCACTTCCCAAAACTTGCCTGAGTTTTTTTGGAGGTACAAACAGGCCATCGTTTTTTGAGCTTTGGCCACTGCTCACCACTGCTCACCTTTAGAAATTCAACCATTGGCTTGGTTAAAGCGAAATACCACAAAGATTTGCAGGAAACTCTGGTTTCTACATGTTTCTACCCTTCAAAATGGTGGGGGGTCCATTTGATTCTCTTCGTCGAGGAGGCCCAGCCACATATTAGCAACTTGGCAAAAATCGCCTGCGTCACCGGCTCATCAGGCAGCAGCAGATGGGTCAGCTTGGCCCGGCCAAACCAACAGAAAATCACCAAACCGCCACACATCGCGCAGGTGAGCCTGAGACACGCCCTCACCACCTGAGTTGCTTCGAAAGCTTCGAAGCTTCGAAAAGACATGGATTTTTCCAAAACCAAATCTATGACTCGAAAATTGGATGTCTGGGGGACTAAACCCAGTAATGCAAAGGCCTGGTTTGAGGGAGAACTGGGGTAAATGGACTGTGCTTTGCATCACAAGCTTTGCCACATCCCTCTCTTTTGGGCAAGTTTTCATGAACCGCACAATGCATCACGAGTGTGTCTAAATTGGCCGGTTTGCTTTTATTAACAAATGGCCAGCCCCACAATGCAGCACAATGAGCAACAGACCCCACCATTGATAGAGAAAATCATGAATAAACAACATGTTTTGCGAAAATGATAACCGAGACATCAAGTTTCACCATGTTTTATAAATTCTATAACTGTTTCAAAGGGAATAAAATCTGACAAAACCTTATACTTTCAGGGATTTCAGCCCCCGACCTGATGCACTCGGAAGATATCCTTCTGCCCCATGGCGGCCCCCACCAGCGCCGTCGCCACCTTGGGTGCCCCGCGCACCACCAGGAAGGCCCAGTCGGAGGCGGTGGTGGCGGCCACATGGGCGGCCAGTTGGGTTTCGCTCCTCAAGCCACCTCTAAGGAAAACTGGGCCTAATCCCAAAAAAGGATGGAAAATCATGGGGAAAATTTGGGAAATGATGGATTTTACCTTACAAATGGGGAAAAGCATGAAAAAATGTGCACATGCTTCCCTAAAACCCTATGGTTATATGAGTTCGATGCTTAACTTAAATGGTTGTTTTACTCGGTTTTGCATGGGACCCCAGCTATGTGGGACTGTCCCAAACAAATCGTGAAATCCAGTGGGCTAGCATCATTTGAGCAATCATTTCCCCTTCAAATGAGGATTCGCATATATAGTCCAACAACTGTGGCATAGGGAATCGGGAACTTATGGATGAATATTTATTGGGTTTGGCAAATAGCGATGGGATATCATCAAGCAAGAATGATTGCTTCAGGTTGGAATTATGGGATTTGGCATAATTTGGCAACTGCTCACCCGCCAATAAAGTGAGCAGCTCGTAGGCCCACCAGTCAAAGCCATACATGGCAACGGACGGTATTGCAATCCGAGAGTACGACTTGAGTCCCTTCCAACTCAAGGCCTCCCGAGATTCCCAGATGCGCCACCAGCCGATACAACTGGGTGTGGGCTGGAACAGCGTCATGTATCCCGCCAGCAGAAAAAATGACACAGCGGACCTAACAGAGAAGGCAATACCAATGGCCACCAGAGGATCAATGGATAAGCCACATTCCAGCAGCAAGACGCACATGGCCCAATGAGCAGGCACGGCAGCACATAAGACCCACAGCCCTGGGGATGGGATCTGCTGATTCATCAGGAATTTCCTTAGGGCGTCGTACTGAAACTCGAGCCAAACCCCTGGAATACAGCCCAGAACATATCTGAACGTCTCGGCCGCCAGCTGCTCAGTAGCACAGCGCGTCGAAATCAGGATCCGTTCAGTGGAAAGGAGGAGCACTGAACAAATCGCAGCCAGGAAACACATCCAAATTTGACAACAGTTCAAATGATCTCTGGCCTTTCGAAAATCTTTCATGCCGTAAGCCTGTGAGACCAAGGTATCTTGAGCCCCAGCCCAGCCAGATTTCACCACCAGGGCGATACAAATCACCACGGTATTTCCCAAGCCAACAGCGCCCACCCGAAAGGTGGCTTCGGTCTCATCGGGACTCCCGCCATGAGCCGCAGCCCAGATCGGGACCAGGGTAGCGACTCCTTCCAGGGCATAGGCTGCAGTGATGGGAATCACAAAATGGAGAATCTGCCTCAACAGGGCTGTGGAGCTGGAACCATTGGAGCCATTGGCCCGCGTCATGGGACAAGGCGCAACAAGCGAGAATTGGGGCGTTGATTCACGCCATGGTTCACATCTATACTGTATTTGAGCTGGGAAGAATTGGGAAGATGCACCAGGCTGCAGCTTATCACCGAAAGGACACCATTTGAACAAAATCAACACTGTTAAACATCTTCCGTTTCTCATGCATGCTGCAGATAAAAAGTTCCATGGCCACAACTGACGCTTCTTTTACAGATACCTTCACTCCCCACCTCGCAGCATCCAGGCGGCAGTAAGCAACAAACTTCAACAAACCATATATTATTGGGATTACTTCCTACAAAAAGACACCAATACAAAAAAAAAGAGTAAAATCCAAATGGCATGGTCCAACAAAACTTGCCCACCCAGCTTAGCATATTGTTTTCATTTTTCAGGATGTTCCAGGTGCCTTGGCAGAGCCCTGCCCGCACATGGCTAGCAGCTCAGCTGCCTGAGCGACCCATGAGGGGACCGTCCATCGGACACCGACTCTTCGAGGCCCTGGGGGCCCTGGGGCCCTTACCGTGTGACTTCGATGCCGTAAACGCTCGGGAGGTACACCTGCCCACCAAAAAACATCAAAAAAAACAGATGGAGCAACACCTCCAAGGTGCCCGAAGTCCAACCTTCACAGGGCGGTCGCGTGGCATGCTGCACCTCAGAAATGGTTTGAAATGGAAGTTGAACATGTTCCTGTCATGATTTGGGGCAGAAAAGCAACCAGGTGTGGGTCATCCTGTCTGAGGATCGAGCCAAGGATCGCACGCTCTCTGTCGTACAAAGCCTTTCCAAGAGCTGCTCATTGCCGCCTCGAAACTCCTGCGATCCCAACAGGGATCTTCCAGAGCCACCATCTCGGTCAGGATCTTCAAATTCTTAAAAGGGAAACAAAGGGAACACAGGAAGTTCCATGGATTATCCCACCATTTCAGCACCTTCCCCGTCCTGCAACAGAGTTTCACCTTCATCCAGCAGTTCTTCCAGGCTCGCGGCCAGTGCCGCACCGGCAGCCGCTGTGGCTGAGGCTTCCAGCACCGGCTTCAAAGTTTCCAAGGCCACGCGGGCGCTCTGGAGATCTGCATCCTCCTGAAAGACCCAGGTATGGTAAGGGATCAATTACCCTATGTATGGGTTAATGGGGGGGATTATATAAGAGGGATAGAATGGAGATATGATATATGGTGATGAATGTGAATCGGTTTTGAAAATGGAGACCATCTACTACTTTTTCTCCAGCCCAACCGCTCCTCCCGGAAGGTCTCCCATTCACTGGGACCTTCATCCACCTCTGAACAGCACCAGATTGCAACAGGCAACAAGCTCCACTCCAGCACTGGATCCCGGCCTCAGCCATGGATCGGGCTACCCGCAAGCCTCGGAGCTATGCTGTACGTGCAGATTTTGGAAAGCGGAGAAAAAGAACTGGATGGACTCCGATGGACAGTGCACTACCAAAGATTCCAAGCCAACTTGAACTTCCTGTAGCTTGCCTGATGGCCGGCCATGGGGACATGGCAAGCGAGGACCATCTATCCGTCATCCTTGAAAAAGCTTAGGTGTTTGAGGCGTCCTGGGTGGTCTGACTGTTCAATTGAAGTTACCTGGAAAAGAAATGAAAAGAAGGGTTAATTAGCTCTCGTTTTGTTGCCAGATCATCTTCGTGCAGTCGCCTCAAACTTCTAAAAGCCTGTATCGAAGAGTACATGTGCTGGCGAATTTCAGATTGATTCCCAGCCACACTTTACTGGTGAAAGCAGGAAACGCTTCGGCCGTTCTTTCAACCCGTCATATCATCAATCCACATCAATGCTGCAGATTGGTCTGTGACAGTCCGAAGTTGTCGTTAAAAGTGTTGTGGAAGAATAGGCCAGGAAAGGTTCAAAGCTGTTTTTCACCATTTCTTTGAGAGTTCCCGTTATTCCTCTGGTAACCTGTGTCCAATGGTTGAGTGGTCCACCAAGCAAGGCCTATCGAAAGGTGACCAGCTGTTTTTTGAGACCATGGTGAAACTCTGCACGAAACTGGCAGAGCTCTTAGAGCTCCCCCAGCGTGTCGCCGGTCAATGGTCGGCATGATTTGTAGCAATTAGAGATCATTGATGTTATGAATCGGAGAAAAAAGAAGACATTGGTTGGAAACGTGTAATTATATATATATATATATACATCACTTCCAGGTCAAAGCTTCATGTTTCGACATTCGACTTTCACACTTGCGAATTAACACCTTGTGACACGTTGTAACATCTTGTGAAAGTTTTACTTCTAAGGGGTAGTTGCTCGACATTGCTCGACCATGGCACCAGCGCAGTCAAACCATTCCGCGTCGCTTAGTCCTACGAGCTCAGCTAGCTGAAGCCACTACTAGTCGTCTACCAACGTCGTCAACGTCTACCAAGGACCTTCAAAAGGTACGGATTCTGTGTGGCCAGTCCCAGCAATGGTTGAGTCCAGAAGGCAAAGAGCTACTGAACATCATGATTTTGTGCTTCCCAGCTATTTTCACTGGAAACCAAAAGAAACCAAGTCTTGGGTTACATACCCTATCCGTTGGTTCTTTGGAAGGTCCTGTGACGATACTCAAATTGTCTCAACTCAACATCTCACGATGCTCTGCTGGATCACCATTTGCTTGCAGCAACCTGAGGCGGATCTGCCACTTGGTTTCATCAAAGCTGGACACCAAAAGGTACACGGTTTTCGCCTAATCTTGAAGATCTTAGGGTATTAGAAAAAGATCCCGCATATGTCACCAACAATAATCAATGAAACAGGGAGCAGCACAGTTTCGCCCGCAAATCGACTTTACCTCAAGACAGAAATACCTGGTGCATTCCATGGTCATCTCAGAATCCGGACGGTTCAAGCATGGACTTGATGAGACTGACACGTTGACCAGCGCAAGCCTGGAGGATGTCGATGCATGGTGGCAACTGTAGCGACTGAGAGGATCGTGATATCACAGCAGTGGTTGACTCAAAAACCTCAGAGCATTTGGGTTGCTTACAGACCTGTCGGAGCTCTCATCACGCTGCCCATCATGACATAGATTCTATCAGCACCTTTCCTCTGGCAAACATCTATCAGCTGAACACTGAGCCTTGTGGCTTCTCCAACATGCCTGCCAAATTAAGATGGTTGGTGCTGCAACGGGGGAAAGGTATGAAAATGCGTGGGTCAAAACTGAACCATCTTCACAATCCCACACATTTACAGGTGCCATACTGGTAGTGCTTCACCACAATCCGATGAGAGAAGTTCCTTTCACCCCGACGAGTCGCCATCAGAGTCGGCTCGCCGCCTTCAGCGCCACATCGGCATCGGAGCACTTAGGACACACCACGCTTCCCCAGCCTCGGACGCTACGCCATCAGCAGCTGACATCAGCGGCATTCCCAACATTCGGTGCTAAGGAACGGACCCCGGTGCGGCGCACGGCCGCATTCCTCGCAGCACCCCATGCTGCTGGGTTGGAAGGTGCTGTTCAGCGCGTGCGCACGATTTTTTGGCCACGTATGTTTCACTAGCTGGGAAAGAAAGCAAGCAATCAAGAAAGAAAGAAAGAAAGCAAGCAAGGAAGGAAAGAAAGAAGGAAGGAAGAGAGAGAGAGAGAGAGAAATATATTATTTTTTTATATTTATAGAGAGAGAGTACTAGTTTGATTCAGTTTGATATATGATTCTATATTATTGTAGATGAGAAATAGATTTATAGGAAAAATACAATGCGCCAACACTATACATAGTAAATAATGCATTGAACAAGATACACAGCACATGATCAACAGATAACACATAATACATAACACGTCATACAGAATGCACATCATGTGGTTCAACACATCATACCGAATATGGTTTATATGGTTTATGTACATATATGCGCGTGTGTGTGTGAGTATGACATACATCATAATACATAACAGGCAGCACATATAACACATAATCGAAGGAAGTTTAGAAGTCAAACTTCCGACAATATGGACAGATGAAAAGCAGAGCAGGGAAGAGGCAGAGAGAAGAGAAAGATTAGAAGAAAGAAGAGTAGAAGAGAAAGAGTAAGA
>Ga0126342_10004738_pt1 | contig 23409 bp, 20 predicted proteins | sample Cyp1metagenome_FD_92528 | JGI IMG/M metagenome (GOLD analysis project Ga0126342, IMG submission 92528) | Coral microbial communities from Lord Howe Island, Old Settlement Bay, Australia - Cyphastrea 1 metagenome | ecosystem: Host-associated > Invertebrates > Cnidaria > Coral ...
CCCTGCTATGAATTAAAGGCGCAACGGTATCAATAATTTATGGAAGAAAGCGGCCAAAAACAAGTTAGTTGAAGTCAGCCACAAAAGGTGAAGAACTCTTTGGTACAGAGCTTGACACACACACACATATTTCCCCCATTCCCTTCTAAGTGGAAATAAGTTCAATCCATCCATATATATATATAGCAACCCCACAAGGTTCCTCAACAAGATAAAAAAAAGTGAATTTCTACAAGAATCATGAAACATGATTAAGCCTTTTCCATCTTTTTCTTGCGGGGGAACTGTGTGCCTCAGTTCCTTTTGCGAAGCGTTTCCCCAGAGCTTCGTGCAGTGCAGGTGGAGCGTTGCCGTATGACCTGTCAGTCCCTGCAGGGCATTGTGACACCCACGGCACGGACGAGAAGCTTCTCGCCGGAGGCGAGGCATCACCAACTTGGCTGCAGGATCATGAAGAATGTGACTGGATTGATTTTGTCAATGGATTGGTTTGGGGGAAATTTTACAGGAAACCATGGATTTCCCCATTGAATATGGGGTTTTCCTGTAAATTTTCCCTTAAACCAATCTATTGATTTTGGCTGAATGCCGAATCATCAGAAAAAACATGCTGATTGAGTGATTATCAGCTTTAGGATGACATATGATATATATGATTCCTCTATATGATCAGCAGGGTTGCAAACTAGCAATGTGTGGCGCCTCGTATGTACAACCCAAGCACCAACCGTTTGAGTTGTTTAAAGGTTAAATCCGTATACTGGTTGGTGGTTTGGACCATTTTTTATTTTCCATATTTTTCCATAATATATGGGATGTCATCCTTCCCTTTTGACGAACTCATATTTTTCAGAGGGGTAGGTCAACCACCAACCAGCCATGTATCTCCACAGAATGTCCCCCCTGTGGTTGGTTCAATCCCATCGTTGGGACGCAGATTTCGCAGGTAGAGATTCTGAGCTGAATTCGTGGCACCGCCTGAGAAAGGGCCATTTCTCGGTACCATGGGCCCGGTATGAACCTGGGGGTATCATGGTGAAATATAGAGCGAAACAAAGGGAAAATATAGGAAAATGTGGTAAACGCAACACGGCCAAAATGGGAAGATATAGGCTTTGAATCTCAATCCACTCCTACTTACACCAAGTTTTTGCGGATATGTATGTGGCATTTCTGCACATCGCCGTGGCGTCCAGGTTGTTGCCCCTGAAATGATGATTACCCATGATCGTGGCCCCGGTATGGTGAGCTGCTACCATGAGTGCATGGAAAAAAGTCGTGCATGTGAAAGGCAGTAAAGTGAACGAAGAGATGCGGAGCTGGGTATGGGTCAGAATTTGCAACCAATTGACCCAACGGTTTTTTTTGGGGTTGCAGATTTTGATCATTAGATTTTGACCCAATCAAATGTATCTAATTTGCAACCAATCATATCATCATTAGATGTTCAACAATTCATCGTTGTAGCTATTGAAAAATTCTGACCCATGAAAGCCGTTAATTCAGGATCCTCAAGGAGTCGATGAAACAAAAGTGGATGGACAGGCCCTTCCGGTCTCCTCAAATTTCTTTCGTTTGGTTCAGGAAACAAAACAGTCAGCATATGCCAGATTGTGCCAGCATGTATTTCCATCCCAAAGTTTGCGAAAAAAAGTTGTCTGTGCTTGGGCAAGGACCACATTTCGTCATATTTCGTCCAGATATCCAGAGACCTGGAGGATCTAATTAGCTGAGACTGCGGAATTCGGATGTTTGGTGCGAAGGTGAAATTTCGTGATTATCGTGGCTGGGCTGGGAAAATTTGCATCCAGGTTGCAGTGGTTGTGAGGGAACTTCCGAGAACCCCTTGAAGGTTGTCCAAAACGAATCCTTTTGTTAGGATAGGATCCATTGCAGCTAGTGCGTCCACTACTTTATAGGCAACACAAGGAATATGGGTTTGGCCCAAACAGGGTGCACTCTGGTAATTTAACATAGCTATTGAACATGACTGACCATTTATAGTGGATTTACCCATTGAAAGTGGTGATTTTCCATACTTATTTTAGTTTACCAGAGGGTACCCCCAAATTTGAGGTCAATCATCAGTTTCACCCAAATTGGTAGCAGCTCTCGAAGCCAAGTTGCAAATATCAAGCAGCTATAGGAACCGATACCTTGAGAATAGCTGGACCCTAAAGCAATGCTGGGTGAATGGTTGTCAGTTTGGGGGGCAAGGGTATAGTGAAAAAGATTGGTTGAAGGGAAGATTTGCACGAAACCATATAGGAAACCCCTTCATTTGAGTGTGGAAACTAGAAACCATAGTTACTTCTAATTGTTCCCTTAAGTCAACCGACCATTGGACAGGTTAGTTTTGTTACAGATGACCTGGCGAATTTTGGTTGTAAGCGTGTAATCAGTGACTCCACCCATCTATCTTTACCAATGGTCTCAGAAAGGTCGGTGGCGTAAAACGGGGGCAGAAACCACTGGCTTCATCCGCAGATTGCAGGGTCAAGCCGCACCATGAGAGCGCCAGCAAGGCACATGGACTGACCCTGAACGCCACAAAAAAAAGGTGAATCTTCAGGATCTGCCAACGCTCAGACATACCATGACATACCAAACTCGCCCTGCTTCATCCTTTCCATTGAACAACGAAGAGTCTGGAAAAATCATGAAAAATCTTGGTCACCTCTTCTCTTGATCACTGCGCAGCTTGCCACGAATCATGCAAAGGATGATTCAGCAATAGCAAGAGAGTTTCGGTACCAACAAACCAACACCATTGGCAATTGGCACCAACTGGCCAGTGAACTAAAGCTGGTTGGTGGTTTGGAACATGTTTTATTTTTCCATATATTGGGAATTTCATCATCCCAACTGACGAACCTTTTTCATTTTTGAGAGGGGTCAACCAGCAACCAGGCCACCTTCATACCTCACCACTTGACCGAACCAGCCAGCCGAGCTGTACCCGCCATGAGCGTTCCAGCCATCACGGCCGGTGTGGCGGGCACCACGCGTCGCATCGAGGCCTGGAATGCGTTTGGAGATCCCAGGTGGGTCCCAGGTGTGGTAGAGAACCAAGGCTTTAAAAATCCAGTGATACATGGGATACATGGATATGAAAACTATATAAAAGTGGTTTATAAGTGGGTGTGAATCCATGGGAACCACATAGTTAAATGGAGTGGTCACCATATCTGGTTGGTGGTTTGGAACCATGGAATTCTACGACTTTCCATTCAGTTGGGAATGTCATCATCCCAACTGACGAACTCCATCATTTTTTAGAGGGATAGGTCAACCACCAACCAACCAGGATACGAAAACCATATAAATGGAGAATGACCAGAAAATCCCCAATGACCCATGTTTTTTTGACACTAGCATGGATTTTCTGGGTAATGGTGGGTTGGCACTGCCATAGTGTTGGTAAATTTGAGTCAATTCATTTTGAGGATGCTCACCAAGGTACTACCCTCTGGTTATTTAACATAGCCATGGAAAAGCACCATGTTTAATAGGTAAACCATCTATAAATGGGCCATTTTCCATGGCTATGTTAAATAACCAAGGTACTATATTGAGGATTCAAACGCTAGTTCATCTGACGAAGAAGACACAATCACCACCCCCAGTCCCCCAGTGGCTAAAAAGTTCCTCGATTTCACAAGTTGGTCTGACACTGTCTCCTCAAAAAATGATGTTTGAATGCAACATCTAACTATCTATATTATAGCACTAGATATAAAGGAACAATGTACCCACTCAAATCTGGCAGTGGTTCTCAGCTTGGCATCATGTAAACCTTAGAAGTATATCTATCGACAATGAAAAGCATACAGACAATGGATTCTGGGACAAGATGTGGTGCATTCTGAGATAAAACCATCACTTGATCTCAAAGAAAACACGATGAGCAGCCCACCTGTTCAGCCACCAAGTTCAGCTACTTCAGGTGGATGGTGATGTGCTGGAGATCACACCCTTGGGCGCAGGGGCTGAGGTCCGTCCCCTGCAGCTTTTTTGAAACCTTCGCAGTAAATGGGCTGTAGATTCATCCAACCATCAGAAAGGACCTCGTTTGTGTTTCGGAGCTCATCATAGCTAGTTGGGAATGATGAAGTCTAATGTTAGCAATAGGATCCAGCATCCCCAATGACACCATTTTTTTTCTGGGTGCTATAAACTATAAACCATCAATCCATGGTTGGATGCCGGTTGAGGTGGGTCGTTCATGCTGCATCGTGCGCTTCCGGGGCAAGGCGCGGCGCCGTGCCGCCGCGATGTTCACCTGACCTGGGGAGATTTTAAACATCCCCAAGTGGGGGTTGAGCAACTTAGATTTTGATACTGCTGGGTAGTTTTTTTTTTTGGGTAAGGGGAAAAAAACAAAATATGGCCAACACTATGGTACTAAAGTACCTCCATTTTAGGATCCTGGAATTCCCATTGATCAAGATATCAAGATTTAAGATCTTAGATTTTGGAGAAGGAGTCCCGGCTCTGCCATATGTGCGGCAATTTGGGTTTGTTATCTCTTTGATGACCACGTGGCTTGCATCCAAAAAGGCACAACCAAGTGTTGCTGCTTGAACCTCTTTGGAGTATATGGATGTCTTCCTTTGCCCATTTTTGACCCACAAAAAATTCCAATGTCCCAGAGTTAGTTGAAGGGACGCTGGAAAACTCTGAGTTTTGAGGTGGTAAACCCCCCATTGTTTCCTGTGGAAACCCAAGGGTGAATATATTTTGCATATCAAAATATGGTCACCCCATTGACGAAATTCCCCGTTCTCAGGCACGCCCAGACCACCAATTTTGTTGCCTCCATGACAATGACTTCGTGCATCTAGTCAAATTCAATCTAAGTCAAACTTCCACCAGTGAATCATCATGACCTATCCAAATGGCTACCCCTAGAATGGGCCGAAATCCCCCATTCTCAAACATCTCTGCACAAGCGGTGGTCGAACGTGGTGCCAGGTGGTGATGTTCGACTGCGGAGTGCACCCCGCGCACAGCGGCATGAGTTGTTTGCCTTACTTTGATCACATCAACCCCGCGGAGGTAGGAATTCCATGGAATTCCGCTTGGACTTCCTGCTGGGACTTGGGGAGACCAGCTACCAATCATTTTACCCATAAGGGATGTACATTTTTAAAACAATGGTAGTGGGATATTTGCTAGCTCAACCAAGTGGATGGGCACTTTCTTATTGAATGATATTAAGTAACTCTTCTTTTGCATTATTTTGAAAAAAATATATATATATACATACATGGGAGTACACAAACCTGGTTGTAGCCAAATGAAAAAGACGTTCTTTGGCCGTCTAAGATTGGTCATGGTCCCTGAGTTTACGACTCACAAGCGAAGCCGCCTGGCTCGTTGCATTTTGTGGCTGGGACTGCATGTTCATCCCCGCAAATACCCTCTGGTAAATTAACATAGACCCTGGTAGATAGGGGTTGGAAGATTAGTTTCCTCTAACAATTGGTGATTTTCAGGGTCTATGTTTATTTTCCAGAGGCTATGACGGCTATGATCATAGATTTTGATCCATCCCCTGTTTCAATGTCCACAGGTCAATGTTTCCCTCAAAAAATGGCTCGAATCCGAAAAAAAAAATCCTGGATAGCCTGGATAGCCTGGACCTGGATAGCTGGATCATGATTGGTCAGGTGGGTTTCCCACATGCAAATTTGGATGAGGACCATGAGGTGCCTTATGACTTGTCTCATACCCGATCTTGACCCAGAATTCCTATGTTCAGTCATGGATGAATCTTACCGGACCATAGGAACGGGGAGGTAAATATCTAGCGACACTAACTACATTTTGGTAGGAAAAAAACAATGCCAGGATTGTGACACATACCTACATTTGTGTTCCTATTTATTCTACATTGGGCTCGCCCCCCCAGTGATGTGAATGTTGGTTTATAAACCCCATGAATACTAGTTCGTTATCTAGGTATCATAAACCATAGTGAAATGGGAGTTATGTTCAGCAACTGAACGCTATCGTTCGGGGGGGGGCCACATTCTATGGAAACCACCACTGAAACCGTGGCCATTTTCGCAGGTGGATCTACTGCTGGTGACCCATTTCCACTTGGATCACAGCGGTGCTGTGCCGTGCAGCTCCCAGTGGTGTTTCCATAGTCATGGGGGTACCTAGTAGCTGGTTGGTTTAGAATCCCATAGGATCCATGGTGCTGGTATATATGCTAACATTTGGGGTATATTGATGGTAAATGTTACCATATATAGCATAGGTGGATCCTATGGGAATTGAAAAACCATCTAGAAATGAACAACTATCTATAAAATATTGATAGATGGTTGGTTTAGAAACCATATTTGATAGAATGGTGATCTATAAATGGGTGATTCCGGGGGTACCCATATTTTAGGGACCCCCAACATAGCAATGATTTTTTTGTTGCCACGTTTGATTGCCTGGTACGTCTCGATCTGGATAAATTTGATCATGACCTCACGTCGAGATGTCACTGAAATGTGGGTGAATGTTGGGGAAATAATCCCTGAATGGCATGGCTGTTGTTCAGTGATTTCATATAACTGATCCAGAACTATATGGTTGCAAAGACCTTTGAAAGAACATGCACGGCCATTTCTTTTCTGGGGCAGGGTACAGAAGTTTTGAAGTTTAGCCATGGAAACGATAGAACATCATGATATGTTTATTGAAGCATATATATATATAATATATATATATATGCGTATATCCCGCATGGATTCACATACATTTAGAATTATTTGACATACTTGGTATCATGTAGTACTAGTCAGTATATGTAAGTGCCGTTGATTCTTCACCCAGTTGATCATCGCAGTATTTGGCCATCTCCAATACCCCAAGAAACAAGTGATCAGTATGAACAATGCGAGGGTTTTACAAACCAATTCCAAGCCACCCAAATCACCATCAAATTGATGAAATTCCGAATTCCAATACAAATAGATTGAATCCCCAGCTACTGATACCAATTCATTATATCATATCCGTTTCCACAGTTTCCACCATCGGATTAGTTAAATTCCATTGTCAATCACCACTATGTAAGACCCACTATGTCCATTTCAAATGATTCGAGTTTATAGATGCAACTGGATTCACATAGATTACCATCTGGTTATTTCACATAGCCATGGAAAATCACCATGTTTAATAAATAATTCATCTATAAATGGGCCATCTATACCATGGCTATGTTAAATAACCAGAGGGTACATCCCCATCTTTACTTAGAACTTGACTTGATGTTTTTGTTTCCCCCACATTTCCCTGAGGAATAACCATTAAGAACCATTAAGAACCATTGATAACTGATATAGTTGCCCCCCATATTTCCCCTATCGGATAGCGCTTGGATGCACCCATGGCACGCCGGTTTCCGCCGCCAGGTACTTCGTGAGCCGGACGGAGTTCAAGGGCAAGGTCTTTATGACGCACCCCACACGGCCCATTTGCAAGATGCCCGGGACCACGGGACCACCATCAGCTTGAAATGAGGTCTCGGTCTAGAGGGGATTAACATGGATTAACACTAAATCAGCCAAATAAAAGTGGACAATGGTTTGAATCCACCATAATTAACCAGAATTAAACATAATTAACCATAATTATCCCGTAGTTTTAGGGGTTATTTTCAGAAACATATGTTACGTTGGCCATGTCTCTCCACAGGTATCATGGCTGAACAAAAGCCCAGTCAACTGATTACTGCTCTCACAGTTTCCAGTGAAATGAGACCATGGATTTGCACTCCAGTAAACATACTAGCCATGGAAATCCATGGTGGATGTCTGAAAAGTCTATATCCATGTCAGTTTACTGGAGGGTACATCCACCTTACCATCTGGCTCCGCTTACCATGCCAGCTGAGGTTGTGGCAAGACTATGCCAGGGTGAGCAAGATCGCAGCAGAGGAAGCTGCGATGAGTGTCCCCATGCAGGGGGGGCCCACAAGTTAGCTAACTTGGCTGATATAACTGATAGCTATAAGGGTAATAAGATGTAATAAGTAATAAGCCAACCTATAACTTGAGTGGCACCACGTGTTTTTTTGTTTTACCACCTTGATGTTGATATGCCACTGGTGAAGGGCAATATGTTTGCGGCTGGAACACCTAGGAGGTCAACATTCTTGTTGAAGCGAAAATGTTCATCAGATCAATCCCCACTAAGATGTTAAAGCCCAGAACTTGCACGTGGTGAATGCCACAAAGGGAGAAGTGTCCAAGGTGAAATATCAACATATATGATCATATATGATCATTTTTGAAACATGTATTTTATTGTATGTTCACGTTTATTAGCATATTATACCCCATGACGGATCCATGGTGCGTGCCATGGATCCCATCAATATACCCCCTCTATGTTAGCATTTTTCTACCAGCACCATGGATCCTATGGGTATTGTTTAATCACATCCCAACGACGTCCAGGACCAGATCTTCAGCAGCGAAGACATCAACAGGTGTGTGTCACCGAAACGGTCACCGTGATCAACGGGACATCGTTCAACGGGATAGTCGGATAGAGTGATTTTAGATGATTTGAGTGGTAACAATCCACAGATCTATGGAATTCGATGGGAAAATAAATTAAAATAATGGGTATTTACTGGGAATATGCCAGCTATAATAGGAATCCTGGTTGGTGGTTTGGAACATGTTTTTTTTGACTTTCCATATATTGGGAATTTCATAATTCCAACCGACGAACTCATATTTTGCGGAGGGGTTGAAACCACCAGCCAGAATCAATCTCTAATCTAGGACTAACTAATGACTCGTTGAGCTGAAACGAAGACCTAGATGATAGAGTGAGGACAGTGGTGATGACATCCCGAGTTTGACTGTGAGTTTGATCATAGTTTATGAATATTTATGATGTATCAGGAACCCAGAACTAGTCTCTAAAAACATAAGAAACCTGACCATTTCCCAGATGCACATACTTGCAGCACTTGCCCCTCCCTTCTAGTGGGGTTCGATGCTATGGGTCAACACATGTCAAAACCCAACTATGACAAAGTGTGCCGTTGTTCTACACCTGTTTGTGAACATCTTTGAAAATATGTCATGTTCTAATTTTTTGGAAGGGGAGTGTGATGGTCATGCCTGGTTCACCTGTACATGAATCGGGGCAAAGTCATTGGGTGCCCCTAGAAGTTCAACTGTTATTTTCTCAGGCTGGTTGTCTACATCTCACACGTCTAGTATCCTCATCATTGTGACGGTATTTTACTTGCGTTAGCAATACCGTTTCCCTTATATTACACCCCCTGATATAAAATATTCCCAATAGCAAGCCCCAAATGAATCAAAAGGAACCAAGGTTTTATACCGGGGTATTTATGTATTTGTTGAATTTGTTGTCAGAGGAAGTGATTCGCTGATGGCTCTTTTAGCATTCTGAGCAGGACCGTTGAGCGAATCGAGCTTCTCGATTACCACGAGGAGAGTGACTGATGTGCTGGGTGTGCAAACTGGGCCTTTTACCATCTGGCTATTTAACATAGCAATGGAAAATCACCATTTTTAATAAATAAACCATCTATAAATGGGCCATTTTCCATGGCTATGTTAAATGACCAGAGGGTAATCAATGTTGAATAAGTTGGTATTGTAAGGTTAGTAAAGCAATAGGATCCGCCGGTATAAACCATCAACATCCATCGGTGGTGTATGACATTGCTTTACTAACATTATCGGAGATGTTTACTTGCTGCGCAAGTACGCGCAAGTATTGTTCCGATCGCAGGCACTTACTGTTAAACAGGTGCCATCAGAATGTCTCGCTCTTGCTGCAACCCAACATAAGATGCAGCGGAATGTTCAAATCCCGTCCGACAGTTTTCGAGTGAGATCTGAAGATTTCTCGTGGGCAGCTCGGTCCCTGCGCCAGCAACTTGCCCAGCTGGATCGTCCAAAAACGGATATTCGCTGATTTTTTCCTGCACCTCCAAGAGTTCAGCAAAGATGGGGAGGTCAGGGAAGCCTGACCTATACGTGATCCATTTGACATGTGGGTAAAAAATGACATGTCCTGCAATGCTGGATTTCTTCGCAGTTCATTTGCAATTTGGGTATCAACATGTGTGACAAGGGCCCATCGGCCCATCCCATCATTTCCCGCAACTTGTCCCTCAACACAGTCCATCCCAAATTTTGTTGATCCGGTAAGCTCAGTGACCATTGCCGGACATTGACTTGCCCTAGAAGTTGTTGGATGCTATATCCATCTATATCCCAGATACGATTCTTCCCCACTTCCCAAGTCTGGTTGGAATTTCAATGTTTATTGCCTATGTGCACGTATCGTGGTTTTGTTACAAGTTTACTTGGTTGCATCATGTTATATCCTCTCCAGATTTCACAATTTGCTTACCTCTCCAGGCCCGTTGCCAAGTTATCTTCATCAAAGATCACTTTAGTGCCACTTGTATTGGTTGAATCCCATTTTAGGTCGCTCACATTCTCATCTAACCAGGCCCCCTTTTCTGTCGGTGTTATGAGAAGTTGTGGGACAGACTGGAGGTACTGAAACCAATGTTTTTTTGCACTCAATCCTCATTTTATCCTCATTTTCTGTCAGTGGTTTATTCCAGGCATTGTAGATTGTTTTGGACATTGGTTTACGAGGATAAACCAATTCTAGATTTGTTTATGATTGTTTATCAGACATTGTTGATTGCTTTTGGTTTATGATTCTTTACCAAGGTGTCTAGCTAGATCCTATTTTGTATCCTATTCTAGACACCTTTCTATGTAATGATCCTATGTTTATGTCTATTTGATGTTTGTTTATGATCCTCTCAAAAAATGGATCCTATTTTGTAGAATTTACCAAGGTATCTACAATGTCTGGACCTGTTATGATTGTTTACCATGATTATTCCGTTTATAGAAACAATAGGATAGAACTGTAGCGAACCAATTACCATGATTATCTATAATAACCAATTATTGGTAAAACAGAACCAATGACCATATCCCAACTTATCCTATTATTTGCAATTTCTCGATCCTATTTTGTAGACGCACAGGAGCGGCAATTCCGCGGCATCAAGTTCTCATGCTACCGTGCAGGGCACGTTCTTCGACAGCCCAGGGAAAATTTCGGAGGTTGCGAGAACCATCCGTGTGGCACACCATGGGATTTGATGGGATTTAATGGGATCTATAAGTTAGTTTATAACTCGAATCACTATGGTTTATGATACGAAAATAACTATACTTAATGGGAGTTAATAACCCAACTTGTAACTGGGGGGCCCACATTGGGCGTGTGTTGGTTGATTGATGGGTTTCAGTTTTTAGCAGAAACGGAAGAATGGGATGATAAAGATGATAGCCCAAGGACTGATGATAATAACCCTGATCATTTATAGCAACCCACCACAGTTGATGTTTATGCACAAATTTCTGGCCGCAGTTGGTGGTTTGAATCATGAAAATGTGCGTGTATACCTGTAGTTTAGCAACACGGAAATAGTACATATATATATATATAATATGAATGTACAAGACAAGATTCAACTGTCAATGACCCATGATGCTCCAATTCTTGTAAGTCCCCAGATGGGAAAGGAATTTTTTGTTGCTGGCGCCGTGGCGCGCGGCCTGTGTGTGAAAGCTATTTTTTTGTTTGGTTTGTCTTTTTTTGTCCTTGTTGGGGTGGGGTGGGGTGGGGTAATAACGTTCATGTACGCTTGCTGAGCGACGTCATGCTACTACGTTGAGGTAGCGTTCTTGCACGCTTGCACATCTACGCTGTGCTACGTTGTTGTAGCGTTCTTTAGCGTTCTTGCACGCTTGCACATCTACTCTGTGATGTAACGTTCTTGCGCTCTTGCACAGCTACGCTGTGCTACGTTGTTGTAGCGTTCTTTAGCGTCCTTGCGCTCTTGCACAGCTACGCTGTGCTACGTTGATGTAACGTTCTTGCCCGCTTGCGGAACTACGCTGTGCTACGTTGATGCAGCGTTCTTTAGCGTTCTTGCACGCTTGCATATCTACGCTGTGCTACGTTGATGTAACGTTCTTGCTAGACATGTATGTTAATGTAGACTGCCCGGTTACGATAGGACCATTATCTTAATCTTGAACATCCTCATATGTATAACTTCGTTTCTCTAGAATTCCCTTGCAGACGATGACGACGACGACGACGATGATGATGATGATGATAAGATAAGATAAGATAAGATAATGCTGATCATGCCTGCGGTCCACAGGCCGCTGGCCACGGCGTGACCTTTTTGTTAGCACAGCTATTGTAAACTATCTAACTTGTTTGCCAATCCCCGAACTTTTCCTCGCTGAAAAATCTCTGGGTTTTTCGAGGTTGGAAGGGCCCCACTCCCCCTTTTTAGTTCCAGGCGATGTGGGGATGCCATGCAGCACGCCAGACGGTACTCGCAAAACCCTCTAATTATCTCAACGGCTTTTACCTGGTTGGTGGTTTGGAACATGTCTTTTATTTTTCCATATATTGGGGAATGTCATCATCCCAACTGACGAAGTCCATCATTTTTCAGAGGGGTAGGGTAGGTCAACCACCAACCAGCAACGGCTTTAATGGATGGCCATTTGGAGGGTTAGCCACTGGCGACCTGGCATGCTGGGTCATCCTGAAAAACAACATGTTTGAAATAGCTGGTAAATTACCAGAAAGAAACCACAAAGAACAGAGAGAAACCCTCAGTAGATGCCATTGCACAACTTTCATCCAAGGCCTGATATGGATGCGAGCAAACGCGAAGCCAGACGGCTGAACATGCCATTCCTTCAGTTCAACCCCCAGCAAGTGATCAACCTTGGCCACAACGCGATCTACTGGCAACCTCTGATCAACAGGAAAACTTGTGGAATGTGAGCTTTCCGCCGCTACCAAGCACTCCTCGCAGCCGACCCATTCTGGAGGATGTCTTTGCCAGGTACTGGTGGGAAGTTGAATGACCGACAGTACTGTGTGCCCTCAATGAACTCCCAGTTCCCGTCTGTGAGGGGTATAGTTGGTATAGCAAGCTGCAACTAGTAAGGGGGGGTATCATACGATAAGATTTACTTGCCAATCACGGAGGAATTTCAAAGCCTCACGCAGTAAGCCTGGCCTTGTGCACGAAGTCTTCTACAATCGTATACGCCATCAAAACTAGCCATCAAAACTAGATCCCTGGAAGTTTTCGGAACCCTAGACTAGCAAACCATATTTCTGAGAATGTATTTTTGTGACCCCTCAACCTCCAGCAAAAAAACCACATGTTTTACTCATGTGGGAATTCGAAAGAGTTTAAGAAATAAACGTAAACACATGGGGGTTTCCTGAAATAGGGGGATCCCAAAACTATGGGTTTCAATACTAAAATGGTCATCCATGACTTGGATGATTTGGGGGTACCACCATGACTTTTGAAGCCAACAAAAATTGCAACATGCCCTGCCTCGGCATCACCGTCGCTCAGGTGCTTGGCGCTGCGATGTTCATGATCAACATCGGAGGTGCCTTTCTTGGCAGTCGGCGCCATGAAATGGCCTGGAAGTTGATGTGATGTCTTTCCATGGCAGTCGGGGGCTTTTGGAAATGGAGAGATATGAAGAATTAGATGATCCACTTTTCAAATCCAATTCCAGGGCCTAGATACTGAATGACTTAAGCTAGGAGTGTCAAAACACTGCAGGCAATGAATGGTGATTTCCATATGACTAGTATGACCAACTCCAACTGAGTCAAGACATGTCGGGCTCCTAGACTACAGAACTATATCGTCATCATGTTCTTTTTTGCCTTAGGAACAATGATCCTATGATCATGTCAGGGTGATATTGGGATGTCATGGTACCCTGTAAACACTAAACACAGACCTATTGGGTGCCATCTGGGCCAGTTGTCAACTGGCCAGGCATCCGGGTCTTGTACACCGGGGACTACAGCCGTGAAGAAGATCGTCATTTGCCGCAGGCAGCGGGAGACTGGTCCTGCCAGATAGGGGTTGGAAGATGAGTTTCCATGAAAAATTGGTTATTTTCAGGGTCGAACTGTTAATTTACCGGTAATAGAAAGTTTCATTGAGCACGCAGGAGGCGTTTCTTTATGTTTCTGTATCCTGATTTTACAAGAGATTGAAGGAAATTGTTGATGGGACTATACAAGCGGCTCAAGTGGAGATCTGTTGTTCCCTAAGAGCACGCAATGATGGTCATGATTGGGGTATTCCAGATGTGAATGTGGATAGCCAATGTACAGTATAATAGTGAAACATCCCTATTGTTGCGATGCTTGTTGTTTCACAATTCCATCAATTCACTTTCCAGTCTGCTTAAGTAATGTATGTTTGGTTATATGTACTGATCAAAATTGGGATTCCCCAAGGGAAAAAAACTGTTTGGTATTCAAATTGGAGAAATTTATGTGGATTCCCTGGTCTTGGATCACCCAGTGAAACCATGAAACCAAGATTCGTTTAACGGCTTGTGACTACTCGGATGTGCATTCCAGGTACCAATTGCTTGAGAACCATATACGACCATATATATATACTGTATGTAAGTACATATAGAATCATATAGACACATATTCATATATCCCATGACGGATCCATGGTGCTGCTATATATGGTAACATGGATCCCATCAACAAAAGCACAATGTTGTTAGCATATATACCAGCACCATGGATCCTATGGGTATAATTCATACATAGATTAACCATAGATTAACCATAGTTTATATATATATACATCAGTATAACCAAGATAGAACAGCGGATAATCCATATATGACACGGCTTGTACAAAAAGGAGACTAGCCACAGCTGGGATGCACATCCAGCGCAAGCAAGGCAGAGATCCCCAACGTCCGCATCCACGTACTCATTGTGGAGCCGGGGCCGCGGGTGTGTTTTGCTGAAAGAAAGCATGGGGGGGTTGAGTTTCGTTAGATCCCAAAGATTAGACTTGGAGGCAGGATGACAGGATCAAAAGAAAGGGAGGATTGACACTTGAAACACTTTTGAAATCCAGATCTGACTTTGAATCAGTTCTGTTTTGGATCCCAACAAATTATGACGTCATGGGGATTGAACCAATGAATATTGCGCAACCTGCCAACAAGAAGCGTGCCGAAGAATGCTGTATCTTCTTGGATGTGTCTGGCACTGGGATGAGACAATGACCCAGGTCCACCTACGGTGTGATGAATCACGAGCCTAGAGATGCTTGGACTTGGGTGCTGGGACAGCTAGGATTACAGGTGTCCCCAATGGAAAACTTCGAACAATTACAAACAGACATGTTTTTTCTGGCTGGGAACCTACCATTTTCGTTGTTTTTGTTCAATCCTTTTGCCGGCCCGTTTCGGGGCATGATGCAACATATTTGTGTTTGTTGGTCCAGGATCTTCATATTCACTGTAGATATACGGATATACGGTTGAACAATATCTGGAGATTCAAAACGGTGCTTACGGGGTATCTACTGGGCGCGATTCCGGAAGTTTCTTGGTGTTTGGAGGGATGGTTCCAGGCTTGCGATGGTGGCAGCTGAGACATTAAAATGTCTTTCAAAGTCTGAAAATTAGGATGTCACAAAATTCTCGCAATTAAGACATATCACTAGGTAATTAATGTTGGATACAACTCACTTGTTGCACTTTCAAACATCAATATATCTTCATTTTTTTGATATTGGAATATGTCATATCTCAGACTGGGAGATACCCTCTGGTAAACTAACATAAATATGGAAAATCACCATGTTTAATGGGTAAATCCACTATAAATCACCATTTTCAATAGCTTTCTGATGCTTTTTGTATGTTTACCAAGAGGGTATGAATCAACCGGAAAACGCCCCAGCCCAAGGAGCAGCGGGAGCAGCGCTTCACCAACTCGGTACATCAGATCGTGCGGCAGGGCGGCAAGTGCGGCCGCCCAAGGTCGGGTCGTGGTGACTGGCGCGGGGGCCAGGGGTGATGTACCCTCTGGTAAACGTTTACATAACTATGGAAAGATCCACCATTTTTCATGGGAAAATTCACTATTTCTATGGTGATTTTCCATAGTTATGTTAGTCGTTGCCAGAGGGTAACAGAAAGCGATGTGAAGATGGGGTGCTTTACCGGTTGAGTCGAGAAAAGTCTGATTGTTTTTTATGATTGATGTATATCTGGTTGGTGGTTTCAAACATGTTTTTTTCTCCATTTCATATGGGAAAATTATTCCCATTGATTTTCATAGTTTTCAAGATGGTTAAAACCACCAGCCAGATATCTATATATAGATTATATTAACCATATATTAACCACATTGTTAACCATATATTGGGAATAATCATCCCATTTGACTTTCATATTTGTCAGAGGGGTAAGTCAACCACCAACCAGAGATTGTTCCAAGAGAAGATCAGCTGTCCAGCGGCCTGGAACCGGCCTGGATCCTATGGCACGAGGCGCCGTTGTTTTTCACGCTTTGTGAACTGGAAAATCACGAGTTTTTTGTCGGTAAATCATGTTCATCATCTATAAATGGACCATTTTTCATAGTTAAAGAACCAGAGGGTAGGTTGTTTGAATTATTTGGCAGTAGCTTGTGAGGCTAGTGTCAAGGTTGGCCAGTCTGGGCCCAGGTGGACCATTGCCCATCCTCCAAATGTAATCATACGCACACTGGTCCAAAGTATTCCAATGTTTTTTTTTAATAAACATGATCACAAAAATAATATATACAATATTATATATATATATACACACCCCATTTTGGCTCTGCACACATCTATATCCCATGTATCTCATACATCTCATGTTTTTTTTCAGGTTTTGGCTGCCCTGCCCTGGCTGAGCTGAGGTGCCTCTTGCCCGTCTTTGCCCTTGGCCGAGCGCAGGAGGGGCCATTTTATGGGGATGCAACTTGATAAGAATGGGACAAGAATACTACTGGCAGAATGGGATAAGAATACTACTAGCAGTATATAACATATATACCAACAAGATTCCCACAAGATGTTTTATTGCTTTGTCTCAAACTCAGGGGAATACCGCATATATGTTTTCCAGTGAGGAACCCGATCATGAATCATGCACCTTTTTGGAGATACCAAGTTCTGAGACAACCCCGGGTCAACATGGGCAACACATTGGAGCTTCAAGAGATGTTCTCCAGATTGTTTAGACGTCTCACCTGATTTCATGCCAGAAACATGTCTATGTTGAAGCATTTCATCTGACGTTTCTCGTTCCAGGAAAGTCTTCATTGATCATCATCGGATCCTGTTGACAGCTTATCATATCCCGTTCCTATATGTTCACTTGCAAGTAAAGATGACTACAATATTTCAAAAAACGGCTAATGCTTGTAGCAACAATTGCCTTCCTTTTGGGTCACGAGTCACCACTAAGTTCGATCAAACTCCCGTTTCGACGATCGCTCATCCTCAGATATATAGATATCAAATCCATTCAAATCCACAGTGTTGATAGTTTCACCACATGATTGATGGCCAAACCACCATTAACCATCATTAATCATGATTTTATAACCATTATTAACCATTCATCATCATTAACCAGAGGGAGTTCAACAGTTTCAACAGCCATGATTTTTGCTCGGCGCATCTGGGTGATCCTCAGGAGATCCTGTTGATCTTGGAGGACTATTGGGTCCGGAGCTGAGATCAACAGGCGTCCGGAAATCACTGGTTGGTGGTGACTGGAACAGGACTTAATATGGGACTTAATATGGGTTAATGGGACTTAATATATCTTAATATGGACTTATATAATAGATCTATACACTGGTTGGTGGTTTGGAACATGGCTGGATTATGACTTTCCATTTGGGAATGTTATCATCCCGACGAACGCCATCATTTTTCAGAGGGGTAGGTATACCACCAAACAGATCATATAGTGGGTGTGTCTGAAAATTTGCTATATAAGTACTGTATATCCCCCAAATGTCAATCTAAAAGACAACATGATGATAGACCATGGGATTTAGATGGATTTAGGCAGTACCCGATTTTCACAGAAACCCATATAGAATATGGTTGATGTGGTTTGTTCAACAGCAAGTTATATAATCCCCAAAAGTCATACAGAACATACTGTATATGCTTTTTTTATATTATGTAATACCCCAAGTATCAACGGGTTTATAAAAACTCGTAGCTATTGTTTTTCTCCACATTATACTACTATACCAACATATACCAACCATATCAGATTATATCCAATTTGTGTCCTGCACAGAATGGTCATTTTATACCAACTAATTACTTTTCACAGTTTAACTTGCTAGCAAGAATCTTGGCAGGCGTCAGCGGGCGCAGCTGATCGCTCACTACCAAGGGCCCCCACCAATCTGAAAAGTCATGAGATTGCTGTGTTTATTTTGCCGTCAAAGCAACTTTGCCTATACATGAAACCCAAAATAGAGGTATAAAATGGTATACGGTATAAATATGTATATACGGTATAATCATCCCAATGGACTAATATTTGTCAGAGGGGTAGGTCAACGTGGCACCAGCTGTGGCCATTTTTGTCCCTATCCTAACAGCAGCCACCAACCAGCAACCAGTTATAAATGACATTAAATGACATTCAGTTGCAAAAAGTTGCACACTTTATCAGTCCCAGTTTCACAAGTCACAACCCTTCCCCAATGGCCCAAGGAACGCAACTCGGACTTGCACGAGATTCCCATCTTCTACAACTCGCCCATGGCTGGGTGCCTCAGGATCCCTGGATGTTGGTGACACGCTTGGTGTCCAAAACCTGTTTTTTTTGGTTCATCAGATGTCATAAGGAAGATCCAGTTGAACCATTCAATTTATGGAAAAAATGCGATCTTCGAGTGTCATTCACATCCATTTAAGCCAAGATTTTGGATCCGCACGGTTAAGCAGGAGGCAATCCCGGCGTCAGCTCGAGATCGTGTTGCCCTAGTTGGGCTATTTATTGTTCAGTATCGACCGCTACAATTATGAGGTAGGTAGCTCTATGTGTCCCTATATCCAATGTTATTCAATATATGTCATCAGTATGTTCACCAATTCATGTAGCTATGATGATATACCGTAAATTCATGAAATATCCGCAAACTTATACACTCATACATCGCCCTATTTTATGAGTTGTGATATAGACTTGCATTATTGATCTATACATTTACATATTATATCATATTACATTATATTACATCATATTACATCATATGATATGTGTATCTATGTATAATATGATAGATATAGTACAGTATATTTTTTTCCTCATCTTGGGACTAGCTCAACAGCCAGTCCGGTCCGGCCCAGCGGAGTCTGAGGCGACCAAGTGCCTCCGGATCTTCGAGCCGGGATGCCCTCATGGGGATGCCCAGGGTGAAGCCCATGGTGAAGCCATGTGGGATTCATATAGGATTTGTTTAAGGGATTTATAGTGATTTATAGTGATTTATAGTGATTTATAGTGATTTTTAATGGGATCTATAGTGATTCAATGGGATATTTCATGGGATTTACCCGGCCTGGGAATGACTAACAGTTTGCGAACTGGAAGCCATGGCTCTAGAAATAGTTGATTTAGCTATTCCAAATGGTGATTTTCCAGTTCGCTATGTTAGTTTACCAGAGGGTATTGAATATGGGATGATGACAAGTTATTAACTATGATAAACTTCAAAAAGTGGTTTATGACATTGGGTATAGCCCTTTTTCGATCTATTTCGGATGATGTAAAAGGCCGCCCAGTCATGGTGGGTGAGTGGGATAGTTTACGGCATTGGGTTTACCACATTAAGGACGGGAAAGATGAGGAAACTTCCCAATGATCACGATAATGAGATACCATTTGGTCCAGTAAGCTAACAGTTTGCCATTGAATATTTCAATGTTGAACGTTTTTCAGCTTAAATCATGTGCAAATGGATTATATTTTATAGCAATCTATAGCATACCCTCTGGTAATTTGTTACATAGCGAACTGGAAAATGACCATAGAAATAGTGGATTTTTCCCATGAAACATGGTGGATCTTTCCACTTCGTTATGTAAACGTTTACCAGGCCGGGTACCTTAGCTGTGTCAACTTTCCAGAGAAGATTGCCGTCCAAAGTCACTAAGCAGTCGCCGTGGCGCCGAGGACCTACACCAACATGTGCAGCGTTTCAGTGCAAGAACAGGTTGCGGGGGGTTCTGGGACCTACACGACTGGTGTTGAAGGGCTGGATTCTGAAGATGGTTTGAGTGCCTATAGTTACGTAAATGCCCATTGTTATCTGGTTGGTGGTTTGGAACATGTTTTATTTTCCATATATTGGGAATAATCATCCCAACTGACTAATATTTTTTCAGAGGGGTTGAAACCACCAACCTAATCTTGTGTGTGTTCTTGTGCATGTCGCCATGTGACCAATGACATGGTATCCTCAAAACGCCCAAAAGAACAAAATGCGGTGAGCATCTGTGAGTCTTACATCTCCAGTTTATTAATATAGCTTGCATGCGTTAAATATCCAAGAAACGCCCATGAAAACACCTAGAATTTGGACACTAACTTCCAACCAAACCTTGTTCGTAGGTACTGTAGCAGGTGGGGTTCTTTGGGATGCTTTGGGTAAATGAGGGCATTGATGTATGACATTGGCGCAATTGACACTGTCGAACTCCGGATACATGACGATATATGACGATATAACCTGCCAGTGTTGGTTTAAAAGATACAACGAGACAGATCATTGAGATAAGGGGAACTTTCGCCAGCTGGGTAACTGGTTGCTGACCTGGTTGCACCCCAATGTGTTCGGGGCTAGAAAGAAGCGGTTGGGTAAGTTGCGGGCGTGATCCAACCAATGTGCTATAATAATTATAATTTGATGCTATAATAATGTGGGTAGGTTGGCTATATCCCAATGTGCTATAATAAATAGCAACTGGAGTATAGCCCGTTCAAGCCAACTCTATCGTATAATAGCAAACTACTCGATCCATGAAGCCGACTTCGTCTGCCGCACGCCAGGCAAATCGATGTAACAATCCCTGGATTCTGAAGTACATCCAGAACATGCCTGACAGGTGCCAACGCATCGCTTCATGGATTTATGATGATTTATGATGATTTATGTCTATAGTTTCAAAGCATTTTGGAGGAGAAATGTTATATGAATATTTCATATCCGATTGCAACCCTTGAGATGAAGTTGACGTTCTCATCTCCCAAAACGATGTCGCAGTGTGTTTCCAGGATGTTACTTCGATTATATTTAGATTCTGTATCAAATTCTATCATGGAATCATAGTTTCCGTCTCAAATTCTCAGTTGTTTGTGAACTCTTCGATCTGTAAACAACATGTTTGTGTACTTTTCGGCAGGTCTTCCTTAACGTTTCAGCATCGACCTGACCTGGCCGGCTGCCAGGCATACCTTCGCCCAGCTGGAGTCGGAGATTGGTGCCTGCGTAGTACTAGCGGCTCCAGGTGAGGATGTGGATCCTGTTGCTATGTTGTTTTGCATGGTTTAACTAAATCATTACTACATTATCACTACGTTATTACTACGTTATTATTACATTATTACACCAGATGATATCTAATTTTTATAGTAGGATTTAATATATGATTTTATGCATGTCATATGTTTGTTCTATTGGTGTTGTCATTTCGCTTGTTCCTTTTGTCGAACAAAACAGGTGCTTCCTGCGCAAAAAATGATCCTGTAATGTCCACCCTGGAATTAGACTCTGGTTATGTCAAAATGGCTATGGAAAATGACCATTTGTAGTTGATTTACCTATTAAGACTGGTGATTTTCCATTAAACATGGTGATTTACCTATTAAAAATGGGTGGATCTTTCCATAGCTATTTGACATAACCAGAGGGTATATAATTATGTGTTGAAGGAAAAGCAACTTATGTTTGGTGTGGGAATTCTGCCCAAAAAACCCATCACATAGCATCCAAGTCTCAAGCATCAGGCAATGAAACTACTCAAATGGTGACTTAGAACAGCCATAGTGCTAAAACTTTCATGAACACACCACTGGTTGGTGGTTTGGAACATTTTTTATTGTCCATAATATATGGGATAATCCTTCCCATTGACTAATATTTTTCAGAGGGGTTGAAACCACCAACCAGCACCATGAGGTTTCCAGGTTTCCAAGGCTTGAGGTAAAAATTGGATTTTTGCCCCCAGCCATGGTTTTATTGGGATTCTGTCCAGATATGAGACCCAGATAAATTGAAGCTCTTGCTATGTGACTTGGAGATTTTTCAGCACGCAAAATACCTGTTAGGGAATGTTAGGGAATGATTTTGAAGCTCATCTATGAATGGGATAATTAATTTAATAGGAATCTTCTGTTGCCATGACTGATTGCCAGAGGTCTTTTTTGCATCAACAATCTTGACATTGCAAAACCCATTCGAACGTGCTACTTGAGCTCTGCCGAATTGCGTGCTCGACAGATCACTGGCACGGAATGCTGGATCATATGGCAATCTTCAGGGCTTCGAAGGAAGCGACTAGGATTGGGCGTAGGAGTTTCTTATGCTAATCAAGCAAGTGAAGGTCAAGTACAGGGATGCAAGCTACACCCCGGAGCACGCAGGCATCCTTGAAGCCACGACGGATGTAAAATCCATTCGGCGAGCTGTTGACGAATGGATTTACTAGGTACGGTTATGAACATGAAGCCTCATGGGTTGATTATCGCATGAAACTTTCTAAGAAGACATCAGGAACATAAACAAGACAAGTCAATATAAACTTGCAACAACTTTTGAATAAAGCATCATTATTGCAGTTCACCACACTTTTTCTTCCAATCAACCACAGTTTTAAACCAGCGCAATATCCACAGTTATCATTGCCTGATGATGTCTTTCTTTCTGGGTCATAGTAACCACCAATATCTATCTTATATCAATGTGATGAGTTGGCGGTCATTAGCTATTGACGATAACTACTAAAGAAGGAATTCCATTGTATCAAAAAACTTCAAACCCTCATCACCCCCTTCTATTCACCACCTATAGTCACTCGTACCACAGACAGACAACTGGGATACTCCGCAGGCATGTTGCAGAGCGGTGCCAGCCGCGAGCTCTTTGAAGCCTGGGCGCCAGAGAAGAAGAATCCCGGCAATGCATAACTTGAGTTGACAGAGCAAGAAGACCCTGAAAATCGGAGCTTAATCCACGGAAAAAAAAGTATATAGTATATAAATATATATATATACATATAAATATATATATATATATTGTGAGTGACCCCACAATTGGTAGCGGTATCTGCAGTGATGTTTCCCAAACTCACCTGAGGGCTGCCGCGCCCGATAGATTCCTTTTTGCACCACAAGCTTTGCCCAGGAACAACTGATGTTC
>Ga0126342_10004739_pt1 | contig 23408 bp, 16 predicted proteins | sample Cyp1metagenome_FD_92528 | JGI IMG/M metagenome (GOLD analysis project Ga0126342, IMG submission 92528) | Coral microbial communities from Lord Howe Island, Old Settlement Bay, Australia - Cyphastrea 1 metagenome | ecosystem: Host-associated > Invertebrates > Cnidaria > Coral ...
ATATATATACTATGCAAATACCGTATGTATTTATGACACATGTATATGTATATAATAATTATTATTTACCGCGTGTGTGAATTGGCAGAAATTAGGCAACTATATTTAGGCATTCTAAAGAGAGAGATAGAGAGAGAGAGAGATACATACATATAAATATATATATATATATATGAGAATCGGTGCATATTGCCACTTTCTTGTTTCAGAGCACCACATATTACCGATTCTTCGAACATTGATCCTATTGCCAGTTGCTGGGGGGGGTCAAACCACTAGCCGACCACAACTCATTTTGGGTTGGATTCGGGCCAAGTCTTTGGGCGAAACTTGATCAAACTTGGCGAGTTGTAGGACATGAAACCATCTCCTGGGTACAAACTCAAAGTTTGAGACATGTTGAGCAACTTTTGAGCCATGTTTGAGCCATTCCCACATTTCAAGCTGTTTTTCTGTTTGTAACCTTGCCGAACCACACCACAGTAGTAAACGTGGCTGCCAGGTATTGGCTCTACAAGCGCGATTTGGCAAAGGCACGTGAACATTTTTACCAAGTCAGCATGATGCTCACCTTTTGTCGCTCGGCGGACAGATCTGGATGAGGCGTTCAATGGGACTGTGAAAAGTGATGAAAAATGGACATATGGTGGGAATAGGTTGGGAATATAGCGGGAGTATACTGGGAGTACTAGCTGTAAAGTGAAAATGATGGGATATGAAGTATAGTAACACGAGTCAGTTTTGTCTTTAGACGGGGGATTTACTCCAATGTATGGCCATCAAGAGCATCCGAAAAAATGAGCTGCGCAATCATAATATGGGGTAGCCTTTTTCCAAGCAACCATTTGGCAATTTGGAAGTGGAACATGTGATGTATTGCATTGGGGGTTTGTTTCTTCCATGGAAACATTGTGAGATTGGGGAAATGGGGAAGGTCGTAGTTTTGCTGGGAAATGACTTCTTGTACTACTGGATTGTCCCAAGAGACAATCCAATAGATTTTGGTTGGCCCCCCAACCATTTCCTGGCTGACACTTGATTATAACTCTGTGTTTTTCTTTAAAGGTGATGTTGTTTATTTTCCCATTGGCTAATCCACGATTTGGGGAATCTTATGGTAGTTTTTTCTTTTTGGCCGCTTAATCCGTCATCCCTCATATCACCATACATGGACGGTACAAATCATCCTAGATGGTGGGTATTTATTATTGGGTTTACCATGTTAAGCATGGATTATACTTGATTATACTTGATTATACCATATATCCCCTAGTTTTTTCCCCTATTAATGATCCAGTAAATCCACAATTTTTCGTTAGGTTTTGCAAGGTTTTGTTCCCTATGAATGTTCCAGTAAATCCATGTAAATGCACCATTTTCATTGGGTTTAGCCTATGATTTGGGTAGATCCCAGTAACTTCGGACGGCATCTCAGGCATTGATTGCTTCGATGGAAGTGTTCAGCACTTTATGGATGGCCAGGTGCGGAAAGGTCATCCCAGTCATGGTGGCTTTTCCCATATGAAAATGAGATGTAAATCACATATATATATATATATATATATTGAATGCTCGGTTACTTCCATATGTTATATATATATATACATATTATCATAATATATTATACATCAGTGTAAGTATATATATATATACCAGTGATCCAATATATATATATATATATGTATATATTACATAATCACTGATTTATGTTGAATCCTCGGTCATTCAACCACCATGCAAGTGAAATGGTGGATTATTTAACCTTGAGGTATTATTTTCTGGCAGTTGCTTGATGACAGGTGAGTGGTAACCGTCCATTTCGCATTGCAGGCGGCAGAATCAACTCAACTGGTTGCGGAAGTTGGCAATGGCAAATGTCATTGGTTTCCATGAACGAAATCCTGAGTTTTGTAGACGATCAGCCCATTGAACCTGGATAATTTTCGAGTGCAAAGTTCAGACTGCTGGAAGGTACATCGGTTATTTATCCATCAAACATGACGGGGACATCAAGCACCAAAAGACATGGGGGGTTCACACTCAACAATCATCAAAAAAAAAAAGTTTTTGTTAAAGACATTTAAACATTACGCCAGCAAAGAAGTCTTTAAGTGTTTGTTGTTAAAAAAGTTTACTAGTGAAATTTACCTTAAACACGTTAAGCCAGTACCATAAAACGCCTTCAGGAGAACACGCACCTCCTGAGCCTGGCGGAGCTGTGCCTTTGGCGAAGAAGATGTGCATAGTATATGGATATGATATGGTTAGAATGAAAGTGGGTGAATGGCAACATGGATATGATATGGTTAGAATATGCTTAGAATATGTTTAGGATACTTTTAAATATGTAGAAAGTTCTCTTAAATATGTAGAGAATCCGTATGGTTTTTCTTTTGGTTTGATTCAAAAAAAAACGGTTCAAGCCAACCAATGGGATGATGATCCCAAGTGACTGTCAATGGATTGGTTTGTGGGCCATATCAGAGAGTCAAAGCGCTTAAACACCTTGCAAATTCTAGAGACGATACCAATGTTGTGGACAAATCATGTTTTTTTTAATTTCAGCATAAATCACGGCATCCATGGCATCCCAACCTTCCCGCGCCGAGGTTTGCGTACTTGGGCAAGGTGCATCCGGACGCATCCCCTTTCGCAACGAGACGGCAGTGGAGGAATCCTCGGGAGGCAAACTATTTAGAATATCAATGAATAATCTATAATCTATATATACACTATAATAATCTTTAATAATCTATAATATTCTATAATATGGATTGATAAGAGTGTGACTATGGTGACTATGATTGTGATTGTGGATTGTGATCGGATTGGATTAGTAAGCATAGATAAGATCAGATAGACACTTAGATAGACAGACAGACAGACAGACAGACAGACAGACAGAAAGACAGACAGATGGATAGATAGATAGATAGATGGATAGTCTGAAATACATTCATAGATACAGAGATAGATGAGCCTCTTAGTTTCCTACAGACTTGCATAGGCTATGGCATAGGCAAACAAATGCACGTATCTAGACCAATCTACAACTGGATTGATACATTCACACTCTTTGTTTGACTCCAGTTGGGGATCCGGGAGGCTATGGAATTCCCCGAACTAGCTAACTAGCTGGGACATCGAAGGGGAAAATCGTCGAAGTAAATTGGGAATTTTCCAGCAAGTCATGTTTTACTACCGGGGGGTATGGTTTTTGGTGTTTTCGTTGGTGCTGCACTAGGCAAGGAGCCTCCATTTGATCCTATGAATGCAACAACTTCAAACAAGGCCAGTGATATCAACATATATCAACCGTGCCCTGCCATCGGTGGAAACTGTATTTTAGTCGAATTGTTCCTCTCTAACCTGCACAGAAACCACATGAAACATCGGACAATCTTCAAGGCTATGTGTCCAATCACGGGTGAAATCCTGTAAGAAATAGAGTCCTCGAGATAAACCCGTATATGGCATATAGACACTCCTATGTCCTTTGCAATTTCCTGAAACGCCGCCTATAGGATGGCACCACGCCAAAATGTAGCTGTGAATAACCCACCCGTACTGATCCCCTCGAGACATGGCAGTTTTGATGCATTGGAGTTGCCCCAAGGTCGGCTGGAACAACTCACTTTGGTCCGCGGTGGGCAAGCGGCAAGCAGATGACCTCCATGGGATTTTCCATGGGATTTTCATAGCACATCTAGGCTACGTTTACCAGGGCCAACAATAACTTACAAAACCATAATTGCATTTTTTAAATGCTATTTCCCTTTCAACAAATCCATTGACATCCATTGACTGGCTACAAGGGGTGGTTGCCCCCTAGTTCTAGTTATGCTTGTGGCTCATGTTCACCCAGCTACTGTCACTAGTTCGATACACCTATCATAAACTTCATTGTTTTATATACTGTAAAGGATGGTGAAGCAAAGCAACTTAGCTAACAATGTGTGACATCAACGGAATCCAATCAAATCCCACTAAATCCTTTTAAATCCCATTAAACCCATGTGAATTTGCTACCTTTTTAGCTTTCCATTTATTGCGACGGATATTTTCCGACTGTGACTGAGGCTTTAAGCGCTTGGCCCCCGGAGCCGGGAGCACAGCGTTGCTTGGCAGAAGGGATGTGACGCTATAGATATATGATATAATTAAACTATCCATGTGTTATATTGATCCCAACATTACATATCATATATAATATCATCAATAATTTCATCATACCATAATTAACCATAGTTAACGTTGGTTGATTCCCTATGGATCCAAGTACCTTCTTAGGAAAATATTTGGGCTATGATTTGGATATGGGTCAAGTTACCTGCTATTATATATCGTCTGGTGGGATAAACATCCAGATATACCAGATATTTGACAATTTTCAAAGCAATGTCAGAAAAACAATGCTTCGAATGTTAAAGGACGTTTGAAGCTATGCTACGAATCGAGTCGACAAATATAAGGTGGTTCACTATGCAGCAGCTGTGAGATTTACATGACCTCTCTATGATAGAAATAGTGTCTGTTTCTCCATGTTTCTCCCCTATCCCATAGGATCCATGGTGCTGCTGTATATGGTAACATGGATCCCATCAATATACCCCCAATAATAGCATATATACCATACATGGATCCTATGGATATGTTTTATTGGCTTAAAGATTCCAATTCCAAACACATGCAGAAACCAGTGCAATCTTGGGCTGCTTTGGGTTTCACCGACTCTGCAGAGCTGGCAGAGGCTTGTTGAGACCCACATTCCTGCAGAATGCAGCGGTCTTGCCACCCTTTTGTTTCGCAAATGGTCTCTGGGCTGATCAAGGGACTGGTGAGGTGTTTGTTCCTTTTTTGTAGTGAATTTCTGACCAGTGTATGTTGATGGAATATCGGCTGTTACCCTCTGGTAAACAAACATAGCGAACTGGAAAATCACCGTGTTTAATGGGTAAATCCACTATTTCTATGGCCATTTTCAATAGCTTTTTGTATGTTTACCAGAGGGTATGATGTTCACCATTTTTGGTGGGCTAAGGTTCGCCGGTTGAAATATCCAAGGTGAGGTGAGGTCGTTCAAGGTCCGCCATCTGATTGGTCATGGTTTGGGGGGACCTCACTGCAACGTCACCAGAATGATGGTTACAGTTGGGGCAATCATGTTCAATGAATTATCATATTCGTCACTAATTGCCCATAATTATGTATTTATATATATATATATTTGAGAGAGAGATATATATATATATAGATATATATTTGATATATATATATCTATGGAGAGAGAGAGAGAGAGTATAATATATATATATATATATATATTATCATTGATTATTATACAACTTTGACCCGTGACCCATGTCCTTCTGACGCCATGACAAGTCTGTTGGTTTGCGTTTCTTCTATACACCATAGATTCTTATTGTCACCATATATGTGATAAAGAGACTCCAAACCGACATTGCAGATGATTTAACCAGTGGATACTCTTGCCCTATACTTGGGGGAGGCCCTTGTTCCATCCTGACCCCGATTGATTTCCGGCGCCTGGAATAAGCAGCTTCATAAGTGTTGAAGGATCCATTTTCCTGGTTTCAGAAACAATCAGCATCGATCACAGAAAGACCTGGAATTGTGATTCTTCCACTGTGTCAGGGCGAAGCTCCTTTCATCCATGCTCCAAGTACGATTACCCCATACTGTAGGTGATTTGTTTGAGTAGATATAGGTACTGCTACTGTAACAGTAGCTATGCGAAATGTTTGGAAAATGGCCCACATGTAGAAGATTTCATGTATATATTATTTATGTATTAAACCTTTTTTTTCATATGTTAAATTACCCGACGGTAGATTTAGGCACATGTCGGAGATCCATGGGGCATTTGTTTCCTGATCGCACTATCAGTAGGAGAAACATGGGGAAGCGCCTTAAACAACAACTCAAATGACTTCTATTCCAAGTCGACCTTACATGACCTGACCTTAAAAAATGAAAATCCGCATCCTGATCACCTTGATCATCTTGATCGTTCAAACTGTACGACTTGATCGATTCCATTTATTTGATAGTTGTAGCGCTAGGATTGGCAGCACCATTCGCGACTGCCGTCAGGAACGCTCCATCTGAGGGTTGAAGGCAAGGATGGGATAACATGGGCTAACACGACACGCCGAGCCTGTTTGTCTTTATAGGGAATATATCCAGAGGCCTCCATGGTACCACGATTTGCTTCCCATGCCACTGTGTCCGAAACCCGTGTACTGGATTCTTAAAAATGACACCAGCCGTTGCGGTCTCAATGGATCTGACAGGGCTCCACGAAAGGAAGTTGAACCTCTTTGATGCTTGCACTGATGGGGAACTGATGCCCAGAGTCGTAAACATATGTGGATCCAGCATACCAATAACTTCAAAAATTTGTTACATGCATATTTTTTGGGTCGGAATCATGACAGATTATGTGCTTTGGTGTTTGTCAAGCAGGGATGGTTCTCATCATAACCGATTCCTGAAGGGCGTACATGTGCGTGTATATGTCATGTATATGTATGTGTATATATATATATATATGTACTGATTGGTGGTTTCAAATAGTTTTTCCTCCATAATGTATGGGATAATCCTTCCCATTGACTAGTGTTTTTCAGAGGGGTTGATACCACCAACCAGTATATATCTATATATATATGTGTGTGCTTTCAGGCAAAGCTCTTGGGCAGGAAAACGGAGAGAGAGAGAGAGAGAGAGAAAGAGAGAGATATAGAGAAAAAATAACAAACATAGATGAACAAATCACCAAATTCGTCAGATTATCGACATAAATGTGTATATTCATGTTTGATATTAGACGACATTATATGTGTTGTTCCATCATGTTACATCAAAATAGAAAATCACTGGCTGTTGTTTTCACATTTTATGTGCAATGAGAATCCCCAAGAACCGGTTGTTTATTTTATGGTACTGCTGACTCTTGCCACAGTAATAATAATAATTAATTATTCCTATATGTCTCCATCATGACAATTAGAATAATTATTGTCCTCCTATTACCATGACAATAATTTCAATAACCGTGAAAGCATATTTCTTGTTATTAGTGATATACCAATTAATATCATGATACCAAGTATATAATATGTGTATATGTATATATATATATATATATGTATGTATATGATTTGCGTTCGGGTGGCCCAATCTCAACCACCATCCATGGCCATCGCCCAGGAGTTCACGGGCTCCTGGAAGCTACTCCGCGCGCAGCCTGGCGCCCGTGTTTTCGCCGCGGGCGGCCGGAAGGCGGTGCTGCTCTTTGTGGATTCCCCTGCGACTCGGTTTCTGAACATTTCTTCGGTGATGTTCCCATTAAAAAATCATAAGAAATGATGAACACAACTGGATTTTTTCTCCAGAATCAAACCAGCATAAACCAACCGGGTTGTCAGTTTCCACTTGATTCTTTATATAGAGTCTTTCTTTTGAGTTCAGCAATGGATTCACTTTTTCTCTAGAAAGGCCACCTGATGAAAAACCTTGTTTTGAAAACATGGCCTTGGCCACTTTGGAAGCCTATTTTTTTACGTAAAAACATGTTGTGGGTAGATTTCCTAAGAACCATTGAGCCACCCAAAGCTTCAAAATATGTTCAAGGCTTGGAAAAGGGGGAGATGTCTACAACTCCAACCCGGGTTGTTTGATTCTTTAGGCAATTGTTTGGCTATGTCGAGGTTTGTTCCGGGTCCTGATTCTTTCGGCACTATTCCATGTGCCTGCAGGTGACGGTTCCTATTTTTTAGGGATTTCGTTTTGTGCCACAGGGCGTCCCACTAAAGAATCCAGACACCCGGGTCAGGGACCGAATACAAAGGGGGATGAAAAATGATGACAAATGGACAAATGGTGAAAAAAATGATGAAACTTGATGAACAAAGATGAACATTTGCCCATGTAGTTTGGTGATGTTTTTTTGCAATTCCCCAGCTCAGCGGCCCGCAGGCATGGTCCACTCTCGGGCATTCCATCTATCACCTCACTGCAGTGACCTATGCGACCCTGGGTTCCTAGGCTCCTGTGAGTTCCCATCATTTCGGTTTCAAAGTTTCAAATGTTGAAAATGGATGAAAATTGGGATTTAACCACCAAAAACTATCAAAAACTATGGTTTGAACATGTTTGAACATGTTTTAACCGTTTTAAGACGGGTTTTCATCAGCAAAATCCAATTGCCATGCAAGCAGCTGGTGATCCGAGGGGATTTGCGAAACATCCTCGGGTTCAATTCTAGGCTTAAGATCAGCTCCCGAGGGTTTGGACAAATTAACAAAATGTCTTCACATGTCCTGGAGAGATTGGAACGATCCATGACATGTGTTCAATCTTTTACCAAACTGTTTTTTCCATGTGGAGATGTCATCCCTGATTTTTGGATTCCACTGTGCAAGTAATGTCCGCTTGCATGCTGTTTGCTTTAGGCTGTCAAAGCCTCAGTTGCCCGAAGCTGCCATCAAAAGTTGCCCGAAGCTGCCATCAAACTGGCAGAGTGCTGAACAACTCGTGCGGTGGAAAATCAAAACGGACCATTTTCCGAGTTTTCTATATTAAATTACCGGAGGGTAGACCACCACCAACCATTGATTAGGACTGAGATCCACCGAAATGGTGGATGATTGGATCAACACCGATGATTACCACCTGCTTTTCAAACCCCCGCGCTGAAGGCTTGGCCCTCGCTCACGGTGGTTTGGAAGCCATGAATCAGCTGCGGGGATCTTTGCAGCGGCTTGGTTCAATACGGATTAACCTACAATTGATGGTGGGTTAATTAAAGATGTGATATGGATGATATAATAGGAGTGTACTAGGGATATGATAGCTGTAGATGATGGAAACATTGGGAACTCGCATAACCATTATCAATCCTGTCAACCCTGGATTAAGATCGAAGTCCTGTTTGATCAGGGATTATCTTAGTTTGACAGCGACCTTTGATCAAACATCATAGTTTGAACATGTTTGAAAAGAATGGTTTAAAATGGTTTAAACATCAATCTCGATGGTTTTTATATATAGGCTGAGCTATTTTCAATCTGTTTAAAGGTTTATAGATGCAGCATGGTCAGTTTTTTCTTAGGCTCATGGACAATTATCCTGACCTTTCTGAGGCAGGTTCATCACCATGGTGCAACGGCATGTTACGGCGAACAACAACCCCATTCAGTTCATCTTGATATTTACCCTCTGGTAATCTAACATAGCTATAGAAATTCACCATTTTGAACAGGTAAATCAACTATTCCTATGGCCATTTTCAATAGCTATGTAACCAATTACCAGAGGGTACATGGTTGAAACCATGGTTGAAACCATGTTTGAAACCAGCAGACTTTCTTCAAGCGAAACATTTGAATGAAACCATGGATGAAACGATGCCTTTCCTTTGGTTTTTGCGCCTTGAAGATCGCAGAATGCCAACGGTTTCAAAACTTTCAAAACTTGGAACTCCCGGATTTTCTACCTTTCCCCTGGAACACCAACCCCATGACACGCAAAAGACAGTTTTTGACTATTATCACCAATCATAAACAAATAATGTAACTATAGAATACTATAGATACAACATATAAAAAAGGTATTTAGCAGCAAAAACGTGGCGTTGAACAGTTACATCACCAGCTAAACCAGCTAAGTCAGCAGACAGTTACATCACCCGTGAAATGGGAAAACAAATCCGAGGCTCTATATTTTCTTCCCCGCCTGGGAGCTTCGCGACGCCGGCTTTGAAGCGCCCTGACTGTGTAGCCCTGGGCGGTAGCTATGGGGGGCAAGCCTTGGCAACTTTGAAGTTGCTGCAACTTTTGGATATTTATGGATATATGTTATATGGATGATATTATGTTTTTATTTGTGAGTTAAGCATGCATGAACCAATTAATTATGTATATACATATATATATACACTTGGTAACTTCAGTTAACATTTAACTTACTGATAAATGATGAATGCATCATTAACTTACATTACCCAGTGCAGTGACACACACATATATATATATATTTATGTGTGTACACGCGCAACGCCTAGGCTTTGCCCCAGCGTTGCAGCGTAGAGGGTTCCCATTCCCATTTACATTCAATTGAGAAGATTAACAAAGGTATTAGGGAATATTAGAATCCGACCCCTGTTAAACTCTACATTCAATGGGGAAGATCAACAAAGGTATTAGGGAATATTTACTCCCGTCGTCGTTGCGGTTCGGGGAAAAAGCGCAGGCATTTGCCATATATATATATATATAACTATATATATAATTATTATATATATATATATATAATGTCAAGTGAGGATTAATGTTACCCCCCCGATTAATCAACAGCAACTGCCCCAAAAAAAGATGTAATTTAAAAACAGGTGGTCCCCCAAGATTAATAAACACTTTGGCCTACCCCCGATTAATCAACCACCAATTCTGAAATCCATGTTTTTATCCAACATTTTTTATTTCCAATTCTATTTATTTCCAATTGTTTTTTTACCTTTTTTTTTATCATCATTGTTATACTTCTGGTTTAAGTTGATCATTGAAAATTTCAAAAAACAACTATTCCCCAAATGATCGATTTCTAATTAAAATCTTTATAAAAATCATCAGCTTGGATAGCTCCCAAAGGGTACCCCCCATGAGCCCAGGTCCCCCATTAATAATAACCAGGGTTTGCCCCTGATTAATCAACCACCTTTCTGATCCATGAATTTTTAACAAATCCAATGGAATTCTATTAAGATCTAATTGACGTAAGCCATATCCAAATGTTGATGGTTCAGAGTTGGCTATTATTAAGGGGTGGTCAAGAAAACCAGTCACAAGGTACCCCCCTATCTTGTGGGGGGGGTTTATTAATCCGGTGTTGGCATTATATAACTATATATATTTATATACACGCATTTAATATATTATACACGTACATGTAACTTCTTTGTTAGCCACGATGCAACCGTCTTATCTCTCCATGAGGTTGATCACTATCACGCCACGCGGAGTGCTGCTTGGCTCTAACATTCGTAGGAAAGTCATCTCAAAGCAGGCCACAGGTGTCCCTTGTGATCCCTTGTGTATATACCTTTTGGTGCTGAAAAGTGCTGGCTAAACCCACGGAAGAAATTCCAAGATATTCTTTTTGTATGGAGGACATCCGGGTGACATTGAATTAGACATTGGAGCTATTACAACAGATTAAATGAAGGCTTTCGGCTTTCAACGTGTCCTCCTGGCAATTTCTTGGCAGATTGGACTTTCTAATCTAGGTTTTAGGAAAAGTGATGAAAATCGTCAGCGTTTGTTTTTGGGGAGGGAGGGGCCATCTATCATTTCTGCAATGTGCCTACATAAAGTTCGGCCATGGTATCCAATAGTTTGCCAAACATCTCCATGACTTTGTTCATGAAGTCTCTATTTTGCTAATCCCATCCCCCTTATACAAGCCACACCCCACAGAAACATACAGAAACCATGGTCTAGTAACTATAGTACTGAAATTAGACATAAAACAGCGACCACAGAAACGGCGCTGTTTGGTGTTTGGGGGATGGGATTCGTAGAAAACTTTGGAAACCTATGGAAACCTGGGGTTTATGGGGGACACATCATTTCTAACATCCTGGAAAAAAACGTTTCTATCCTTCCCAAAAAAAAAGGTGGCAAAGAAAACATGACACAATTGATGGACTTGAAACCATCAATCTCAGATTTCCGCTGAAACACACCAAGAAAAGCTGCTCTTTGAAGGGGTCTCATCTAGACTTAGCTAAGTTTGGCCATATTATTGTTGGATCACATTCAAGCATTTTGACGATGATGCCCGTACAACCTATCCCATCTATCCCAATGATCACTTTCCCCCGTGGGAATCATGTAATCCTAATTTCTTACCGTCAATTCCCAATTTGTGTTGGTTAAGCCCCCTGTTGTTCATGGCTCTGTTTGGTTAAAAAAAAATCTTCAGGCAATGCTCCCATGGCTGGAAATGCTGTCAGATCGGCCGCCCCTGCTGATGTCAGCGCAGGACCGTTTTTTCAGATTGTTTTTTTTTTCCCAGACGTCTCTGCTATCCAGTGGTTAGAAGGGAGCTAAGGATCCAGGGGATTCATATTCACTATTAAAATCTATTAAATGAAGAGCCAAGGAGCTACTAAAGTTTCCCAACCACACGATAGTCTTGGTGACTTGAACCATGAAATTCTGTGATTTACGGCTTTCACAGCGGTGATGTTCAGATCCAGGAGGTGAACGTTTCGGCCGTGCCAGCACCTATGGAGGCCCCGCTGTTCATGGAAGGTGTTGGATGTTCAGTGACGGCGTTTGTTTGTCTCTGGGGATTTTCAATGATTTTCACGCAAAAAAAATAAAAGTTTTGAAGTATGGACTGGGGGTTGATGCTGTAGCACTGTAGCCATTTCATGAGCAGTGTGATTCTAGACAGCGATTTTGGGGGCCTCGCTGGTTCTGTGGCTGATTCATATGAGGGACCGTAAAACATGTTGATGAGAACACATAGGAGCGATGTTTTAAGGGGCAGTGTTTCAAGCATTTTGCTTTTTGCCCCACTTTGGGTGGCAAGATCCAAGTTGAAGTTCATCATTCAAGGCCCCAGGTGGAAGGCGATTCTGTTTGTTTCCATTTTCATCCTAGCTACTTGGTGGCCCACCCCAAGAATCGCAAGTGGGATAACATGTTACAACCCAAGTTACAAGTCGGGATGGGCTTAGTCCGGTTACAACTGGGGTGGGTAAACCCACAAAAACGATTCCTGGGGTGGGCCATCAAGGAGAGACGAAGTATCCATCGCAGAATGCCTGCACCGCAAGGTGGCTGATTGGACTCGTTTGCACTGCCACCCCGCAGGCGACCGCATGACCTTCTTTAACGATATCGTGAACGATGGTCACCCTGCAAAAAGCACTGCGGAAGATCACATATATCGTTTGATGTATCAAGATGTATCAAGATGTAGGGATTGAGAAAAACACATCGGAATCCGCACATAATCCTGATGCTTCACCGGAGCAGGTTAAGTGTTCTCCCTGGATTCATCCGAAGTTAGTCACCGAAAGTCGTCATGTGACCCAAACAAGCCTTGGCGTTGAAAAATATGAGGAGGTATCCGGGCTATGTTTCACTAAATGTTCATATATATATATATATATATGTACGTACAGTATCACATGCATTCACATGCATTCACATGCCCACTTGTCAAGATTGCATCAGAAGTAATCGTTTGGATCTTCTCAATCTAGTAAACACCCAATTCATTTGATTAGTGAATTCCCTTATGTTCATTTCTTCAAACTGCGAAAGCAGAAAAAATTGTAGTGACCAGCTGTTTAACCCATGTTTACACAAGGTGACGCCCTCTAGCCGCCCTAGCCTAGATAGCTAGGTTGATGCAAATATCTTAGTTAACTAGGGTACCAAAGTTTATGTGGAATATGAATGAATGTTAAGTTATATATATATAATACGAATAATATCACACACATATATATATATACATATAACACTTATTTCCAGGGTGTTATCAACAATCAAAGATGACTGGGGTCCCCACCTTGTAACACATCACATCGACGTCACCCCTTTGCGACGGTCAGTGCAGGCTACTAGATCTCGCGGCCCAGCGATTTGCGCGCGGAGGAACTGGAGGGCTTCGTGCAAGTTCCTCGCTGTCAGAATCCAGAATCCCCGCCACAAACATCAGACTGTTTCAGGGTCAATTACCATAACTGGTTGGTGCTTTGGAACATTTGGATTATTTGTCCATAATATATGGGATAATCCTTCCCATTGACTAATATTTTTCAGAAGGGTATGTATACCACCAACCAGATAAATTACCTCATGTTCAGGTCATGACACACCATGCCTGGCCACTATGGGTATACCATGGTTGACCGCACGACGTGACGGTTGACCGAACTGCTTGGTCCTGTCCTGGGGATGCCGAGGTGGCTTCCAACTATGCTTGGCCTGGCCGGTCCAAAGCAGAGCCTCGTCGACGGATGGGGCTCTGCCAGCTCTGCCAGCCGTTGTCCGATGTCCGAGATTTTTCCCGGCAAAATGTGACATACCCTCTGGTAATTTAACATAGCTATTGAAAATGGTGATTTATAGTGGATTTTCCCATTGAAAATGGTGATTTTCCATAGTTATGTTAGTTTACCAGAGGGTATGTGACATCTTCCAAGCTAGGATACCACGGCGTGTTGAGATAAACCATGTTCCATTTCCATTTCGCTGATGCTTTGAATATGGTTTGATGCTTCCAGCAGGAATCAGGAAGCAGCAACTCTTCACTGGGTGAAATCTCTATGGTCACTTTAAATTTGTGTCACTGTCTGGTTTCGACATCTTAGGGACACCCAAATGCTACAAATTCAACCAGCCAAAGTGGTTAAAATCCCAATTGGTTTACAAATTGAAATCAACTAATATGGCAAAGCAAATGAGAAATCAAGTATAATCAAGTGATAAACATTCCCAGTGGTGGATTTAGAGTTGATACCACCCATTTCTGGTGATGTCCAGCTGAAGCCAGGATTTGCTCCGCGACCTCTGGAGCCGCCCCGGCGAATCGCAGTCCGATCCATGCATGGAGGAGGAAGCCGAAAGCTGCCTGCGGGTGCCGTGACAGTTTCTGATGTTATTCTGATTATGATTTGATGTCATTCTTATTACGATTTGCTATGGTTGTGGGTTACTGTTGTTTAAACAATCGCTGATTGTTTTCACAGATTGAGAAAGAAGCGTGTTGGTAGATAAACTGGCGAGGTGCTTTCTTATCCAGCTCAAAATCGCGATAGGTTGAGCAACCAATAACTTGCTAGCAAATGTTTTGAACAATGGCGCTGTAGGTTTGCCTATGAGCCTTACAGGATACAGTAATAAAAGCGTGGATGCTCCGCTATGGGTTTTGATGGGTTTTGTCGAACAGTGATGTCTACAAACTTTGTCATTTTCAGTGATTGCAGTCTCATCTCCCTACATGGGTAAACCGCCCCCTTATGTCGACGTGGGGCACTTGTTGGAACTTGTTTGGTACTGGATCTATTCGTTTTCAGGCCGTTCTTTGGGGGTAGAACGAATAGCAGGGGGATATATATAGGGGGATGGGATCAGAAAAACCCGACAACACGTGGTCATTGTAGTGGTGTCATGCTGTCCAACTCCCCAATAAACCAGGTACAAAGTGGGAGCCCCTAGACAGCAAGGTTATCTATAACTCCAATAACTGTTGGCTTTTTGATAGCTATATCGAATGAGTATATTAATATATATATATATATATTTATACATATTATATGTAAAAGATGTAAACAAACAAACATAAGTGGGGGCACCGTCTTGTATCGTTACCTATCACAATTCAAACATGCTTAAAATATCATGGTTAATATTCGGTCAGTTGACTTAATCTTGGTTTGCAGTTCCGCCATATGATCCCCAATAAGTTGTACTGGTATGAACAGGTTGGTGTAAGGGAACATTTTAAGCGGACCCCCTATATCTCATGGGTTAAAAAACAGATGCTTTCCGGTGAAGATGTTCCGTTCAACCAATCCATTGCTAGGTTTTTCTAACCGATGGAGTTTTCCACATGACTTTGATATCCTCATCAGGTGCTGATCCTCCGACGCGGCTTTGTGGCAAAGGGCAAACGTGCTGTGGTGAACTTGGAGGATGCGGTGAGACTTGGACGACTGGACGGTCCAAGGGATGGATTGTAGTCCTTTAGGAATGGGTTCAACTACCCTCTGGTAAACATACAAAAAGCTATTGAAAATGGCCATTTGTAGTGGATTTACCCATTAAAAATGGTGATTTTCCATAGTTATGATAGTTTATCAGAGGGTAAGACGGGTAAGACGTGTGTTCTACGAAAATGGAGGTTGAAATATGTTAAAACAACAAAATGGGATGATACGCTACGAACATGTGGTGTTTTCACCAGCTATACGTATGGATTTTCCATCCCTTCTTCCTGAATAGCGACCACATAATCGGCCAAAAAGGAATAGATCCAACACATTCAACCAGGGTTTCCTTTGAATGTATTTGATATTAGGGGGAGGTACTGATGTTAATGAGAATTTCAGGATCCTAAAATGGAGCTACGTTAGTACCATATTTCAGGCATATATGGCCATTGATGATGTTAGAATTTGCTGTTTAAATTTATGACTGTCACTTTGGAACGCCCCATTTGTTTTTCACGCAGATTTGCTCAGAAATTGGCGCCAAGTTGCCGTGATTGGGAAACACGGTGAAACTACATAGGCAGTGTTCAAAGCAGCTGCCGGGTTGACAGTTGGAACCTGAGGAAATGGATTGCCGACACGTTTCCCAACGACGAAGCGCTTCAGAAGACGCAGGCAATCTGCCAAGAAAAATCCTGGTGTGTAGGAAGTTGCCATGAATATGGCAACGTGAATGAACAAACGGGGGGTACCAACCTGCTGAGAAAAATAGCCAAGCGAACTGGTGAACAAAATGGGGATGAACATGGTTGAAGATGGATGAGGATTGATGAAAATGTAAGTTGCTAACCCGAGGGCACAAGTGACAGATAACCTGTTGGCCCATTGGCACAATGCGGTAATAATCAACATCCCGCAAAATAAATCAAGAGGCAATGAAGGATATATACTGGCACTTGGCTGTGTTTGCTGTGCTGTCAGTTGGCGGTGCACATGCATAAATCATTCGAAGATCCATCATTATTTAGATTTGATAAGGAATCCAAAAACCAAGGGGGCATTGGCTTTAGTAAGGCTTTAACATAGTTGCAGCGAAGCAAATGAGGGCATGTGAGCATCTACAATCCACAGTCTCCAGTGGCTGAGTGGAATGATATAGGTTGTTTCTGTAGACATGTTATGAAAGAACAAAGTATGTTGAAACTGCTGATTCTCCCCACGGTTGCAGAACATTTTTGAGTTCTCGACCCTGTGCCAGGGCCAGCCAGGGTCAATGGCTAAAACTTGGGGTGTCAAATCTGAGCGCAAACCGTGCTGATTTGATGATTATCCCCATCATTTGTCGGAAATTTTATGATTGAACATTAAAATACCCTCTGGTTATTTAACATATCCATGGAAAATGGCCCATTTATAGATGGTTTACCTATTAAAAATATTTAAAAATGGTGATTTCCCATGGCTATGTTAAATAACCAGATGGTACATTAAAAACAAAAGACATTCATGAGATTCTTCACATGGTTCGCATGATTCATGAATCCTACTGTGGATGGTTCTTGAAGCCGTCCCGCCATGAGGTTCGTGTGGCAGTGGTGGAGATGGAGCGGTTCCAAACGCTAGGCCTAGCGCCTACGGAATTTGCGTGATGCAAGAAGCAACATGAAGTAGAGTAACCATAGACATAAACCAGGAAACTGGAATCCCTAGTTTGAGAGGTGTTGTTACTCACCATTGCAAGTATGGCGATTGAAAGTAGTGCGATGTAGTAACGGTCTTGGACCAGTCAGGAACCTTCATTGTAAAATGCATAACATTTGTAGAAAATAGATGAAAATAGCTAGTTCCTACCAGATTACACGAGGTTGAATACACCTAGGGTATGTACACAAAATCAATTAAAGGCGGGATGTATAATCCCAATTGTGACAACTATTCATCGGCCACACATGCTCCATTATCTTTTGGTAGTTTATTTCCCGCTTTTCGTGCTTGCTCGTTAACACCCCAGCGGAATAGACTGCCAAAACAAAAATGGGGAAAAACTACGGGCCTACAACAGCCTACTAATTATTTCATAGTCTTGCGCTTGTTTTGTTGGCTGAAAGGTTTGTGTAGCGGTGCTCGAAGGGAGTGTATAAACCGTGTGCAAATTGCAATTTGAGATATGCACTTGAGATTTCCATGGGCAAATTTTCCCTCCACAACAAAAAAACATACAAGCCCTCATCATCAAATGTCCCTCATCAAGAAAAAACAACAAATAGGGAGTCAATTTTGACCAACAAATATCTGGATTCAAACCAAACTATATAAAATTGGGATTTGTATTGAGATAAAAGAAATCTCCAAGATGCCAAGAGTACAGGATGGGGCCCCCAAGATAGCTAAGTCGCCTTATAAGTGGCTTCAGTATGGTTTATGGTAGATATAACATGATATAACTATAGTTAATGATATAGTTAATGGAGTTTATAATGGTTTATGATCCCTTCCCCCTAATCTTCAACACCGTAAATGGCCAGGCGAAGAGGTGCGCGTGGCAGAGTTAACGCACCTCTTCGTGGGCACCTACGGATCTGGGAAGCTGGGCTTCGAAACCGTTGGTTGATGTTGGTTGATGATAGGAGGTTTTTGTTTTATTGCTTTTGCAGGATTTTAGCCATGATAAATATGGATTTTTATGTTGGCTGATGTTTTGTGAACGGTTTTGTTCATCGGATTTTAAGCATCAAAAATTCGGACTTGATAAATGATGGTTTATTGATGATCAGTTCCGGGACGATACTACCCAATAGAAAAATTGGGGAATTTCACGTTGTCAACGGCAACGGCAAGTCCAAGACGCAGCTGCGAAAAATCACATTCATAGGTGGCATGGTTGGCTCAGCTACTAGAAAATGCTCTAATTTTTAAGCCTCTTTTTGCTGTGTGTGACGCGTGTTTTCTTTCCATGAAAGTTGGTTTCAACTATAAACTATTTGAGGGTTTATCGCGCTTGCGTTTGGAAGATACACACAGCTGGCGTACATATGCTGGACCTCGCTTTGGCAAGTTTTGTTTTTCCTACCACCTGAAACGGTATATGATTGGGCCAATGGTGTATGCTTACTAGCATTATGCAGCTGGCATAATGCTGAACTGGGTCAACCTTGGATGCGGGTATATACTTCAACTATTGCTGCATGTTTTTTCATATTGCTTGGCCATATATATTATATACATATATATATATATGGGTAAATTGTAACAACCTCACTGCGACCGCATTATAATCATGGTTAGTAAGGGGAAACATCCCCATGATAGCTTTATTTCAGGTTAGTGAATTATGATAATTGACCCATTATACATATAACATGTGGGGTTGGGTCAAAACATGTGGTACCATATTTGGGTGATGCACATGCATCAAATGCTGCCATTTCTGGGGGTGAGACAGTTCGCCTGCCAAGGATGTGGTGGAGCATCTTTATGGCTGCGGGATCTTGCGTCATGTGGCTGGTGCCCCACATCCAACTCTGGTGTCTCGCTGAGATGTTGTGTGAGTTTGCACTGATTTGGGTGAAACAGATGGTTATACCATGTTGAAACAGATTGTTATACCATTTGGGAATCAAGAAAGTGGCAATGGAACATGCCCTATGGAGGCTTTATAATCTTTATAGCTGGGAAAATCATGGATCTAAATGGTGGATGTTCTATTGCTATCTTTGATTACTGAACAGTATTACTTGAAACTCAGGACCCAGGGTCGCACGTTGGCTCGGATGGACCCCTTGGCTCGGTGAGCTGGACAATCATCGAGCCGGAGGATGTTCCAGCACACCATGTCTACCAGAGGGGACCCTCGGGTAAACTAACATAGCTATGGAAAATCACCATAGAAATAGTGAGTTTTCCCATGAACAATGGTGATTTTCCATAGTTATGTTAGTTTACCTGAGGGTATTTGTGTTGATTTGTTGAAACAGATCCTGGGTCAACCACCAAAAAATACACCTGGATTTTCAAAGAACCAAAGTCCATCAATTGTTGTGTCATGTTTTGCAGATACAGATCCCCCAGCCCCATGTATCTGAGGTATCACCAGGGAACATTGATGGATGCTGACCTGCAGAATCGAAGGAATTTGTGACATTTCATGAAACGTATTTAAAAGTTACCCTCTGGTTATGACTAACATAGCCATTGTATAGATGGCCCATTTATAGATGATTTTCCCAGCTCTAAACCTCCATTTATAAGGGATTTTCCATGGCTATGTTAAATAACCGGATGGTATATATATATGTGTGTGTGTAAGTTGTGCATGTTGATTGTGCCAAACGTCGTAGTCAGGTGCTGGACTGCAAGCAATGAGTCAGCTGGCCATAATTGATAGAAATATTGCATTGCAATCTCCATGCAAGGTACTCATAGGGCAAGCGCACATTCACATTCGCATATATTCACATAATTTGATTCGCAATCAAAACAGCGACCCTTTGTTTGACATTGGAGTGTGCTGCGGGAGGGCATGTACATTTTGTTACTGTCTATATAACTAACAGCAATGCGCAAGGACATATCAGTGAGGCATATATAGAAGCAGGAATGCATGGACAAACATTGCAAAGATCATGCAATATCAAAGTGTAATAGATCAAATACGCACATTTGCTTTCAGGTTCTGGCATTCCTTGGAAAAATATCAGCAAATGTCAGCACGTACAAATCTATGATATATGGTCAAATATATAACATACATATTATGTATTTATAGGTGCTATAAAAATAAGCCTGTCGTGTTCAAAAAGCATTACGTGTCTTGACGTTTTGTTGAAGTAGCGGAGGCCTTTTTGTGTATCATATCAAAACAGCTCCAGCCCATCATTTTGCCCCGCAGAGGGGTGAGAATCCCCAGCCATTTGCATATTTAACATGCTGTGGCTTCTCTGGGTAGCAGATGATCTGGCCCAGTAAAGACATCTTCCACAAGCCTTTAATTTCCTAATAGGCACCAGGTCTTAGTTGTGTCATGTCATGTTTAATATGTTTAGATATATTGTGAGAGCTCCCGTAATCTTCCTAGATCTCTTTATCCAAGATTCCTAACATATTCTATTCCTGACATATTCCTAACATATTCCGAAGATATTCCTCTTTGGTTGTGTCTTGAAGTGCGGGAAGCCCTCAGTCACCATAGGTTTCAACACTAAAGTGGTCTGCTTTTGGATGATTTAGGGGGACCTTTATAGTTTCCTTAAAAAAACTACTATAATTTTCCTAGTTACATATCATATCTCCATATTTAGTTATTTACATATCTCCATAGGTTTACATATCTCCATACATATCATATCTCCATAGGTTTACATATCTTCCACATTTTGTCCTCCATACCTTCCCACAGTTTCCCACAGTTTCCATGACTTTCCCATGACTTTCCCATGACTTTCCCATGACTTTCCGAAAGTCTCAGGACTTGTCGCGGCCTTTTTGGAGCAGCACTGGTGCCTTGGAGTACCAAGACCTGCGGCCCTTGAGGCGGGATCAAAGCCAGATCTCTTTTTATTAAAAAACAAAGATGTTTATAAACAAATGTTATTATACATATAGAGTAAGTTACATACATATATATATGTTTATTTATTTATTTATTTATTTATGTATTTTATGTTTATATAGCTATATTTATTTTATTTTTTGTGTTTGTTTATGGTCGTATACATATATATGAATATATTTGATATGATCATCCCACTTGGGACTGGTTCACGGTGAACATGTGGCTCATTTTCCTGGCTGAATTGGAGCTTTGATTTAAGTTCCACAGAAAAATTGCTTGCTTAACAAATGGCGCTAAAGCTCCAAAAATTGGCAGGAACAAGTAAATACACTATTTAACATTGGATAATCATGGATACGATGATCTCTTCCACCGAACCTTTGTCTATATAGGTCAGTCACTGTTAGTCCCCTTATGGACCTTCCGAAAAGATTGGATCCCATTCAACCAGGGCTTGTGAATTGCATACTGTATCTATAGGGAAAATGGATTAGCATGAGGGGAAGGGTCCGAGTGGAAGAGATATGCCACCGTGTTTTCCAAGTTTGTAGTCAAGCTGGCAGGATATATACATTATACATGACTGCATCGATCTATCCATTCTATCTATACACGCAGCATTGTAAAATATCTGGTTGGTGGTTTGGAACATTTTTCCATATATTGGGAATAATCATCCCAACTGACCAATATTTTTTAGAGGGGTTGAAACCACCAACCAGATATTGTAAAGACATGGCGCGAGAACTTTGAGAGTTGCTGCCATGTTGAAACCAACGATTTGGCCACCCGCCCTGTGCACGACTTGGCCAGTGATGATACTTCAACGCCACCAGACAACCACATCAGGTTGAACTTTTACCCTCTGGAAATCGACCCTATCTACCCTATCTACCCTGGGGGGCTTGAACATATTTCATTTTCACAGATGTTATTCCTCCAATTTTCTCTGAAGCATGTGGGTTTCCCAGCCTGCCACGTTGAAAATGCCGCAGGGTATGCCACCCTCAGCTGCTGCCAGGCACGTCTACGTGCGCGGGAAGCTGCCCCCAGAAGGCACCGAAGGAACCTTCTCGCTCAGTAGCCACGAGGCGAGGAAGGGGTGGAGCAGATGGCAGGTTTGGATCAAAGGGGTAGCAACAAAAACAGGATGCTGAAATTCTGTTTTCAGAGGCAATGTTGCTTATAATTGACATCTTCCAAAACTCCTCATAACCCCTAAACGGTTTTAGTGTTCAAATATGTTCAATCACAAAATCGGTGGGTTAATCGTTTTCAGCTCCTACCATTTGGTTATTTGTTACATTTTGTTACAGTTCGCCATGGAAAATCACCACCATTTTATAGGTAAACAAACCATCTATTTCTATGGGCCATCTGGCCATCCCAGGAACGGTCGGACTTCCTGGCGTTCCAAAAGCTGGATGCTTGGCGAAACATGGCGAAACCGTGGGATTTTGGTGGATTGAAGCGGCGAAACCAACCAAAAAAAAGGAGATTTGGTGGGATGAAAAAAACTGATTTATGAATATTTATGATAGCCAAGTTGACTTGTAACTTAGGGTTAACTAGGGTTAACTAGGGTTAACTAGGGGGTATATACCAAGTGATAACTGGGGGGCCTCCCCGCTCCTATAGCTTCCTATCTTTGAAACTTCCGTCAGCGCCTTGCACGGTCCTACTGGTATGTGTAACTCAGAGCCTACAAATCACAACAATATATATGCATATATATAATATATATATATATATATATCTACCTACCTACCGCCTACCTATCTATCTATCTACCTACCTACCTGGTAACTTATCTATCTTATCTTATCTTATCTTACCTTATCTAGAAACATGTGTGTATATAGCATCGGTTTTCGCATTCTATGTGCAGTATGTACGTACTGTATATATATATATATGTCTGCTATATGAAGAAAGTGCACTGTGTGGTTTTGAAAAGGGTCCAGTTACCCGTTGACCAATAGGGGGGTCATTAAGAAAGCTCAGATGGTGAATCCCATGGGGAAAGGCCTCCAAAGACATATCCATCACGTAAATCCCATCGTAATACCCATCATATCCATCATATCCATCATATCC